>ENA-UOJN01002397-UOJN01002397.1-human-gut-metagenome-genome-assembly--contig:-C125IIP-NODE-2397-length-11807-cov-23.920524_pt1 | contig 11807 bp, 6 predicted proteins | sample MGYA00242350_ERZ723897 | MGnify/ENA metagenome assembly ERZ723897 | reverse complement strand
CTGCCTGAGCCAGGATGTTGTTGTTGGAGTACTTAACCATCTCAGTAGCCATATCTGTATCACGGATCTGGCTCTCTGCGCTGGTGGTATTCTCTACAACGTTGTCCAAGTTGTTGATGGTGTGCTCCAGACGGTTCTGTACAGCACCAAGTGCGGAACGCTGGGTGGATACTTTCTGGATAGCTTCCTTGATGGTCTCAACAGCGCCAAGTGCATTGCTGTCATCGGTACCATCTACCTTCAGGCCATTTACACCAAGGCCCTTTGCAGACATAGCATTTAATGTAACACTTATCTGGTTATTACTGGTTGCATCTGCACCAACATGCAATGTTAACGTCAAGGAACCAACTAAATCATCTTTAGCAACCACATCATCTTTGTTCAATGCTACCTCATTACCTGCTGCATCATACACTTTCTTTGCATCTGTACGTGTTGTAGTAGCTAAATCATTGTCCGCAGTAGTTCCTGTAGATGAAAAATATGAATCCAATGCATTTTCAGGGATGCCATTTCCGTCTTTGTCATAATATTTCATAGCATCACCTTTAAACGTGGCCGCGGTGAGCGTATTTGCAGTTACAGTGCTAGAAGCAACTTTATTTGCAGTTGCTTTTAACTTTCCAAGGGTCACATTGTTCTCCTTGTCGGTTACAGTGCCATCATCTGCAATAGACCATCTGCTAGATGTAACAGATAATGTGGTCTTATCTACAGTACCATCTGCATCGTTGTCAATACCTTCAACTTTAACACCCGTTTTTTTAAGGTAATTGATAAAATCATTTTGGGATTTCTTTTCAATAGCGGAAGTAGGATCAGTAAAATCTGTAGTTACTGTAGCTCCTGTTGTATTATCCTGAGCAAAAGTAGCTGATGCCTTACCGGTAGCGGTATCTTCCTTATAGGAGTATGTATACTTTGTAGCAGCTGTTTTATCACCTTTCAGCAAATAGGTCTCATTGAATTTAGTAGTCTCAGCTACACGGTCAATCTCAGTGGTCAACTGATCAATTTCATTCTGGATGTAGCTTCTGTCGTCTTCGGAATTAGTTCCGTTAGCAGACTTTACAGCCAGCTCATTCATTCTCTGCAGCATGTCCTGAACTTCGTTCAGAGCACCTTCAGCGGTCTGTACTGCACTGATGCCGTCCTGTGCATTGGAAGAAGCCTGTGTCAGACCTCTGATCTGCTTTCTCATCTTCTCACTGATGGACAGGCCTGCTGCATCGTCAGCTGCACGGTTGATCTTGTAACCGGAAGACAGTTTCTCGGTGGACTTTGCCTGGGATGCTGTGGTTAATCCTAACATTCTGTTAGAGTTCATTGCTGTTAAGTTGTGTTGTACTACCATAATAATTTACCTCCATGTGTAAAAAATGTTGCAGATACATCCGTTTATCTGCGGTGTGTGGTTAATAGTTACTGCGGCCCTAGGATTCCGCATTGTTAGCAAGCTTTTGTCCCACAATATCTGAAGTTATTTGTTCTGTACGATCACGACGTTGGATTTTTTCTTCTTGGTGGTACCTTCCGGATTCTTGTAATACTTCGGGATCGTCGCCAGAAGCTCCGGATCCTGGATACGTTTTTCAATGGCCTTGCTTCGTACGATGTTCACATCCTTGGGGGCGTCGATCATGATACGTGTCTGTCCGCCGCTGCTTCCCAAAAATACAATCTTCACATCGTCTCCGATCATCAGAAACTCTTCATCTCTCACCGATAATCTCAGCATAGCCATTCCTCCTTGAATCGATTATTTCCTTATAATTTGCTGTGTTTTGGAAATAGTAATCGTAATGTAACAAACTTGATATTGTGTTACCCTTGTGTTCATAGTATGATCTCCTGAAAAATTTTATCCCGGTCATCCTGCTCAATGCCAAGATATCGTTTGGTCACTTCATAAGACGAATGATTATAGATGCTGACCAGCATTGCCGGCTGTACGCCCTGCTGCCAGGCATGATATCCGAAGGTTTTGCGAAGGGAATGACAGCAGATCACGCCGGGGATATTGTAATAAACTGCCACCTTTTTGATGATGCGAAAAGCCTGCACCCGACTGATAGGTTCATTTTTATTGCTGTGGGGAAAAAGATACTTTTCTGGCTGAATAGGTTTTTGCTCCTTTCGAAGCTGTGCCTGATAATTTTGAAGACATGCGTGAATATTATGATTGATATAGATGCAGGAGGTCTTTCCCGTCTTCTGCTCAATGATCTCAATATGCTCCTGCCATCTGTTTTGAGAAAAGTTATAAACATCTTCCCACCGCAGAGTAAGCAGATCCGAAATCCTCAGTGCAGTATTCAAGCCCAGGATCACTAACAATTGGTTTCTGGTATTGGGGTGGATTTCCTTATAGTAGTTTTTAAAATTTTTCAGATCCTCCAGGTTACGAATTGGTTGTGCTGTATTCATCTGATTCCTCCTTGAAATTAGTGTAAGTCGCATAAATCCGGCGTTTTTATATATCTGTGAACTATAACATATACGTCCCGGGGCTGCATTTACTTTGGCAAATGAGGGGGTTAAAATTTTTTCAAAAAAGGGGTTAAGTTTTCTGTGGGCGTACCGATATACTATGTGAAAGCAAAAAGGTAACACAATATCAATTGTGTTACCTTTTTTATTTACACATGCAGCTATTAATTCAAAAATGGAACCCCAAATCAGCTTCGGAGTCCCATTCTATTTTTTAATTCAGATTCAATTTCTGTCCCACACGGATCTTATGTAAATCCTTGATCTGCGGGTTTTTGGCTTTCAGTTCCGCCAATGACATATGGTTGCGTTTGGCAATGGCAGACAGGGTATCTCCTGCTTTCACTGCATAATCGCCACTGCTAAAATATACGGTCTCCTTCGGTTGTGCCGCGGTTACCGTTACCATGTAATCACCGCCCTGCTTTAGAGCAAACATGGACTGACCATTCCTGGTCACGGGGAAGGAGCCACAGTATTCCAGTTGTTTCTTCTCGGCATTATAACGATAAAGATTTGCGTATTTTCCGCTGTTTTCTGCTCCGACATTCACATGAATGTTCACAGCTACCGGAAATGCTCCGGTGTCTTTTACAGACAGCTGTTTTGTGGCTTCTGCCTTCTTGGATGCTGCCATGGCTGCCGGGATATTCTGTGCATTGCTGTCCACGGTAAGATCAATGTTCTGTAATGCATTCAGGGCTGTGCCTTTCAGATCCTGTCCGCTGATGCTGACTGCCACACCGTTGCCGCTATGAAGTGCCAGTGTCATGTCCGAGCCTTTGATGCTTCCCAGCACTGCGGCAGGGAGTCTGGTCTCTCCGGAGCATACGATATTCATGTTCACGCTGTTAATATTCGGATTCTGCGTCACTTCCGCGATCTTTGCCTGTACGTTGGAAGTCACGGTATTCCAGTCTACTGTCTGTACCGGTGCAGATGTCTCCTTGTCCGCAGAGCTGCTCTCCGTTTCCGGTGCTGTTGCAGGTGTCGGGGTTGCGGTCGGCTGCGGGGTAACTACAGGCGCCGGGGTAACTTCTCCGGTTTTGTTCAGGTACATATCGTCCCAGGATCCCCAGGCTCCGGCAGATGCAGTTGCCCGGATTCCTACCGTAACTTTTGTTCCATCCTTAGTGATCTTGATATTCTGTACCTCCGGATTGCTCCAGTTCTTCCAGCCGTTCAATTCGCCTTCTGCTGTCTGTGTCTTACCATCTACGGAGGCATAGACCTCGTAGCTGTCTGCTGCTAAGTTTCCACCACCCTGAAGATATCCTCCGAACTGATAAATTCCTGCATCCAGCGTAATTGTCTGTGTTACATCATAGGTAAAATCACTGTCATTGTAGAAATGCAGATATCCATTTCCATCTTTGGAGTCCTTGCCATCCATTAGAACTTTAATACCGCTTCCGCTTAATGTCCATGCGTTCTCTTCATCCTCAAACCGGGGATTGGTCAGAAGGTTCTGCGGATTCACGGTGATCACGCATTTTGTCTGATAGGTCTCTCCTTCCAGAGATACTGTTCCGTTCACAGTATATTTTCCTGCTGCGTTGGTGTCAACTGCGGCAACATCCTGTGCGTTCCAGGTTACGTTTTCTGCTCCGGAAGTGTAATCTGAATAGGTAACTTTTACCGTCTCCGGTAAAGTAAAGGTACTTCCTAATTCTATCTCGATTGCATCTGCATTTTTAACAGTACTGATTTTTTTAGCCGTCTCTGCACCTGTTTTTACATAACTGAATATCTTTAAGGTTTCCAGGGGATGGCCAGAGGCATCAAACAATGCCTGATTGTCTATTGCAGATCCACCGTACCATTTTCCGGCATCCTCGGCATCATATTCTTTTGCATAGGAAGCCGCCCAGCCGGAACCATATTTTTCCCATGCTGCCTTATTCGTTGCAAGGGTCTGCTCGGCATCTTCTGCTTCCGGATCATACACTTTTACAGGGATCCATGCAGGCTCCCAATAAAACACTCCGATACCTTTGTTCATTTCTGCGACGGTATTGATCACCTCACGCAATTCCTTCGCCTGTCCGTAGATGCTGAAATCATAATCCATGCCTGCATCGTTATTGCCTTCGCGGACGGTGTTTGCATGACCGTCACTGTCCTCTAAGCCGGTCGCCCAGGAGGTCTCCGCTACCATGACCTCTTTTCCGTATTTTTCCGTAATCGCATTTAACTGGTTTTTAAGGTTATCCAGAGTTCCATGCCAGTACGGATAATAAGAAGAGGCAAATACATCATATTCCACACCTGCTTTGGCTAATTCATCGGCATAGGTCATATAATTCTGTTTCTCAGGATTTGCGAAATGCACTACTGCCTTGATTTCTCTGTTCCGATCCTGCTCCACCTGTTGGATTGCTTCACATCCGGCGCGGAAAATTGCTGTGGTGTTGGCGTTCTTCAGATCGCTTTCTCCTGCGATTCCATTGTTGGTCTCATTACCGACCTGTACCATTCCGACATCGACGCCTGCATCCAGTAAAGTGTTCAGGCTATTCATCGTATAATCTTTTACTGCTGCTGTCTTTTGTTCAATGGTCATGTCTGCCCAGGCTTTCGGTGCCTTCTGCTTGGCAGGATCTGCCCAGAAATCGGAATAATGGAAATCGATCAGAACCCGCATTCCGGCTTCGGTAGCCAGTTTACCCATGTCTACGGCTTTCTGCAGGTCATTATTGCCACCACCGTAGCCGTTACCGGATGCATCGTAAGGGTTATTCCATACACGGATACGTACGTAGTTAATACCGCTGTCTTTCAGCAGCTTGAAAAATCCGGCATCATCCAGTTCATTTCCTGCAAAATCATAATATTTTACACCGCTGTCTTTCAGAGCTCTGTAGGATGAGATATCCACACCGCCGATGAAATCACCCGTCAGTCCATTGACCTTTTCCACATTGATTCCAGCTTTTACCACAGCAGCGCTTTTTAATTCATCTTTCGCTTTTTTCAGATTCGTAATCTTCTCTTCGATCTCTGTGACGGTTGTGGAAGTATAATCGCCATCCAGTGTCTGCAGGAAGTTCTCGCCTTCTGTCAGTGCTTCCTGCAGAGTTTTCCAACTGTCAGCAGTATAATCTGTCTCTTTTAATGCTTTATATTCCGTGATCAGGCTCTGTAATTCTTCTGCCTTTGCTTTCTTTGCAGCCTGAATTTCATCATCACTTGCTTTCGTCACCAGGATGTCATCTATCTTCAGATAACCGCCTGCTGCAATATCCAGAGAAATGGTAATGGTAAGCTCCGTACCTGCCTCTACGGTTAATGCATCGGTCTCTGCAGGAGTATAGACATCCCAGCCTCCTGCGGTCAGATCCGCCGATACTGCCTGACTTTCATTTGCAAGCTTGATCATACCTGTTACATTCTCGCCGGCCGTCCGGAAAGATGCTTTATAACTGCCTGCTTCTGATGCTGTCACCGTGGTGGTAGCTGTCATGTTCTGTGCTATTGTGGAATAATAATTCCATACCTTGGAGGAATTAGCATCACATTTTCCGGTTGCTGATTTTGATTCACCCTTGGTTTCTGTGCTCCAAGTCTCTGTCCAGCCAAACTTCTCATCTTCAAAGTTCTCAGAATACAGAATATTGCTCTCCGGTGCCGGAGTATTAGAAACTTCCGGCGTAGCTGTGGGCTCCGGGGATTCGGTTGCTTCCGGTGCCGGAGTCTCTTCTGCTGAATCCGAAGTCTTCTTCGTAAGTGTCAGTGTATCTATGTAAATCCACGCATCTTTTTTACTTGTAATTTGGAATCCGACTTTATAGTTACTGACAGCTTCTGCCACCGTAAATTCATCTGTGAACATGACATATTCTGCCGTCAGTTGTGTCGATTTCTCTGACACATTCCAACTGCCGTCTTTTGTTGCATGGTACAGAGCAATCGTGCCGTCACTTCCACTGCCATCTTTAATGTATCCCGTTACAGTATAGCTTCCTGCTTCCAGCGAACCGATTTCCTGATACATGCAGACAGTTCCATCTGCTTTATTAAAATCAATCTCCAGTCCACAGTTGCCTGCCTGCTTGGCCCAAATAGAATATTTTACCTGACTTGTGCAATTCCAGGTATCTCCTTCAAAATACCAATTTTGATTCGCCCAAAAGTTTGCGGCATCCGTGCTGTCTCCCATTTCGTCATCGCCCATATCACCGTCCGTAAACAGATTCGTCTCCTCTGCCTTTACCCGTGTCAACGGTCCGAATTCACTTAAGCTTCCTGCGATAAGAGCCGTCGCACATAAAAATGCCAGACTTCTCTTCCAGTCTCTTTTCTTCATAATGCACCTTCCCTTTCTTCTTTCCGACCGGTGCCGCGCACCGGCCGGACTGCTATATCCCACTCAGCATCCTCCCTGTGGTGCGCAACTTGTTTGCGCAACCGTTTGCTCAGCTATGTTTGGATTATACCATGTGCATTTTGTGTTTTAAATTGACAATAATTCTAATATTCATTAACTATTTTTGTGTATTTTATCCAATTATGCATCCAAATTTTATCCGTTTCATCTTCTCTTCCATCTTCTGACGTAAAAAGAGATACGCGCAATTTGTTGCGCATATCTCTTTTTGTATGCTTTCGATTTAGGGATTGCATCGTTTGCAGGGAACATATCCCATATTGATGACCTCTTCTCTGCTGCCGGTGTAGATCTGTTTGTTTTTCTCTTTCATATCATCCACACTGGAGCATGTGGGATAATGGAATTTCATAGTGTTGGTATTCAGCACATAGGTGGTTTGCCGTGATTCCTGCGCTTCTGTGCTTTGGTAGGTTCCGCTGCTCTCCGCCCAGTTATCACCGGTGGCATAGTCAATACCGATCCCCGGCTGCACATTGTAGGCAAATACACAGAAGCTGATTCCCTCTCCGGCATCTTCCACGGAATAGGCTTCCATGAGGACGCCGTTTGCCAACAGGTTATCCCCGTCAAAAATAGGAGTGACGCGGTACAGAACATGGTTCCCTGTATTTTTGACATAATCGCAGACTTTCGTCTCAAAAGGGAGCATTCCCTGCACGTTGAGATATCTGGTTCCTGTGATCAGGTTCTGTGGATTGGCGTTTTCCGCCGCCAGCATGTAGGCGATCAGGTGGCAACGATTGTATAGGTATTTTCCGTCCACGTTATCGTATTTCACCAGATGCCAGCCGGTAGGTTTCACGGCTCCGATCTCCCCTCTCGGTTCTGTCGGCATCAGATCCTGTCCCACGTTGGCATATGCCACGCCACAGCGCCCCAGGCTGTCCAGCTCGCTGTATATCTCGAAGGACTGTGTGGTCAGATCCGCTTCTGTGAAATAAGGTTTGTTGCCATTGACTTCTGTATAAGGCGTGCCGGAGTATGCCGGAATCTCCCGGAGGGAAAATGCTGACGTGCCCTCTCCTGTCGGAACATCTGTTGCAGATGTGACCTGCTGCGCTTCTTGTGTATCCGAAGAGTATTCCTGCGGCTGTCCGGATTCGGGTTCCGATATTGCGGTCTCCGATGCCTCCAGCAATTCGGAAGGGATCGTCGCCGGCTGCTCTATCGCATAGGTATTGTCCTGCGGCGTGACGGTGCTTTCCGCACAGCCGGTGAATGTCAATAGCAGTGCCAGCCATAATGACAATTGTATTATCAAACGTTTCTGAGGTCTGTTGTGTTTCATTTTCATAGCTTGTCAATTACTCCCTTGTAAAACTCTTTGGAAATTATACCACTTATACTGAGTTTGGTTGAGGCTACACGAAAAAGAAAAAGTGCCCCAAAAACGGCACTTTTTCTATGGAGTAGACGGGAGTCGAACCCGTGTCCAAAAGCCTATTCCCTGTCCTTCTACGAGTGTAGTTTATTCTTTGACATTCCCTCCGCGCCCCGGGAATAAACACCCTGAGCATTTCAGTAGCTTCATGTTACGCCCATATGCGCAAAGCTTTGCATATGTCGTTTCTCACATGTTTGAAGCCGGGATCCTAAGGTGTGAGTGCCCTAGGGCCGACTGCTGCCATTAGGCAGCGTATGCTAAATTATCGTTAGCGTTTAATTTTAATTTGGCCATTTAACGCATTACCATGCGACTCGCTTCTCCAGCTGCAAAACCCCTGTCGAAACCTTTACTACCCCTTATTCAATTGTCAGACCAAGTATACTTGATGGCACACACACTGTCAAGCACTTGCGGTAAAGCATTGCAGGATCAGAGCCTGCGGATCACAGATTGCGGACCTTGAATTCCTTCTCTGCCTCTCTGCGCTGATCCTTTTTGGCAATGGCTTCTCGCTTGTCATAGAGCTTTTTACCACGTGCCAGCCCGATCTCTACCTTGACCTTACCATCTTTAAAGTATACCTGCAAAGGGACTAATGTATACCCTTTTTCCTTGATCTTTCCCAACAGCTTGTTGATCTCGTACTTGTGCAGCAACAGCTTTTTTACACGAAGAGGGTCTTTGTTAAAAATATTCCCCTTCTCATAAGGACTTACATGCATTCCGTAGACGAATACTTCTCCGTCTTCAATGCGGACGAAAGCCTCCTTGATACTGCATTTCCCCATCCGCATGGACTTTACCTCCGTGCCATGCAGGGCAATGCCGCACTCATAGGTCTCATCGATGAAAAAATCATGATATGCTTTTTTATTGTTCGCGATCAGCTTCTGGGACTCTTTTCCTTTTGCCATGGCTACCTCTTAAAACCTTGTAACTATTCAGAAACCCGTTCATAAAACACTCCTGCGGAGCTTTTTTACGGCTCTGAATAGTTACAGTTTACTATATTTTTTACATTTGTCAATGAACTGACATTTTCCTTTGCCCCCGGGTTCATATGAAGTATGGCTTCATTGTGACCGCGGATTTATTTATCCACCAGCCGGAAATTGATGGTGCGCATAAAACGGTCGCAGTCTTCCACTTCGATCCGCACCGGCATTCCCAGTTTAAAGCAACGTCCGGTAGCCTCTCCCACCATCTCACACGTTGCCTCATTGTAGTGATAATAGTCGCCCGGGATCGTGGAAATATGGATCAGCCCTTCCACGGTATTGGGCAGTTCCACATACAGTCCCCAGCCGGTGACACCGGAGATCACACCCTCGTATTCCTCTCCGATGTGCTGCTCCATATATTCTACCTTCTTCAGCTTATCCGTCTCCCGCTCTGCCTCATCGGCACGGCGCTCCATCTCGGAAGAATGCTTAGCCACCTCCGGAAGAATATCCCGGTAGTGCTCCACTCTCTCTGCCTTCAGGCGTCCCCGCAGCTGCTCCTTGATAATACGATGGATCTGCAGATCCGGATAGCGGCGGATCGGCGAAGTAAAATGACAGTAATACTGACATGCCAGTCCAAAATGTCCGGTACACTCCGTGCTGTATTTCGCCTGCTTCATGCTCCGCAGGGTCAGTCTGGCGATCATAGGCTCTTCGGGAGTTCCCTCAATCTTCTGTAACAGCTTCTGGATCTCCTTGGGATGGATCTCCTCCGTGGAGACCTTGCCGTTCCTGCGCCCCAGCGCCTTCATGTAATACCCGTAATTGCTGATGAACGTGGACAGCTTCTGGATCCGCTCCGGATCCGGCACATCATGGACGCGGTAGACGAAGGGCAGCTCCTGCCAGTAAAAATGCTGCGCCACTGTCTCATTTGCTGCAAGCATGAAATCCTCGATCAGCATAGTAGCCACGTTCCGCTCGTAAGGTTTTATATCCAGCGGATGCCCTTCCCTGTCCAGTAAAATCTTGCACTCCGGGAAATCGAAATCAATGGATCCCCTCTTCTGTCTCTTCTTCCGCAGTTTGTCCGCGAGTTCAGCCATTTGTTGGAACATAGGGAGCAGTTCCCTGTACTGGGAATAGTCTGTTACGGTTCCTGCGCTTTCCCCGGCGGTTCCATCCGGCGCACCGGCGTTATGCTCTACACACTCCGGCTCCTCCAGCAGCTTTTTCACCACGGTATAAGACATTCGCTTCTTGACCCGGATCACAGATTCGCAGATCTCATAGTCCACGATCTCGCCCTCTTCATCCACCTTCATCAGGCAGCTTAATGCCAGCCGGTCCACACCTTCGTTCAGGGAACAGATACCGTTGCTCAGTGCATGGGGCAGCATGGGGATCACGCGGTCTACCAGATAGACGCTGGTGCCGCGTTTTAATGCTTCTCTGTCCAGTGCGGAATTCTCCTGCACGTAGTTCGTCACGTCTGCAATGTGTACTCCTAAGTGGTAATATGTCCCGTCAAAGGATACACTGACAGCGTCATCCAGATCCTTGGCATCCTCTCCATCGATGGTGACCATGGTCACATCCCGCAGATCCCTGCGGCCGGCACAGTCCGCCTCAGATACCTCCTGGGATACCCTCTCCACCTGGTTCATTATCTTCTCGCCGAATTCCACCGGCAGATCAAAGCCACGTACGATAGACATGATGTCTACACCGGGATCGTTGATATGTCCCAGGATCTCCACGACTTTGCCCTCAGGACTCTTCGTATTCGTGCCGTATCCGGTGATCTCCACCACGACCTTATGTCCGGTCATGGCCCCCTTCGACCACTCCTTCGGCACGAAAATATCCTGTGCTATCTTCGTGTTATCCGGAATGACAAAGCCGAAATTACTCTTGGACTGCTCATAGGTTCCCACCACCTGGGTCATTCCCCTGGCAATGATACGGATGACCTGCGCTTCCTGCCGTTTGCCGGTCTTCGCAGGCAGAAGTGCCACTTCCACGGTATCCTTATGGAATGCTCCGCCCTGCTTGTCCTCCGGAATGAACAGATCCTCGTCCCTTCCTTCCACTTCCACAAATCCAAAGCCTTTGGCATTGCTGATAAAGGTTCCCGTCAGAACCTTACCGTTGGACTTCATATATTTTCCCTTAACGGTCAGGGTAAGTTTTCCTTCCGCTAAAAGTTCCTGCAGAATCTCCCGGAATTCCTCTCTGTCTTCCTTTGACACCTGCAAGAACATTGCCAGTTCCTTCTCCTTCATGGGGACATAGAAATCATCCTTCACCAGATCACAGATTACTTTTTTTCTCTTCTCTCTGATTTCGTTATTACTCATGTAACCTCTCTCAAACAGTAACTATTCAGAACTCCATTCGCAAAACCGCCTCTACGAGGCTTTACTTTTGCTCATGTAGTTACTTCGCCATATAAATCATGTCAAATGTTCTTACGAATGCAAGCATTCGCCGTACATGTTGGCATGATTTGCATGGCTCTGAATAGTTACATATAACAAAACACTCTTGTATGCCATGCACACAAGAGTGTCATCCTTCGTAATGATTAAAA
>ENA-UOJN01002392-UOJN01002392.1-human-gut-metagenome-genome-assembly--contig:-C125IIP-NODE-2392-length-11812-cov-24.467721_pt1 | contig 11812 bp, 10 predicted proteins | sample MGYA00242350_ERZ723897 | MGnify/ENA metagenome assembly ERZ723897 | reverse complement strand
TTTTTGCAGTCATGACACAAGAAAAGCTCCCTCACAGGAAGGAGCTTTGTCTACAATCTGAAGCCACCTCTAAACGAGGTGGCTGATCTCTGCCAAGGTCGGGACACAGGCATATAAACATTTTTTGAGTTCCGCATCCGGCTGCGTCTGATCCGGCACCATGACGACCTTGCAGCCTGCACGGTAAGCACTTAAGACACCGTTAGGAGAATCCTCCACCGCCATGCATTGCTTGGGTGACAGCCCCAATTGTTTGCAAGCGTAGAGATAAATGTCCGGAGACGGCTTACCTTCCTCTACCATGGTAGCACAGATCAATTTTTCAAAGTAAGGTCTGATTCCTGTAAGCGTCAGATATTTTTCGGTCCGCTCCAGATCCGTTGCCGTGGCAACAGCTGTGGTAATATGTCTCTTTTTCAGATCTTTCAGAAGTTCCACAGCACCGGGCTTGCATTTGATGCCATCCCGGTCCAGTGCTTCCTCCATCAATTCTTTTCGTTTATTCCGCACGGCATAATAATCAAATTCCTCGCCGTACCAGTCCTTAAGCTGTCTGGGGGCAAAAGGCCTTCCAAGACTGCGCATCGTCAGTGCCTGCTCATCCGTCATCGTATAACCATAAGCCTCCACTGCCTTCGGCCAGAAAATACGGTAATATTTTTCGGTATCGATCAACGTACCATCCATATCAAAAATAACTGCCTGGATCATAACTGTCCCTCTGTATCATCCATCTGCCCGGCGTGCTCCGCTGTTTCTGTATTTTCTGCGGCGTTATCCTCTGTCCGATCACTGTCTGCACTGCCTGAAGCTTTTTGGGTTTTTTTGTCACGCTTTTCCTGTCTACGCTTTTTCCTGCGTTTTGCCATCTTTTTCACAAGTAATACGATCAGCAGTATTCCCACAGCTACTCCGATGATGCCAATTACGATCATCCGGGTATGGCTGCCTTCTGCCTCCGCGATGCGGAAGCTGCCGGGTACCTCCATGGTGAACTGTCTGTAGCTGCCGATCACCGTAGATTCCACTTCTCTGTATTCGCCGTCCTGGTCTACCCAAACTACAGTATTGTCGGCATCCTCACAGTAGACACGTAAGCTTGCTTCTCCGGTATAGTCCGGTGCGTCTTCTTTCATGGAGTTGGTCATGGAGACCTTGTATGTGTCACCCTCTATCTGCAGATGCAATGCAGCATTCGGATAGAAGTTACCCTCTGCCATGACCAGAGGTTTGTTGGCATCATTTTTCTCTGCGGAAGCAATGGATGCAATCCACTCCTGATACTCCGCTTCCAGTACGCGATTGCCGGTAATGTAACTAAAATCATAATCCGGCCATACACCGTAATAGCCTTCCTTCTCCGGTACCTTAGGAATCTGATCTGCAGACAGATAGTCTCCGTAATTACATTTATAGGAAGCCACTTCTACACCATCCGCCTGGAAAGTAATAGTGAACTGGGAAAAGGCTTCCGGCACGCCGTCTTTGTTGCAAAATTCCTGATAAGACAACGGGGTTGCACCACCCTGATAACCAATGCCGTCCACGCCGCCGGCACCGCCTTCTACATAATAGTTGCCATATAAAGTACCGTCATCCTTAACTTTTCCTGCAATACTTCCCTGACTCTCGCCGGACATATCCAGCTCGTTATAAGCATAACTGTAAAAAATATCGCAGCCTTCCCCGGCGATTCCGCCGATATTATTTTTACCGGTGATCTTACCCATGCTGTAACAGCTGCGGATCGCATAGCTGGCAGATCCGGCAACGCCTCCCACATAGCTGCCTCCGGTACTCTCTACCGGAGCATAGGACTCACAGGAAATGACCGCGCCGTATTCCGCCTTGCCGACGATACCGCCCACATAATCCTTTTTGCCGGTCACATCTGCGTAGTTCCGGCTGTCCCTGATGACTGCCTTGATGGTCTGCTCCACATCGAAGCTCTCCGTTCCGGTCAAGGTAATGTCATCCTCCGGGTCAAAATCATATTCCGTTGCCACCTGTCCGACAATACCGCCGACATTGGTATCCGCCTCTACCGCACCGCGGTTCACGCACAGTGTGACTTTACCTTTTTGGAAGCTGGATGTGTCATATAATGCTTCTTCGGTTCCCTCCGGTTCTGCCTCACCAGCCTCAGCATCGGGATCTCCGGGGTTCACTTCCCCCTTGCTGGCGGATTCGTCCGAAGTATCCTCCACAGAAATTCCCTCGTATCGGAAGAGATCATCGCGGATCTCGCTGACCAGCTTCCGCAATACTCTCGCCTGATCCATCAGTTCATCCATATGTGCGCTGGTACTGTCTGACCCTGCCTGGAGCACATCTCCCAACTGACCCAGCTGGTCAAAGGCTTTATCCAGACTCTGATTCAGTGTATCCAGATTATTCTTAATACCACCACTGCGGTCTGTGGATGCATTGGTCATATTATCCAGATGCTTCGTGGCATTTTCACCAAACTTTTTCAGAGCTGCTTTATAACTCTCTGTATCATCCGGTACAGTGATCGTAATGTCACCTCCGCTCAGGTCATTACCGCTCAGCGTGATATCATGTCTGTTACCGTTATTTTTATCGTCCTGGGCCTGTTTGTTCAGGTCATTATTCAAAACCTTCAGGTCGTTGCTGACACCGTTCAGCTCCTGATTGTAAATATACCACAGATCTTTCGTGGTTCCGGTAAGGGAATTTCCCGCACTATTGGCATCCTTCAGATTCGTACTGATACTTTTGGTCAGCGCAGATGCCTGCCTGCTGTAATTGCTGAAATCTTTCTGTGTTGCATCCAGCATATCCAGGAACTTATCCGTCTCTGTGTCCAGTTCTTTCAGTTTATCACTAAGATACTGGATCTCCAGAAAAGGCTCCATCTGGCCTACGATGCCGCCGACATCTTTTCTGCCCTGAACGAAGCCGGTATTGGTACAATTCTGCAGATATCCCTGATGCAGTCTGCCGACGATACCACCGGTGTTGTAACCCACATGCTGGTAACCAATGGCTCCGGAATTGGAGCAATAATAGATCTTACCATCAGAGATGCCTGCGATACCGCCGGTATCCGTATGCGCAGCCACATTGGAAGTACTGTTGATCTGCTCCAGATTGTCCATGGTAATATCATCCAGTTCATAAGTCACTTCTGTGCTGTAGGTATTGATGCTGCCACTGTTGCTGCAGTTATTTAAGATTCCGTGATTGTTACCGACAATACCGCCTGCAGAATGGTTGCCAATGACATTTGCATTGGATTCACATCTGCGGATCTCGCCGGTCTCTTCATTCACACCCGCAATGCCACCGACTTCATTATCACCGATCACATTACCGGAAAACTTACAATTCTCAATGCTTCCGTAATTCACCCCGACGATACCGCCGACCTGATTCTGGCTTCCGGAGGGAGATATTTCTCCGCTCACCGTGAGATTACGTACTTTGGCGCCTTCCTGCACATAACGGAAAAGACCTGCCGCAGAACCATTCCCCGTAAGCTTTACATTGGAGATCGTAAAACTATTACCATCAAAAATTCCCGCAAATGTTGGGATACTGAATTCACCTTCCATACTCAGAACGATGTCGTTGCGCAGCACTACTTTGATACCTCTGGACCAGCTGTCCAGCACACATTTCTCCGCAAGCCTGCGCAGATCCTCCTCCGTGCTGATCTCTACAATTGCATAATCCTGCTCCTGCGTGGTGCTGCTATAACCGCTGCCGCCCTTATATTGTTCATAGGTTAACGTCTCTTCCGCATAAGCGGTTGCCGGTGTCTGCAGCAGTAATGCTGCTCCCAGCAGGAAACATAATAATCTCTTACTGTTCATCTTCTGTTCCCTCGCTTTCTGCTGTATGATTTGTACCTGACTCATCGCCCTGCTCCAGGGTCACGACATCCTTGGGGCGCACCACTGCTCCCATCTCACCGTCGATGACACCGATGAAATCACCTTCCAGCATACCATTGACATAACCCTTGATATGACCGTTCATCCGAATCCTTCCGGCAGAAGGCAGCGGCTTCGCCAGATCACGCTTTAAGGTAAATGCCGTCTTCTGAATAATGATATCTCCGATCAGCAGCGTCTGGGGCAATGCCAGCAGCACCAGTAAAATAGATGTCAGGGTACCACGTCCCAGCGCCAGTCCGATCGCTGCTACCGCTGCGTTGGAAGATACATAACTGATAATGAATCCGGCAGCCACCAGCATGGAACCACTGGTAACAATGGTGGGGAACGCCTGGTTCAGTGCCTCAATGGCAGCTTCTTTGATCGGCATGTACGTCTTCAGATCCATATAACGGCTGGTGATAACGATAGCGTAGTCGATCGTCGCGCCCATCTGGATCGCGGATACTACCAGGTATCCCAGGAAATAAACATTTTCGTTCAACAGATACGGCAGTGAGAAGTTCATCCAGATACTACCCTGAATCGTTACTACCAATAGTACCGGCAAGCCGGCAGACTGGAAAGTGAACAACAGGATGATCATAACGAACAATGCCGTCAGTACAGTGATGATCGTATTATCTGTTGCGAAAGAATCCCCCAGATCCTTATCACTGGTGGCATTTCCGACTAACAGGATATCATCTATATTATAGAACTTCGCCACGGTATTGCGTATCTGATCCAGCGCAGCGATGGTCTCTTCTCCTTCATAAGGTACATTCAGTTCCAGAACGAAACGAGAATTATCTTCTCCCAACAGCTGATCCTTTGCAATCATGATCTTGGAATGAGCGTCCGATAAAGTCTCCTCCAGATCATCATCCAGCGTGATGTTGCCGCTTTCTTTCTGATCATAAATGAACAGGAACATATCGATAAAAGGTACTTCGTAATCGCTGACACCGCTGACCAGAGCACCGTAATCACTCTGATCCAGGGCATATGCCGAATACAGCATATCCGCCACTTCCACATCCAGATCGATCAACTCTGCAAATTGTCTGGGATTCAGTTTGTCGGTCAGCATGTAACCATCCATAGCTTCAATATTGCCAAGTCCCTGAACGGATTTTACCACATCCAACTTTTCCAGTGCCTTCAGGGTCTGTGCCTCTTTTTCATAATCACCGTTGGGCACAATGACTGCCAGCTGATTCACCATGCCAAATTCCTTATTGACCATGCTGACTGAGAATTTATTCTCGCTCATACTGCTGGATTCCAGTGTATTTACATCATATACATAATTCGCCTTGTTGGACAGAAAAAATGCTGCAATAACACCCACGATCAGTACCGGAGGTACAATGTAACGGGTAGCCACACAGAATTTTCCCACTGCCGTGATCTTCGGTACGAAACTCTTATGGTGCGTATTGTCGATTGCCTTGGAAAAGGTAAGCAACAGCCCCGGCATCAGGAAGAATACCGCTACCATACTGAAAATAATGGATTTCGCCAGGATAATACCCATATCGTAACCAATCCTGAACTGCATGAACATCATGGCTACCATACCGGAGATTGTGGTCAGGGAGCTGGAAGAAATCTCCGGGATTGCCTTACTCAAAGCTACTATTACAGCTTCTCTGGCATCCTTGTCCTCATGCTCCTCCATAAAACGGTGTGCCAAAATGATGGCATAGTCTACTGCCAGACCTAACTGCAGCACCACTGCGATAGAGTTCGTCACAAAGCTGATAGTACCGAACCAGTAGTTCGTACCCTTGTTCAAAATAGCTGCCACGATAAATGTGGTCAGATATACCGGGATCTCCGCGTAAGTTGTGGAAGTAAATAGCAGCACGGCTACGATAACCACAGCTGCCAGCAGCAGAATGACGATCATATCATTATTCAGGTCATTCGCATCACGCTCTTCCTGACCGATATCGGAAGAATAATAGACATCATAGTCAGACAACGCGTCCAGCACTTCTGTTAAATGCTGCTGTGTGGCTTCCGTATCCGTTTCCTCATCAAAAGTGACAGACAATAAAGCCTCCATGTCATGATAATGATCTTCCGTGTCATCAAAATCCAACATACTGACACCATCCATTTTTTCCACCTGATCCGCCAGCTTCTGTGCCTCATCAAAAGTCACATTGCAGATCAGGATCCGGGCGGAACCATAAGTCGTAAATTCCGAATCCATCAGATCCAGTCCCCTTCTGGTCTCTGTCGTATCCGGCAAATATGTGGTCAGGTCATTATTCACTTTGACCTTATTCATGGATAATACGCAAAATATGCATAAAACAATAAAGATCAGATAGAATCCTTTTCGTTTATCTACAATAAGCGTAGCAAGCTTCATCATAAAGGAGTTATCTTTTTTTTCTTTTTCTGTGTTGTCTGCTGCCATAGTTTCCTCCTGCTGCATCTCTCTTTGTACCCTTACGTATCTGATTTTTCTATTCTTAGTTTAAAAGTTTTTCCCGCTTCTGTAAAGCCTTATTACAAAGATGAAAAATGTATTACTGTCATTTAATGAACTCGTGTTGATTTTCTAACACAAGCAAAATATAATAATAGGGAAGAAAAAGCAAGCCACAAATTGTGTTGATATGTCTGTTTTTGAACATTGTATTGATTTGTGTTCATTGTTTTAGAAAAAATTCAGATTTGCATTAGATACGTATTAGATCTTATCTATAAAAAGTGATTTCTGTTTTTTTTTCGGAAAAGATGGAGGATTGACGTATGGAAAAAATGGATCGCCGCGTGCGCAAGACCCGTGCCCTGTTGCTGCAGGGATTAGTCAAAATGATGGAAACCCACGATATTCAGGATATTTCCGTCAAAGAACTCACAGAGCTGGTAGATATCAATCGCGGAACCTTCTATCTGCATTATGATGATATCTACGATATGCTCCATAAAGTGGAAGATGAAATGTTCCGGGAGTTCAACGAGATCATGGAGCAGGAACCGGTAGGTACTCCCACATTGTCCTCTGACGGTCTTCTGTTAGAGTTCTTCCGCTTCTTAGACCGCCACAGAGATCTCGCCAGAGTCATGATCGGTCCCCATGGAGATCTCACCTTCGTTAACCGCCTGAAGGACCAGATCAAAAAGCGCACTCTCCGCTTTCTGGAAAGTGCGCAATCCGATGCTAACTATGAATATCTCTGTTCCTTCATCATTACCGGTTGTGTCGGTGTCGTAGAGACCTGGCTGAAAGAAGCCACTCCCCAGTCTCCGGAAGAAATGGCAGGGATTCTGGGAAACATGCTTATACGTCAGCTTACTTTTGCTCCGGAGCCTGCATAGACTGCTTAGACTGTGTCGGCTCCGGCATGCCTACACTTAAAGAAGTCACGACCTCGCCATCCAGGAAGAAAGATACCGTGTCGCCTACCTGTAGATCATCCAGTGTGGCATCCGCTCCGTCAATCGTGATGATCGTATCATCATTGACCGTGATAGTCATAGTGTCACTGCTGAGGGTTAAGGTCATCTCATCCAACATATCTTTCTCGGGTTTCTGACCGTCCGGGGCTTCTCCAGTAGGTTTTTCGCCGTTCGGTGCCTGAGCATCAGACTTTTCCCCACTGAGTACCTCACCAGCAGGTGCTTCTCCATTAGGAGTGCCTCCGTTGCCGTCAAGAGCCTGACCGTCAGGCTTTTCACCACTGGGTGCCTCACCATCTGGAGCCTCCGGCTTCTCTGCCAGCGCAATGGAGATCACATTGCCGTCAATAGCAGTGATCTGACCGAGATAAGATTCCACCTTCTCTTCACTTTTCTCCAAAGTGCTCTGTTCCGTCGTGCTCTCCGGCGCGATTGTCTCCTTCTGTTCTGCTGATTCACTTGCTGCGCTCTCCGTGCCCGCGGATGTCGTTCCTCCGCATGCTGTAAATCCGGTCATCACCATGGCAGCAGTCAACACTGCACACATTACTTTTGTATTCACCTGGGGTAAATTCCATCTTCTCATATTCTCATTCCTCCTGTTCCATTCATTCCTAAAAAACTTGTGAACATTTATTTCCCCTTACCTGTCTCTTATGATAAGGGTCATCTGCGAAGAAATTGTGAGAAAAATGTGGTGATTCTGTGAATTTTTCAGGCATGACATTGCTGTCATGTGTACTTTGTTGGAAGTGTCACCTTACGTGTCGATTCTTCCGTTTTGTTGTAAATATCGAAGAAATGCGGTACAGCCTTCCAGGACATCATTGTAGGTCGTCCCAAACTCTCCCGTGTACCACGGATCCGAAATGTCCCGCTCCGAGCCGGCATAGGATAAGAGCCTGGCTACTTTCCCATCCGGATCTCCGCCGAATATCCGCAGCATGTTGCGGATATTTGCGCTGTCCATACCGATCAGATAATCATATTCCGCATAATCTGCCTTCGTTACCTGCCTGGCCCGCTTCCCCTCGCAGGAGATCCCGTGCCTGGCAAGCTCCGCCTTCGCCGGCGGATAGACCGGGTTCCCGATGCCGTTCCAGATTTCCTCCGTGCTGGTGGCAGCGGAAGCGATCTGGAAGTGATCGGCGAGATTCGCGTCGGATACCAATTTTTTCATAACAAATTCTGCCATGGGGGAACGACATACTTTCCCTATCAAACGGTACAAAGTCATTCTCTGTTATACCCTCCTCGCTTAATTCCTCTGGGTTATACTCTGCTACAGGTACTACCTCTATCCTCGTATCCTCTTTATCTATGAAAAGGAAAGCCCCAGCCACATTATCAAGAACTATGAAAACATCACTATTCTTAGATACATAGATCTTTTTAATGTGCTCCTGTATGAATTGTACCTTTTTCTCCTCTACCATAGCCTCATCCTCAAATAATGCCTCTATCTCTGCATCTATGTTAGCTATGGTATCCTCGATAGCTTTAATATCTGGATTTTCCTCTACTGGCACTAAGAGAGCTCTCTTTTTCTCTATCTCTGCATCCAGATCTACAGATCTGCTCTTAAATTCCTCTTTGCTGATAAGCTCATCTGTATAGAGATCTATGAGTTTACCTCTCTTACCCTCCAGAGCCTTTAGATCCTGCTCTATCTTTCCATTATCGTTAGGAGTTGTCAGCTTATCCTTAAGATCCTCCAACCAGCTTATAGTACGCCTCTTTAAGAGGTTTTTGCTGTACTCTACCGTACTGTAATCTAAAAACATATCCGCCATCTCTACCAGATACTTTTGTAGCTTTACTCCAGATATGGTAGCTGGATCTGTACAGGCTAACTCTCCTCTACCCATCTTACCACTACAGTACCATTGTGTATAGCGTTTATATGTGTATTTCCTGCCCTCTTTGCTCTTGTATGAGCCCTGTGAGGCGTGTTTCCAGAGTACCCTACCACAACAACTACATACCATCTTACCGCTAAGGAGATCAGTACCGCCTCTTTTTCCTCTGGTTCCAGAGTTTCCCTTGTTTCTATGGCTCTGGATCTCATCATTTACAGCATCCCACAGCTCCTCAGATACTATAGCCTCGTGATCGTTCTTTACTATTACCCACTCATCCTCCAACTTTTCTATAGTTTCCTTGCTGTCAAATTCTCTATGATGCCTATTAAGAATAACCCAGCCTTTGTGCATCACATTCTTTACAATTCTGCCTATGTTCTCATCTGTGAAAAGGTTTCCTCTCTGATTTCTGTATCCCTGCTCATTAAGTGCATCCCTCACTTTACGGACACTGTGAAGTTCTGTATAAAGCTCATACATCTTTTTTACTAATTCTCTCTGGCTCTCATCTACTACCCACTTTCCATTTACAATGCTATAACCGTATGTTTGACCATTACCCATATACGCTAATGATACTGGGAGAGCATTATCTTCTAGTAAGTCTACCAGATCCAGCTTAAGGCTAATTAGTGGGAGGCGTTCCTCCGCTTTCCGCTCTCCCCTGCATAAATCTCTTTCCATAAAATCAGCCTCCTACAAAATGAGGAGAGGAGCTACTCCTCTCCATCACATTTACAAACCATTACAGGCAAGCCTAACATGATCCGCATCTGACAATGCTCCGACCTCCTGCAACTCATCAGCAAGCCTACCTGCTTTCTCTGGATCTTCTTTACCGATTGCTACCAGCATTTTTACCAGATCACTCTCTCCAGATCCTCCGCCCTTTTCTGGAGGTGTAACCTGTGGCTTTCTACCGCTACCTTTTACCGCTGGATTATGCTCTACATGGATCTGTTTTGATTTCAGATAAGGTAATACAGAGGTACACGCTTTAGGCTTATGCTCTGCAATTCCTGCCTTTACATCTTCCGCTCTAATCATGCTCTTATGCCTCCTCCATATATGCTACCAGATCTCCTAAGGATCCTCTGATTTCTTCTCTCTTAGCGTTCTGGATTTCTTCCTCAATGAGATCCTTATTAGCTGTCATATAATACTTAATTCTTGCCTTATAAATGAGTAAAAACTCTGAGGCTCTGTATCTTTTGATTTTTAAATCATTCATAGGGATCTTAATCAGCTTATACTCCAGATCATTAACCTCTTTCTCATAAGATGCCTTAATCTGTGCTAAATGAATGCCAGATTTACCCTCTGCTTTTTTCTCATACTTTTCTGTAACTTCATCCACTTTAGCCTGTACTGAGGAAATATCAAAGTTATCAATCTTCTCCGCACATTCTGCCATAATCGCCTTATACTTATTAAATTCCTTAAAAATCTCACTAATAGGCATAACTAAAGTTTTATCAACTTCCTCCTGCCTTTCTTCCTTAGATATCAAATTTCCAAGCTGAATACTAAGCATTCTTTGTGATAATTCCTGTGCTCTCTTTACATCATTATTTTTTAAAGCACTTTTACTCTCTCTGCTTAAAGCCATATACTCAGCAGTAAGAGTAAAATTATCGAAAGAATAGATGCAATCAAGGAAAGAATATTTGATGTCATAATAGAAACAAATGTTTCACCGACTACCTGTTTTTCAATTTCATTATCACAATCAAGTTTTCCAACCAAAATAGCTGCAAAGCCAAATAATACAGTGAATACAAATGCAAATACTGTTGTCAAAACCCCTGCTAGTGTATCGTCAATTATACTTCCGAATCCAAACGTAATAATGACTGATAAAACAATCGGGAAAAATATAAAACAAACAATATCCCAAACCGATATCTTATCTGTCTTTGCGTTTTTGAAAACTTGTAATTGTTTTATTAATACTGACAATATCCTTACTTTCTTATTTCCAAAGAGCATCATACACACAATTACCATAGCCATCACAATTAATATAATCTTACTTGGCATACTACACCTCCTCAGATTCTATTATATCCTTATAATAGTCGTCAGCCAATTTTGTAAGTTCTCCTACAAAATCATGTGAAAACCTACAGGCCTCATGAAGGGCATTTGATATATCATGAGCTCCCATAATACTTTCAAACTCATTCCACTTTACCTTTTTATAACGATTTCCAAGTCGAAGTTTAATCTCCGCATCATTATAATCATCGGAATCCTTTAACTCCGCTTTAATTTGAGCAAACGCCTCCGCCTGATCTATTTTACCTGCTTGCATATTCTTAAATACACCTAGTATTTTTTTGTTTTCACTAGCCTCAAGATTTAGTCCCAAATCTCGGATAATATTTTTCTTTTTTGATCCTTTTATATTGTCCGCAACATCAGAAGATTTATCATGCTTAACAAACTGTAATGTGATTTTTGTTGCTGTTGCATCCTTGAGCCCATCTGCCATTGGAATAATCAATTCCATTTCCAGTTTCAAACCTTCCGATTTGATAGCTTTATTAGCATTTTCTAAAAACACGCTCTTACATCCAGCACAATTTTGTCTATGAATAATACCATATAGACCTACTAGGCTCT
>ENA-UOJN01002382-UOJN01002382.1-human-gut-metagenome-genome-assembly--contig:-C125IIP-NODE-2382-length-11875-cov-9.969120_pt1 | contig 11875 bp, 10 predicted proteins | sample MGYA00242350_ERZ723897 | MGnify/ENA metagenome assembly ERZ723897 | reverse complement strand
GGTTCTCTCCCCCACCGCCTGCGGGCGGAGCCCCCTCGCAGAGGGGGCCAAGGTCCTGCCTCCCTCTGCGAGACAGACTCCCCCGGGACGGGGGAGGTGGTGCGTAGCACCAGAAGGGGAGCGGTGGCGCCGCAGCGCCGGAGGGAGAGAACCTCCCCACAGGCACCCGTTTTCCTTCGTTTTATTCCCCCAAAAACTCCCGTATCTCCTTCTCCACGGCCCTGACTTCCTCCTCAAACGCCCGGGCGCTCACGCGCAGTGCGCCGTGCCCCATGACGATGATCTGCTCCGCGCCGTCGCTGCTGACAACGCGGGTGCGGTGCTCCTTCGCCAGCTCGTGGGTCGCGCGCTCAATGTACATATCCGCCGTCTCGGCCTCGCGGGTGTAGACAACATACAAATTGTGGTACTGCTCTACCTCCCGCGCGCCGCCGCGCACCTTGTAGGCGTCAAAGACCAGGATCGGCACACAGCGGCGGTAGCCCGCGTAGTTGCACAGAATATCCATCAGCCTGCGCCGCGCGGCGTCCAGATTGCCGTCGGCCAGTTTCCTTAAATCATCCCACGCAAAAATGACGTTGTACCCATCCACCAGCAGGTAGTCCGGCCCGGCGGGCACGGGCTTTGCGGGTACGGACGCCGCCGCGGGGGCCGTGTGCAGGGCCGCGCGGGCCACCTTTTTCGCGTCGCCCGTCTCACCGCGGCGCTTTATTTTTCCGTAGGTTCGTTCAAAAATTGCCAACAGTTCTTTGTCCTGCTCCAGCGTGCCGCGGTAGGCGTCGGCACGGCGGCGGCGCGCGTTGGCATCGTCCTCAGCGTCGGCTTCTTCTGTCGCCGTCTCGCCGTTCAGCCGCCGTTCCAGCCCGGTGGACAGATGTGCCCGGGCGGGCACCTCGTCCCATTTGACCAGATACCCGGCCCCATGGGCGCAGAACACCGAATCCGCCGGGTTTTCCACATCCGCGTCGGGGTCATACCCCGCGGCGGAGACGATTTCGTCGGCGTTATGGCAGGCGTCGTACCCGGCAGGCAGCACAGCCCAGCGGCCCAGCCCGTGGGTGTAGGCCGCGACCTCCCGCGCATAGCCCCGCGCCGTCGCCACAGGCAGACGGCCCGTCAGCCGCACCGTGCCGCCTGACGTCTCCGGTGCCTCAAAGCTGCCGCACATCCTCTGCACATCGGCCATGGCGCGGCCCAGCGCGTCGGCGGGCAGCTCCAACGTAAAATCATACCACGGCTCCAACAGCTGCACGCCGTCCTTCGCCTCGGCCATCCGCAGGCCCTGCCGCACGGCACGGTAGGTCGCCTGGCGGAAGTCTCCGCCTTCGGTATGCTTCTGGTGGGCACGGCCCGCCGCCAGCGTGATCTTCACATCGGTCAGCGGCGCACCGACCAGCACGCCCGGGTGGGTGCGCTCGGCCAGATGCGTTAAGATCAGCCGCTGCCAGTTTTCGGCCAGCGTGTCGGGCGGGCAGTCCGCCGCCAGCTGCACACCGCTGCCCCGCGCCCCCGGCTCCAGCAGCAGATGTACCTCAGCATAGTGGCGCAGCGGCTCATAGTGGCCGATGCCCTCCACCGCCCTTGTCAGCGTCTCTTTATACAAAATGCCGCCCTCGCTGAATGTTACATCCAGCCCGAACCGCTCCTGCAGGATATTCTGCAAAATTTCCAGCTGCACCTCGCCCATCAACTGGACGTGTACCTCGCCCAGGTCGTCCCGCCAGTTTACGTGCAGCTGCGGGTCCTCGCCCTCCAGCGTTTGCAGCGCCTTAAATAAGGTATGGGGGTCGGCGTCACAGTCCACGCGGTAGTTGAGCACCGGCTCCAAAAGCGGCGTCTCGGCGTCGGATTCTGCGCCAAGCCCCTGCCCGGGCCGCGTACTGATCGGCCCCGCTGCGGCCACGACCATGCCGGGCAGCGCCTCGCTGACCAGCCGGAATTTGCCGCCGTTGTACAGCCGCAGCGCGTCGGCCTTCTCGCCGCCGGGCAGCACATCCTTTACATGCAGCACGCCGCCCGTGACCTTCAGCCAGGTCAGCCGCGTGCCCGCATCCTCACTGATTTTGAACACACGCGCGCCGAATTCCGGCCACCGGGCCGGGGTGCGGGTCAGCGTCTGCAGGCCGCGCAGCAGCCCGTCCAGCCCGTCCAGCCGCAGCGCCGCGCCGAAAAACACCGGGAACACCTGCCGCCGCGCAATAGCGGTCTGCACGGTTTCCGCCGCTGCTGCGCCGGTCTCAAGCACCTCGTTCATCAGCGGCTCGCTGCACAGAGCCAGCGCCTCCGGGTCGGGCGCGGCGGAAAAATCCACGCACCCGTCCCCGAACCGCCCGCGCAGCTCCCGCAGGCGCACGGCGGCGTCCGCGCCGGGCAGGTCCATCTTGTTGACAAATACAAACGTAGGTACGCGGTAACGCGCCAGTAGTTTCCACAATGTCTCGGTGTGGGCCTGCACGCCGTCGGTGCCGGAGACGACCAGCACCGCGTAATCCAACACCTGCAAAGCGCGCTCGGCCTCGGCGGAAAAGTCCACGTGGCCGGGCGTATCCAGCAGCGTCAGCTCGGTCTCGTCGGCGCCGTCCGCGGCGGGCAGCGTCAGCACGGCCTGCTTGGCAAAGATCGTGATGCCCCGCGCCCGCTCCTGGCTGTCGGTGTCAAGAAAGGCGTCCCTGTGGTCCACGCGCCCCAGCTTGCGCAGCACCCCCGCACGGTAAAGCAGCCCTTCGGCCAATGTAGTTTTGCCGCTGTCCACATGTGCCAGCAGCCCGACGACCAGACGTTTCATACCCGTTCCCCTTAGCTTTCAAAAATCATGCCCCTATTGTACAATTTTTCTTGCCATTTGGCAAACGCTGTGCTATACTTATCCCAAATCCACCGAGGAAGGAGAGCACCCCCTTATGCGTTGGCTGTTTGGTGTTGTGTTCCAGAAAAAAGGAAACCCCTGACGTACTGACGCTGTAAGTGTGCCCTTTTTTACCTCGGTAACGCTGTAAGTGTGCAGTTTTTGCGCCCTGTGGCTTTGCCGCGGGGCGCTTTTTGCTGCCTTTTTACAAAATTTAAGGGCACGTTTTCGTATACTATTATGAAAGGGTGTTCCCCCATGAATTTACAAAAACAGCTTCGCTGCGTGTATCTGCACGCATTTACCTCTACCCTGCGCTTCACCGACGCTGTCTGGGTCGCGCTGCTGGCGGCCCGCGGCTTTACGCTGGCGCAAATCGGCCTGGCCGAGAGCGTTTTCCACGGCGTCAGCCTGCTGTGTGAGGTCCCCAGCGGCATGGCCGCCGATTTGCTGGGGCGGCGGCGCACGCTGATCTTCGGCGGTGCGCTGGGCGTTGTCTCCGCCGCCACCATGGCGTTTGCGCCCAGTCTCGCGTTCATCTGCGCGGGCATGGGGCTGAAAGCGCTGGGCTACAACCTGCTCTCCGGCACCACGGAAGCCCTGACCTACGACAGCCTGAAAACCGCCGGACGGGAGCGCGACTACATTAAAGTTGACGCCAAAGCGTCAATCTTCATGAAGCTAGCCTCCGCCCTCGGCGCACTGGCCAGCCTGCTGGCCGGGGTGCTGACCTCGGCGGGCTACTACCTTGCGGACGCCGCGGTCAGCGCCGTCTCCGCCTTGGCCGCGGCCAACCTGACCGAACCTGTCGTCACCGACGAACAGGCCGCCCGCGAGAAGCACATCTTACAAGAATTGCCCGCCCGGCTGCGTGTGCACATTTTGGACAGTCTCGACTGCCTGTGCAGCACCACACCGGCGCGGCGCATTATCATGGCCGACGCGGTCATCTCGCTGCCGTCCTACCTGACCTCGATGTTCGTCCAGCAGCGGCTGACCCAGCAGGGCTGGGCCATGGAATGGCTGTTCCTGCCGGGTCTGCTGGCCGGGGCCGCGGGCATGGCGGGCGCATCGCTGGGCCGCCGCCTTCACCCCAAACGGCTGCGCGCACTCTATTTCGGCTGTGCGCTGCTCGTCGGCACAGGCACGCTTCTGGCGGGCGCGGCCCCGGCGCTGCTCTGTGCCGCTGGGCCGGTACTCGTACAGGGGGCACTCTCCGTCTGGTTCCTGCACAGTATGCAGCGGCTCAACGACGCGATCCCCAGTGACCGCCGCGCAACGCTCATCAGCGTGGACAGCATGGCCTACAGTCTGCTGATGATCCCCGCCAGCCCGCTTGTGGGCCTTGTGGGCGACCTGACCGGCCAGGCGGGCGCAGGGCTCTGTGTACTGTGCGCACTTGTCGTCGTCAGCGGCCTTGCGGCAGCGGGCAAAACGCGCTATAATGGGCGCGGAGCATAATTACCCTATTTTTGTAGGGGCCGATGCTCGCATCGGCTCGCAACACAGGAGGCAAAATCCAGATGACATATAAAGAAGTTTTACAGGCTGCCCAGGGTCAGATGGGCCCCTGCCGCGCCTGCCCGGTCTGCAACGGCCGCGCCTGCGGCGGCACGATCCCCGGCCCCGGTGCCAAGGGCAGCGGCACGGTGGCCATCCGCAACTTTGACGCCTGGCGCAATGTACGGCTGAACATGGATACCATCCATGAAAATTTTGAGCCGGACACCTCCCTGACGCTGTTTGGCCGTAGCTTCAAATATCCGTTCTTTGCCGGGCCTGTCGGCGCCATGGCGCTGCACTACGGCGACAAGTACAACGACCTGGACTACAACAATATCCTTGTCCCCGCCTGCGCGGCGGCCGGCATTGCTGCCTTCACCGGCGACGGCACGAACCACAAGGTCATGGAGGGCGCGGCTGCTGCCATCACGGCCTGCGGCGGCGCGGGCATCCCCACCGTCAAGCCGTGGGACAACGCCACGGTGGCCCGGAAAATAGCGCTGGCGCGCAGCTCCGGCTGCTTTGCCATGGCCATGGACATCGACGCGGCGGGCCTGCCGTTTTTACAGCACCTTGACCCGCCCGCGGGCAGCAAGACCGTGGAGCAGTTAAAAGAAATTGCCCTGGCCGCGGGCGTGCCGTTTATCTTAAAGGGCATCATGACCGTCAAAGGCGCGGAAAAGGCCATCGAGGCCGGTGCGGCGGGTATTGTTGTCTCGAACCACGGCGGGCGCGTGCTGGACGATTGCCCCGCCACGCAGGAGGTGCTGGCCGACATCGTCGCCGCCGTGGATGGCCGCGCCAAAATTCTGGTGGACGGCGGCATCCGCACCGGCAGCGACGTGTTCAAGGCGCTGGCCCTCGGCGCAGACGCCGTGCTGATCGCGCGGCCCTTCGTCACCGCCGTCTACGGTGCCGGTGCCGACGGCGTCGCCGCCTACACAGCCCAGCTCGGCAATGAGCTGGCCGACACGATGCGCCTGTGCGGTGCGCCCACGCTGGACGCCATCACCCGCGATATGGTACGGGTCATCAAGTAAAAAACGCAATAAAAAATACCATGTTTCCCGGTTGCAAAAGCCGTCGAAACATGGTATTCTTTTTATGCCGCTTTATGCGGCGGGCACTGCACATACGGCAGGCGGTTGGTCTCTACCCTCCGAAAGGAGGTGAGATCATGCGTTTTACATTCACGTTTTATGTTGGTCGCAAGACTATTACATTGAGCATCGTTGTAAAAAGCAAGAACCGCCACTCTGCCAAGTGACGGTTCTTAGGTGATAAATAAGAACTTTCATTGGAAAGAGACCAACCGCTTGTCGCAGTGCCTTTTTCTATACTTATTATAACGCTGTGCTGTCCCTTTGTCAAGCCGCAGCCTGCCGCCTCTCCCCTGCATAAATATTCTTTTTTCTGCAAAAATCCCCCAAACCCCTTGCATAACCCGCGGTTTTGCATTACTATTAAAGCATACCGCCGCTTTAAACCGGCAGTGTGAGGGATCTGTGCGAAGTATAGGAGGAAGTATCATGAAAAAATTCATCAGCACCGTTCTGGCACTCGGCATGGCCGCGAGCCTGGCCGCCTGCGGCGGCAGCGCATCCACGGCAGCTTCTACGGAAAGCACCGCAGTTTCCGCCGCTGAAGCCACTGCCGACAGCGACCTTGCCTACATCAAAAGCAAGGGCAAAATGACCATCGGCTACACCGTCTATGAGCCGATGAACTACACTGACGCCGACGGCAATTTCACCGGCTTTGACACCGAGCTTGCCACTGCCGTCTGCGAAAAGCTGGGCGTGGAGCCCGACTTTGTTGAGATCAACTGGGACACCAAAATTGTCGAGCTGGACGCCAAGAGCATCGACTGCATCTGGAACGGCATGACCCTGACCGATGACGTCATGGCCAACACCGCCTGCACGAAGGCCTATGCCAAGAACGCGCAGGTCGTCGTCATGAAGGCCGATGCCGATTACAGCTCCACCGCCGACCTTGTCGGCAAGACTATCGTGGCCGAGGCCGGTTCCGCCGGTGAGAGCGCCATCAGCGCGGACGAGAGCCTCTCCCAGGCCGACTACGTCAGCAAGTCCGTCCAGACTGACTGCCTGATGGAGGTCGCCGCCGGTACGGCTGACGCCGCCGTGCTGGATCTGACGCTGGCCACCGCCATGATTGGCGAGGGCACCGACTACGCAAACCTCGCCATCAAGGACGAGCTGAACGCCGAGGAGTACGGCGTCGCCTTCCGCAAGGGCAGCGATGCCGCCGACGCCGTGAACGCCGCCTTTGACGAGCTGAAGGCCGACGGCACGATGCAGGCCCTGGCCGACAAGTACAGCCTGACGCTGGCCGACTGATGGGCGAGGCAGCAGTCATCTGGGGCCGCCTGACCGAGGCGTTCTGGCTCAACTGCCAGCTGTTCGGTCTGACTCTATTGTTCGCACTGCCGCTGGGGCTGGTGGTGTCGTTCGGCTCCATGAGCAGGCTTGCCCCGCTGCGCGGCGTCGTCAAAACGTTTGTCTGGGTCATCCGCGGCACGCCGCTGATGCTGCAGATCCTGGTCATCTACTTAGGGCCCGGCCTGCTGGGCTTCACCAGTCCATGGCCGTCCGGCGGCAGCGGGCGTCTGGTCGCCGCCGTCGTGGCGTTCGCCATCAACTACGCCTGCTATTTCTCGGAAATTTACCGCGGCGGCATCGAGGCTGTGCCCAGGGGCCAGACCGAGGCCGGGCAGGTGCTGGGCATGACAAAGACCCAGATTTTCTTCCGCGTCACGCTCCTGCAGGTCATCAAGCGCATCCTGCCGCCCATGGGCAATGAGATCATCACGCTGGTCAAGGATACCTCGCTGGCGAACGTCATCGCCAACAAGGACATCATCATGATGGCGAAAGAGTACAGCGCCAAGGGCCTGATCTGGCCGCTGTTCTCCACGGCGGTGTTCTTCCTCGTGTTCGTCGGTGCGCTGACGCTGCTGTTCGGCTGGCTGGAAAAGCGGCTGGACTATTTCAAGTAAGGGGGCGCGGCTATGGCATTGTTGGAAGTAAACGGCATCGGCAAGAGCTTTGGTGCCACAAAGGTGCTGCGCGACATCTCGTTTGATCTGGCCGAAGGCGAGGCTCTCGCCATCATCGGCTCGTCCGGCTCCGGCAAAACAACGCTGCTGCGCTGTCTGAATTTTCTGGAGACCGCCGACACCGGCAGCATTACGGTAGCGGGTGAAACGCTGTGGAGCGCCGCCGACACCAAAACGCAGAGCGAAGAAGCCATCCGCAAAAAGCGGTTGCACTTCGGCCTTGTGTTCCAGAGCTTCAACCTGTTTCCCCAGTACACGGCGCTGCAGAACGTCATGCTGGCGGGCCAGCTCCTGGCGAAGGAGCGCCCCGACTACAAGCAGAACCGGCGGCAGATTCTGGCCGACATTGAAACGCAGGCAAAGGCCCTGCTGGCGCAGATGGGGCTTTCTGACCGGGAGAACCACTACCCGCACCAGCTTTCCGGCGGGCAGCAACAGCGCGTGGCGATTGCCCGCGCACTGGCGCTGCACCCGGACATCCTCTGCTTTGACGAGCCGACCTCGGCGCTCGACCCCGAGCTGACCGGCGAGGTGCTGCGCGTCCTGCGCGAGCTGGCCGACCACAAGACGACGATGATCATCGTCACGCACGAGATGAAGTTTGCCCGCGACGCTGCGGACCGCATCCTCTTCATGGACGGCGGTGTCGTCGTCGAGCAGGGCGACGCCAAGGAGCTCATCGACCATCCCAAAGAGGAACGCACCCGGCAGTTTTTGGCAAGCTACGGGAAATAACCGAAACCGGCAGACCGTTCGATTCAACGGCCTGCCGGTTATCTTTTTCTGTAGGGAGGGGTCTTGACCCCTCCGCGGCGCTTTGCGATCGGCACTCACGGCCCGGAACGGTCAAGACCGTTCCCTACAAATCCGCGTTTCCCATTTGCGATTTCCCCTCACGGGGCCTCCGTAGGGGCGCATTCTATATGCGCCCGCGCCGTCCGCGGCGGCGGAAACATCCCCGGGCGGACAGGGAATCCGCCCCTGCAAAGCACTTTTTCGCGTCAACGCGCTATTACCGCACCGCAATGCACTCGATCTCGACGAGCGCTCCCTTCGGCAGCGCGGCGATCTGCACGCAGCTGCGCGCGGGGAAGCCGCCGTGGAAGTAGGTGCCGTAAATTTCATTCACGGTGCCGAAATCCCCCAGATCCTGCACAAATACTGTCGTCTTGACGACATTGTCCAGCGTCAGACCGGCCTCCTGCAGCACGGCCTGCAGATTCTTGAGCGCCTGGTGCGTCTGGGCCTGCACGCCCTCGGCCAATGCGCCGGTGGCGGGGTCCAGGCCGAGCTGGCCGCTGCAATAGACGGTGTCACCGGTGTCAACAGCCTGGGCATAGGGGCCCAGGGCGGCGGGTGCGTTCGTGGTAGCAATACGCTTCATAATACTAAACACTCCTCTATATTATTTTTCAGGCTCGTCGGTCTCGGGCGGCCATACAAAGCCGCGCCGGGCCAGACAATCCTGTAAAAACTCCGTTGCCTGCTTCGTGTAGGCGTCGTTGTCGTGGTAGTAGCTCACGGCGTGCTCTGCGCCATGTACAGTCAAAAATTTCTTGCCTTTCGCGCGGCAGGCTTCATAGTTGCGCTTCCCCATATCATAGGGTACAAAGCCGTCCGCGTCGCCGTGGACAAACAAAATCGGCACCTTGCTCTGCGCTGCGGCGGCCTCGCAGTCGGCGTCCTCGGGGTCAAAGTGGCCAAACAGGATCGCGCCCAGCCGTCCAACCGCATAGGTCAGCTCCAGCGGCATACCGGGCAGATACTCCGGCAGGCACTTGCGGGTGATCTCCCGCGGGCTGGTGTAGCCGCAGTCTGCCACAATGCCGCAGACGTTGTCCGGCAGGTTCAGCCCGGCGGCCAGCAGCACGGTGGCCGCACCCATCGAGACGCCCATCAAAAAGATCGGCACCTCGGGGCCGAAGCGGCTCCGCGCCCAGACCGTCCAGTCGCGGGCGTCGTAGCGCTCCTTCACGCCCATCGTAATCGTATGGCCGCCGCTGTAGCCGTGGGCGCGCTGGTCGGGCAGCAGCACATTGTAGCCCAGCGCCGTACACAGCGTATAGCCGCCCAGGCCGTCCCGCTCCGCATAGCCGCGGTAGCCGTGGAAGATGATCGCCAGCGGCGCGCCGTCGGCGTGGTGGTAGTAGCGTGCGGCCAGCGGCGTACCGTCCTGCGCCGTGATGTGCACGGCCTTGAACATATCCCGCGCCAGCGCGTCGGCGTCGGGGCCCATGGCCTTGCTGTAGCACTCCCGCGTGGGCATATCCGCCGGGGAGGGCACCTTCGTCGTCGGCTTCTGGTAAAAGGCAACGCGGTAGACGGCATACGCCGCGCCCAGCACCGCCGTGCCCGCCGCGGCCCCTGCCGCCAAAAGAGGATGCTTTTTCATAACTGTCACCTCGTTTTCACTTTCCCAGATTATAACAAATTTCCCGGCATATCGCAACGATGTACCAAAAAAGTTTACACTTGCCAGCGCGGCACTTTCGCGGTATAGTAATAGCATTCCATAAATGGAGGCCGCCCCCATGAGCGAACTGACCCAGACCCTGAAGATACTCGTCACCCGCTACCCCGGCACAATGGCCGAGCTGGCCCGCAAAGCGTCGATCGACCGCTCCACGCTGTACAAAATTGTAAGCGGTCAGCGTACCCCGCGGGAGTTCCAGCTGGAACACCTGGCCGACGCGCTGGAATTGAGCGAGGAACAGAAATCCGCCCTGCTGCTGCAATACAAGCAGCGTGGCCGCGGCCCCGATCCCAGGCTGCGCGCCGAGCTGCACCACCTGCTGGAGGTCTCTTTCCGGGTGGAGGATTTCACCCACCGCGAGGGCATTATCTCCAACGAAGCCGCCAGCCAGCTGCGCTGCAGCGAGCAGTACATAGAGGGCAGCCGCCGTTCACCCTGTTTGCCGACGAGAAAATGGCCCTGCAGCTTGCCCGGCCCGGCGCCGCGCTGCAGTCCCTGCCCGCCCTGCTCGAACACCTGCAGATGTGGAGCGCCCAGGCCCCGGACCTCTATTTCTGTGAGGAAGGTCTTTTGCAGTTTGTACGCACCGGGAAAATGTTCGACATTCCGCCGGATCTGTGCGATGCGCCGGACTTTCCCACCCGCCGGGAGCGGCTCCTGCGGCTGCGCAGGGTGCGGAGTCTGACCGCCGCACCCTGCGCATCGTGGACCCTGCCCAGCTGGCGCTGACTCCGTCGATGTGCGTCAATGTTTTTCAGGGCCGCGGCGTTGTGTTCTGCCAGGCTATCCGGGAGCCGGACGGGCAGTACTGCCGCGAGTATCTGATGCAGGACCCCATCCTGACCGAAGCCCTGCTGACCTACCTCGATGACGGCCACGCCTCTGATTGGCTGCGCAGTCAAAAATATACGCTCGACTTTATTGATTATTGTCTGCGTCTGCTGTAAAATAGAAGCAGTATCGGTCCTGCCTGTACGGCGGGGCCCTTTCTGCAAAGGAGAAAAACAATGGCACATACCGAGACCATGCTGGAAAGCAGGGAAATCTTCAATGGCCGCGTCATCCGCGTGACCGTGGACAAGGTACAGCTTGAGGACGGCACGACCTCGACGCGGGAGATCGTCCACCACCACGGCGGCGCCTGCATCCTGCCTGTGGACGCCGACGGCAGCGTGACGATGGTACGTCAGTTCCGCTACGCTTTCGGCGAGGAGATTTGGGAGCTGCCCGCCGGTAAGCTCGAAGCGGACGAGGACCCGTTTGAGGCCGCCAAGCGCGAGCTGAGCGAGGAGTGCGGCCTGACCGCCGACAATTTTATCGACCTCGGCGTCGTCTATGCCACCGTCGGCTATGACAGCGAGAAAATCTATCTGTGGGCCGCCACCGGCCTGCACAGCACAGCGCAGCACCTCGACGCGGGCGAGTTCCTTGACGTCGTCAAAATGCCGTTCGACGAGGCCCTCGGCCTTGTGATGGACGGCACGATCAAAGACAGCAAGACCCAGGTCGCGCTGCTTAAATACGCGCAGCTGCGCGCAAAAGTCTGAATGGGCGTTGAAATTCTGGACAACGGCACCCGCGTGCTGACCGCGCCGGGCGCGACGTTCGGCACCGACGCGCTGCTGCTGGCCCGCTTCGCGCAGCCCCGCAGAAACGAGCGTGCGCTCGACCTGTGCAGCGGGTGCGGCATCGTCTCACTCGTTTGGCACGACGCCGGGCACCGCGGCCCCTGCACCGCACTGGAGATCGACCCCGCCGCGTCCGCCCTCTGCACCGCGGCTCTGGCCGAAAACACCGACGCCGCGCACATCGCGCCGGTCTGCGGCGACCTGCGGCAGCTCTGCACCGCCGGGCCGGAGCAGGGACAGTACGATTTTGCCGCCTGCAACCCGCCGTACTTCACAGCCGGTCCCCGCAGCCCGGACCCGCGCCGGGCCGAGGCCCGCCACACCGGCAGCTGCACCACCGCCGACGC
>ENA-UOJN01002372-UOJN01002372.1-human-gut-metagenome-genome-assembly--contig:-C125IIP-NODE-2372-length-11908-cov-7.103096_pt1 | contig 11908 bp, 10 predicted proteins | sample MGYA00242350_ERZ723897 | MGnify/ENA metagenome assembly ERZ723897 | reverse complement strand
TGCGGTTTTCCGTAAATTCTGCGTTACAGCTTGCCCGCCAGACTCTCCAGCGCCTCGCTGAGGGCCTCCTCATAGGTGGGGTGGGGCCGCATGGCGGCCAGCAGCTGCCCCGGTGTCATGCCGTTGGCAATGGCCTGCCCCAGCTGCCCGATGATGTCGCTGGCGTTGGGACACATCAGCTGCGCCCCCAAAATGGCCCCGGTCTCGGCGTGGGCCGTGACCTTCATGAAGCACCGGCCGGGGTCTGCGATCACGGTCCGGGCGTTGCCGCCCATGACGCACTTGCCGGTCTTGACGGGGATGCCCCGCTCCTTGGCCTCCGCCTCCGTCAGCCCCACGGCGGCGATCTCCGGCCGGCAGTAGATGCAGCTGGGTACGGCGTCCATGCACACCCCGGCGGACAGCCCCGCCATGTGCTCCACGCAGGCTGCCCCCTGTGCTGCCGCCACATGGGCCAGCTGCACCGGGGAGGACACATCCCCGATGGCGTACACACCGGGGATGCTGGTCTGGTAGTGCTCATCCACCCACAGACCGTGACCATTGGTCTCCGGCGTCAGCCCCTGGGCAAACAGTCCATCCCGGAAGGCCCTGCGGCCGATGGCGCACAGCACCGCCTCCCCCACGGCGCAGCCGGGGGTCTCCTTGGCGGTGTAGTGGACGGCGATGCCCTCCGGCGTCTGCTCCAGACGATCCACCATGGAGCGGGTACAGACTTGTACCCCTTGCTTTTTCAGGATCAGCGCCAGATTCTGGCCCAGCTCCCGATCCATATTGGGCAGCAGCCGGTCCATGCCCTCCAGCAGGGTGACGCTGCACCCCAGATCGCTGTAAAACGTGGCAAACTCCACGCCGATGACGCCCCCGCCGATGATGACGATGGAGCGGTACAGGTGATCCGTCCCCTCCAGCAGTTCATCGGAGGTCATGGCCAGCTCCAGCCCCGGAATGGGGGGCCGCACCGGCACGGAGCCGGTGGCGATGAGGATGCGCCGGGCCTCATAGTCGCCGCCGTCCTCGCCGGTGACACGGACGCTTCCCGGCGCCGTGATGACGGCCCGGCCCCGCAGCAGCGCCACGCCTGCACCCTTCAGAAGGCTCTCCACCCCGCCGCACAGCTGTCGGGAGATGCGCTCCTTATAGGCGAAGATCTCCGGGATGTCCGCCCGCAGACCCTCTGCGTGGATGCCGATGGCGGCGCCGTCTGCGGCGCTGCGGTAGACCTCCGAAGCATGGAGCAGCGTCTTGGTGGGGACGCACCCCCGGTTCAGGCAGGTGCCGCCCCAGCTGCGCTCCTCCACGATGGCGGTGGAAAGTCCCAGCTTGACCGCCCGTGCGGCGGCGGTATAGCCACCGGGGCCCGCCCCGATGACCAGCAGATCAAACATAGCCGTTCTCCTTTCAGATATCCTGCCGCCGCAGCAGGGCGCACAGGTCCGCCGCCACCTCCCGGCAGGCGGGGGCCTCCTCCACCCGGAGGCAGAGGTCCTCCACCCGGAAGGGGCAGCCCTCCAACCCACTGGCAAGGGGCTGGGCGAAACTCTCGTCCATGGCGTCGGTCCACACGGCGGCGTGGCGGCACACGCCGCCCTCTACCGCCAGCTCCAGCGTCAACTCCCCCCACGGAAACCGCTCCCCGCAGGAGAAGGTGCAGGGCATCGCCTGCCCATAGACCCAGTCATAGCTGTGAAAACGCTGGTAGTGCCGCTCCAGAGCGGCCTGATCCAGCCGGGACGGCTCCAGCCGCCGGGTGGGGAGGCCGTATACCTCAGAAAAGGCCGACCACAGCGCCTCCTCCATGTGGGAGACGGTCAGCCCCGGCTGCACCTGGGAGAGATTCACCACACGGGAGCGCACCGACGCCACGCCCTTGCTCTCCAGCTTCCCCTGAGAGGGGGCCAGATACCGGCCCAGCTTCTCCATGTCCACGTCGATGAGCAGCGTCCCGTTGTGGAAGGAGCGCCCCCCGTGGTGATAGAAGGAGTTGCCGGAGAACTTCCGGCCGCCGGTGAGAATGTCGTTGCGGCCGGAGCACTCCGCCGGGATACCCAGACGGCGGCAGGCCGCCACCAGCACCTCCTGCTGACGGCGCAGATCGTAATCCGCCGTAGGCAGGGAGAAGGTGAAGTTCAGATTGCCCATGTCGTGGTACACCGCCCCGCCGCCGGAGAGCCGCCGGGCCAGCACGCCGCCCTCCTGCTCCAGCAGCGTGGTGCGGCACTCCCGCCATGCGTTCTGGTTCCGGCCGATGACCACCGTGTGGCGGTTCTGCCACAGGTACAGGATGCAGGTATCCTCCGGCACCGTCTCCGTCAGATACGCCTCCGTGGCCAGATTCCGTTGGGGATCGGTGCAGCCGTCCCGATAGGTCAGCAGCTGCCGGATCATGCCTGCCACCGCAGAATGGGATTGCGGGCCGCCTGCACCTCATCGGGCCGCCCGATCTGGGCGTTGTGGGGGGCGGTACGCATGGCCTCCGGATCGGTGTAGGCCAACTCGTACAGCTGGCGGAACACCTCCGCCGCCTGATCCAGCGTCTCCCGGCTCTCCGTCTCCGTGGGCTCCAGCATCAGTGCCTCATGGACGATGAGGGGGAAGTACATGGTGGGGGGATGGATGCCCCGGTCGATGAGGCTCTTGGCCACATCCAGCGCCGAGACACCGGTCTCCTTCTTGAACTCCTCCAGCCCCAGCACGAACTCGTGCATACAGATGCGGTCAAAGGCGGGCTGGAAGGTGCCCTGAATGCGCCGCATGAGATAGTTGGCGTTGAGGACGGCGTTCTCCGCCGCCTCCGGGATGCCCTCCCGGCCCAGCGTCAGCAGATAGGCCAGCGCCTTCACCACCACCAGGAAGTTGCCGTTGAAGGCCCGCACCTGCAGGTGCTCCCCCTCCGACAGAATGGCGGACTGGGGCAGATACGGCTCCAGAAACGCCTTGCAGCCCACGGCCCCTGCGCCGGGCCCGCCGCCGCCGTGGGGGGTGGCGAAGGTCTTGTGCAGGTTCATGTGGATGCAGTCAAAACCCATGTCGCCGGGGCGCACAATGCCCATAACGGCGTTGAGGTTGGCTCCGTCGTAGTAGCACAGGCCACCGGCCTCGTGGACCAGCCGGGTGATCTCCAGAATGTTCTCGTCGAAGATGCCCACGGTGTTGGGATTGGTCAGCATCAGCCCCGCCACATCGTCTCCCAGCACCGCCTTCAGGGCCTCCAGATCCACGCAGCCGTCGGCGGCGGAGGGGATGTTCACCACCTGATAGCCGCACATGGCGGCGGTGGCGGGATTGGTGCCGTGGGCGCTGTCGGGAACGATGATCTTGGTGCGCCGATGGTCGCCCCGTGCATCGTGGTACTGCTTGATCAGCAGCACGCCGGTGAACTCGCCGTGAGCACCGGCGGCGGGCTGGAAGGTCATGCCGTCCATGCCGGTGATCTGGCAGAGATAGCGGCTGGCGGTGTCCAGCACCTCCCGGCATCCGGCCACGGCGTGCTCCGGGGCCAGGGGATGCACCCCGGCAAAGCCCGGCAGGGCCGCCATCTCCTCGTCGATGCGGGGGTTATACTTCATGGTACAGGAGCCCAGCGGATAAAAGCCGCAGTTGACGCCGTGGACGTGCTGGCACAGCTCCGTGTAGTGGCGGCTCAGATCCACCTCGCTGAGCTCCGGCAGGGCCGGGGCCTCCTGCCGCCGCAGCTCCTGCGGCAGCTGCACCTCCTCCACGTCGCACCGGGGCAGGATGCTGCACCGGCGGCCGGGAACGCTCTTTTCAAAGATCAGCTTCATTTGCTCAGCACCTCCTTCACCACGGCGGCGGTCTCGTCCAGCACGGCACGGGAGACCTTCTCCGTGGCGCACCACAGGATGCCGCCCTCTACCGGCAGGCCGCCCAGAATGCCGTGATGCTCCAGCGCCTCCAGCACCTCCGGCACCCGGGGAAGCTCCGTGACGAACTCGTGGAAATATTCCCCTAGATACCGCAGGGACACGCCAGGGATGGCGCACAGGGCCTTTGCCAGATAGTGTGCCTTGGACAGGCACTGCCGTGCAGCCTCCGCCATGCCCTCCGGCCCCATGACCGCCATATAGACGCTGGCCGTCAGGGCGCACAGGGCCTCGTTGGAGCAGATGTTGCTGCTGGCCTTCTCCCGGCGGATGTGCTGCTCACGGGCCTGCAGAGACAGGACGAAGCAGCGCTGACCACGGCTGTCCACCGTCTGGCCCACGATGCGGCCGGGGAGCTTGCGCATATGCTTTTGCACCGTGGCCATAAAGCCCAGATACGGGCCGCCCCAGCCAAGGGGCATCCCCAGAGGCTGCCCCTCACCTACGGCCACATCGGCGCCGCAGTCTCTGGGGGTCTTGAGAATGGCGGCGGCAATGGGGTTCACCCCCAGAATATACAGAGCGCCTCCCTGATGGATGATCTCACCCAGCGCCTCAGCCTCCTCCAGCTGACCGAAGAAGTTGGGCTGCTGGATATACACGCCGGAGACGTCGCCCCCGGCCAACATCTGACGCAGGGCTTCCGGGTCCGTGTGGCCGTCCTTCACGGGGACGACACGCAGCTCGTCGCCGGTGCCGTAGCAGTAGGTGCGGACGGTGTTGATGGTGTCCGGGTGAGCCGCAGCGGAGATCAGCGTTACCCGGCGCTTGCGGTCCCGGCACATGGCGGCGGCCTCAGCGGCGGCAGTGGCGCCGTCATAGACGGAGGCATTGGACACGTCCATGCCCGTCAGCTGGCAGATCATGGTCTGATACTCGAAGATGGACTGCAAAATGCCCTGGCTCATCTCCGCCTGATAGGGGGTGTAGGCGGTGAGGAACTCCTCCTTGGCGGGGACATACTTCACCAGCGAGGGAATGTAGTGGTCATAGGCTCCGGCGCCCCGGAGAACGGCGGAGTAGGCGATGTTCCGGGCGGCCATAGCGGTCATGGTGCGGCTGACCTCCAGCTCGCTCATGCCCTCCGGCAGATCCAGCCCGTCCCGCAGCAGCATCTCCTCCGGCACGTCCCGGTACAGCTGGCGGAAGTCGTGAAGGCCGATGGCCTCCAGCATCTCCTGCCGCTGGGCGGGCGTGGAGGGAACATAGCTTCCCATATCAGCCCTCCTGCTGGCAGAAGGCCTCGTAGCCGCCGGCGTCCAGCAGCTCCTCCGTGGCGGTGACGCCCTCCACCTTGATGATCCATGCGTCGTAGCACTGGCTGTTCAGCAGCTCCGGAGCGTCCAGCAGCTCCTCATTGACGGCGCACACCGTGCCGGACACGGGGCTCACCAGATCGCTGACGGCCTTCACGGACTCCACGTCGCCAAAGGCCTCACCGGCGGTGACCTCATCGCCCTCGCCGGGCAGGTTCACGAACACCACGTCGCCCAGAGCGTGCTGGGCAAAGTCGGAAATGCCGATCACGGCCACGCCGTCCTCGGTGCGGATCCACTCGTGGGACTTGGAATACTGCAAATTGGTGGGATAGTTCATGATGTGTTCCTCCGTTTTCGTTTCAAATATTCAAAGCTATTGATCGAGATGCAGATTGGTATGCTCCGCCGGACTCAAAAGCCGACCTGCCCCATGAACTGCTCCAGCGCCGTCTGGAACTCCGGGCCGTCGAAGCAGTAGTGCATGGTGGTGTAGCGGCTGCGGAGGCGGGAGACCTCCTGCCCTACGTCCTTTCCCCGCAGGATGCAGTCCGCCATCAGACCGGCCAGCTCCGTGAACTCCCTCTGGCCGAAGCCAAACCGGGTCATTTCGCTGACGCCCATCCGCAGAGCGCCGGAGGCGGTGAAGCCCTCCTCGTCGGGGGTGGCCTGATAGTTGACGATGATGTTGTTCTCCTCCAGCCGCTCGGCTACCTCCGGGCCGGTGCCGTAGCCCACGTCCACCAGCACCTGATGGGTTTCGGTGTAGCCGATGGCGGGATCGCCCAGCACGTGGAGACCCGCCTCATGGAGGGCCTTGGCAAAGTACTTGGCGTTGTCAATGACGGCCTTCTGATAGCTGTCCTTGAAGTAGTTCATCTCATAGGCCGCCATCAGCAGACCCAGCTGGGTACCCAGATGGTGGTTGGAGACGCTGCCGGGGAAGGCACGGGACTGGATGGTCTCCCACAGCCCCCACTTCAGATCCTCCCGGCGATAGTTGACGCCGATGACGCCCCGCTGGGGACCGAAGAAGGTCTTGTGGGTGGAGCCGGTGACGATCTCGGCGCCCTCCTCAAAGGGCTTCTGGAAGTGGCTGCCCACCAGACCCAGTACGTGGGCCATGTCATACATGATGGTGGTGGGGATGTTCTGCTCCGTGACGAAGCGGCGGATCTCCGCCACCGGCTCCCGGCGCAGCACCATGCTCTTGCCGAAGATGATCAGCTCCGGGCGGTAGCGGTCGATGACCTTCTTGGTCTCCTCCACGTCGATGCGGAACAGATCGTCCCGGCACACGGGGAAGTTCACCACGGCGGTGCGCTCGGTCACCGGATCCACGGCGATGTAGTCCTTCAGAGCGCCCATGGGTTGGGCCGACAGGTGGCCGCCCCGGATGATGTGGTTGTTCAGCACATAGCCCAGCCGCTGGGGGGTGTGCTTGCGGTCCAGACGGTTTTTCCAGTCCATCAGGGCGGAGAAGGTGGCCATGTTGCTCATCTGTCCGCTGATGACACGGGTCTCCACCTGGGTGCAGCCCAGATACTGCCGCATCTGCTCCGCCAGCAGCTGCTCCACGGTGTCGATGAACTTGGTGCCCTGATAGTAGAATACATCCTTATCATAGAAGGAGATGATCTTCTTGTGTTCGGCGTACCGGCAGGAGGGATCGCTGGCCGACAGCAGCTGCACCGCCCGGCTGGGGGTGTTCTCCGAGGGGATGAGGTTGATGCACTGGCGCTGGCGCCACTGGTGGTTATCCTGCGCCAGATGCAGCAGCTCCAGCGCCTTGGCGGCCCGGTCGGCGGGCTGAGACACCTCGTCCTCCGGCCGCCGGTACAACAAAGGGCGGGCATAGGGCGGAGCCCCCACGCTCATGTGGCGAGCCGGGATCACGGCCTTCAGCCGGCGGCCCCGGATGTCCACCTCCACCACGTCGTCCGTCAGAACGTCGCTGTCTACATAGCACAGGCCGATGGCCCGCTTGGCGGTCTCCTCGGTGATGACCGTCTCCAGTCCCTCACCCTCAGCGATGTAGTAGGGGACCATGGTGCCGCTGGTGACCCAGCCCACCTGCTTCTCTCCCCGGTATACCGCCATTCCGGCCCGCATGACGCCCCGGTCCAGCAGGGCGATGGGCAGGATGCGGCGGGGCAGGGCGGCGCAGTCGGAGAAATCCCGGTTCATGATGCGCCGGAAGGCGTCAAACTGCCGCTCCAGCGCCTTGCGGCCGATGAACTCCCCCTTCTGAGGCGCAAAGCTCACGGCGAACTTGGCCAGCGGCACGGCGAAAATGGGCATCCTCTGCCCGTCGGGGTCCACGCCCATCTCATGGCCGTACAGGGGGAAGCCCGCCTCCATGCGGAGGGTGTCCCGTGCGCCCAGACCGGCGGGCCGGGCGCCCAGCTCCACCAGCCGGTTCCACAGCCACGCAGCGTCCTCGCTGCGGCAGTAGACCTCGTAGCCCAGAGGCTCGCCGGTGTAGCCGGTCTTGGCCACCTTCACCTCATGACCCTCGAAGGTCAGAGTGTTCAGGGCGTTCTTCATCGGCTCCGTCACCTGTACCCCGCCGGAGAGGGTGGTCAGCAGATCCTTGGACTTGGGGCCCTGCACGGCGATGGAGGCCCACCGGGAGGTGATGTCCGTGATGGTGCAGTCATAGTCCTTCACCACGGAGCGCAGATGGATCAGATCCTTCTCCGTGTTGGCGGCGTTCACCACCAGCAGGAGCCGCTCCTCCTCGAAGCGGTAGAGATACGCATCGTCCACGGCTCCGCCGTCCTCGTCCGGCAGGATGCAGTACTGGGCCATGTTCAGATCCAGACCCGCCACGTTGCTGGATAGGACGTGCTGCAAAAATGCCAGCCGCTCCGGTCCCTGGATCAGCAGCCGCCCCATGTGGGACACATCGAACAGGCTGCAGAAGTGCCGGGTGTACAGATGCTCCGCCACGATCCCCGTGGGATATTGGACGGGCATTTCCCATCCGCCGAAATCCACCATGGAGGCGCCGGCCGCCACATGGATCTCGTACAGCTGGGTGCGTTTGAGTTCGCTCATGTTCCTTCCTCCTTATTACATTGATTCCGTCGTTTGTTCCGCTTGTTTTGCTCCGTTTGCTTCGTTTGTCCAGTCGCTGGACACCTTCCGGCCGCATCGTGGACACGCCTCGACAGCGCCTTGGACACGCTCCGGAAACGTTTTGGACGCACAAAAAGGCGCAAAACCGCTTTCGGCAGTTTTGCGCCTCCGTTTTTGTACCTGAGAGATTCCCCGCCGGAGCGGGTTGCACCTTCGGCGTGCGGACAGGCCGCACTCTTCGGAGTATCGTCGTGGTCCGACCCTTTTGCCTGAGAGCTTCTGCATTCCCCTTCGGCGCCGCCGCAGCGGTCTCTCCCGGACCAGTCATCCGAACTCTGTTTGCTTGTCACCCATAGGCTACCATTTTGCGGCGGTGGTTGTCAAGAAAATTATGCCGCACGGCGGGGGAAAAGCATGGGGGAATTTTTGAAAGAGACATATATGCCACATGAACGCAAAGAGCATATGAAATGAACCGGAATTTTGCACAAATCGACAAAATCGGGTTGCAAAAAGGCGGGAAACGTGGTAGTATCTCTCATAGACCTGATAATTAGCAAGACGAAATGTCGAAGGGCAAAGGCTCTCCGGCCGCTGAGATTTGCCAAAAAACCACCATCGGTTGTGGCAAGGGCAAGCCAGAGAGTCTATATGTGCTATATGAGTTTTGGAAGGAAGCAGGAGGTGTTACAGGTGCGGCAACCCATTCGAAGCAGCACGGTGAAGCGGCTGATCGTTGTGCTGGCGATCCTGTTGGCGCTGAGCCTTGCGGCGCTGTGTGCCGTGCGGTATTACGGGCGGCAGGCAGGCCGGGCGGCAGAGGTCCCCGGCAACGGCATCCAGACGGCGGCGCAGCCCGCCGGCGCACCCGTTCCCACAGCGGCCCGGACCGGCAAGGTCACCATCCGGCTGTATGACCGCAGCCCGGAGTATAACCGGGAGTTCTCCGTGACCAATATGTTCCCCGGCGACGCCGAGACCCAGAACGACTGCGTGCAGGTAGATCACAAGGGCGACGTCACCGTCCACTTCCGGGCGGAGGTGCGCCCCGGCTATGAGAAGCTGGCGGAGGTGCTGAAGCTGCGGGTGTCCGTGGGCGGCAGCGTGCTGTATGACGGCCTGATGGCCGAGATGCCCGCCGCAGTGGATACCCTGCTGCCGGCCGGCAGCGATACGCTGGACTATCAGCTGACGGCGTATCTGGATACCAGCGTCGGCAATCCCTATATGTATCAGCAGCTGGTAGCGGACTTTTACTGGTGGGTGGCGGATAGCGAGGAGTTGGCTCCCCCTACCGGCGACACCATGCAGCCCCTGCTCTGGGGAGCGGCGGTGCTGGTGTCCGGTGCGGCACTGACGGTGCTGCTGCGTCGCCGCAGGGAGGTGTCCCATGACTGAACGTAAGACCCGCAGCCGCCTCACCGGCGGGATCATTGCGGTGATCGTGCTGGCCGTGTGTCTGGTGGTCACCACCGTGGCTCTGGCCTATTCCATCGCCTCCGTCCGGGACAACACCTTTGCCACCGGCGGCGTCCGCATCAACCTCAACGACGGGGAGCCGGTGATCCGGCCCGACGAGTTCCTGTTCGAGCCGGGCATGACGGTGAAGAAGGACTTCTTTATCGAAAACGACAGCACCGGCACGGTGTACTACCGGCTGTACTTCGCCGGTGTCTCCGGTGATCTGGCGGATGTGCTGGAGGTCACGGTGAAGGACGGCAACAAGACCCTCTACTCCGGCACCCCCACTCAGTTGGAGAACACGCAGGCGGCGGATGATCTGCTGGCGGTGGGTCAGCGGCGGACACTGACCATGTATTTCCACTTCCCGGAGGCGACCGGCAACAGCGCTCAGGCCAAGGATCTGACCTTTACCCTCTGTGCCGACGCCACACAGACCAAGAACAACCCTCAGCGGCTGTTTGATTGATCCGGGGAAAACAGCTGCAGGAGAGTTGAAGCATGAAAAAAACCTTTGAAGTGATCAAAACGGTGCTGACGTGGCTGATCGTGCTGCTGGCGGTGTGTATGATGGTGTTCACCATCGTCTCCGTCACCACCTTTGACCGCAATGACCGGGCGCTGTTTGGCTACAAGATGTATATCGTGCGCTCGGACTCCATGAGCGCAACGGACTTTAAGGCCGGAGACCTGATCCTGGTGCGGTCGGTGGACCCCACCACCCTGCAGCCCGGCGACATCATTGCCTTTACCTCGCAGGACAGCGCCAACTTCGGTGAGACCGTGACCCATAAGATCCGGTCCTTGACCACTGACGCAGACGGTCAGCCTGCCTTTATCACCTACGGTACCACCACCGATACCGACGACGAGATGCCGGTGACGTATCCCTATGTGCTGGGCAAGTACGAGAAGTGCCTGTCCGGCGTGGGCAATTTCTTCCAGTTCCTGAAAACCACCCCCGGCTACATTCTGTGCATCTTCCTGCCATTCTTTTTGCTGATCCTCATGGAGGGCATCAACTGCGTCCGGCTGTTCAAGCGCTATAAGAGCGAGGAGCAGCGGGAAATACAGGCCCAGCAGGCGAAGCTGGAGCGCCAGCGGGAGGAGAACCAGCGGATGATGCAGGAGCTGATGGAGATGAAGGCCCGGCTGGAGGAGAAGGAAAAGACTCCGGAGGAGCCCCCTCAGGCGTGATCTGCCGCTCCACGGGGAGCGTTGTCGGAGGGATACTCCGGCCATGACATCGGGAATCATCATGGATGATCATTCTATAGAAAACCCCTCTTTACAAGCTCGATCCTCCCCGATTTGACCGCCGGGGAGGGGCGAGCCAAGGACACAAGCTTAGAAACCTTGCGTCCTTGGCTCGCCTATTGACCGGCGCCCGCCACATGGCTCTGCCGGATTGAAAGGAGCATCAAGACATGAATTGGAAGGAAACTTTCTATACAGGAAAGCGTGAGCATCCGCAGGAGGAGAAGCCTGCGTCGCTGACGGCGCTGCTGATGCCCTCCCTGCTGGGGGTGGCGATTTGTCTAGTCTGCCTGTGCAGCCTGACATGGGCGTGGTTCACGGCCACCCAGAACAGCGGCGTGCAGCCCATTCAGTCCGCCACTGCTACGGTGACGGCGTCGCTGAATGATACGGCTCTGGGTGAGCTGAAGGTCGGAGAACCGTGCAGCTTGAACGGTAGCGGCACGCTGACACTGCATATGGCGGGGGATGCCCAATATGCCTATGTGGTGATCAAAGTGGGCGACAAGGAGTATCACACGGATTATCTTACTGCGAACAAGGATTATACCATTACCGTCAACGAGAGCGGCGCAGCGCTGACTCTCTGCTGGGGAAAGCAGGACAGCCTGCCGGGAATGGCGGTGGAAAACGGCGGAAGCATCGGAACGGCTCAGCAGGAGTCCTCCAATACGCCTAATGAGCAGCCTGCGGTGAACGGCGACAGTCAGCAGACCCCGGATGCTGCGGTTCCCGGCGCTGACGATGCCGATACTGGTGATCAGACCAGCAACGGCGAGAATACCGGCAGCGAGAACGGCGGCACCACCGGCAATGGCTCCGGCGAACAGGGGAGTGATTCCGGCACCGGAAGTGATACGGGCGCAGGCGGCAGTACCGGCGGTGACGCTGGGACCGGCGACACGGCCACCGGCACCGACGGAACCACCGGCGAATAAGAGAATGCAAGTATAATAGGAAGCCCTCCGG
>ENA-UOJN01002341-UOJN01002341.1-human-gut-metagenome-genome-assembly--contig:-C125IIP-NODE-2341-length-12000-cov-34.734952_pt1 | contig 12000 bp, 13 predicted proteins | sample MGYA00242350_ERZ723897 | MGnify/ENA metagenome assembly ERZ723897 | reverse complement strand
TTTTGGCAAGATCGCAGCCTTTTTTCTTGGGGACTTTTTTTACAGCCCCTTTTTTGCACAATTTTCAATATCCGCACAACATTATTGTAGGGGCTGGCGCCCTCGACAGCCCGTCCCCTCGACGTTTCGTCTGCAATCTCATTTGTATTATCCGCACAATGTTGCTCTACACAAATTCTGGATAATCCAAACCATATCGCCCCGAGTGGGACGTCGTATTTCTGCAAAGCAGAAATTGCGCCGCTCCCCTACATAGTTTGTGCGTTAAATCACAATACTTTGCTTCCATTTGCTGTAAGCTTTAACTTTGCTCCCAGAACACCTGCCGCACCTCTGCACATAAGCATACGCTGCAGGAAAATGTCAAAATAGTCATACATGGTGCAGATACTTTCGTCTATCTGCAAATTAAGGGATATGACCTTTTTATCAGCATTTATCTTTAAGCTCGCTTCTGTTACCGCATAGTTCACCCTGTCATGGATATCAAAAGAGGACTTATCCTTATTTGACACACGATTTCTTCGCACGTCTGTTTTATCACCTATTATCACTGCGGCTGACACCGGGTCTGTTGCGCCCCCTGTTGATTCGTCATGGCTTCCAATGCAGGAAACTATCGTCACCCTATCTTCCAATGGCATATCAGTGTCTTTGAGAATATCGTTTGCAAGTATTGCACCATACTCTGCATGGTGTGTACGATTGACAGCGTTGCCGATATCGTGCATATACCCTGCTATCTTTGCAAGCTCTATGGTATGCTCATCATAGCCGAACTCTTTAAGTATTGCGGCGGCTCTGTCTGCCACAAGAGTGGTATGCACCTCTGAATGGTCTGTAAAACCCAAAGATGTAAGATTTATCCCTGCCCTTTTTATAAATGCTTTTATTTCCTTGTTTTTTCTTATCTCTTTGTATGTCATTGATTTCTCCTGTTGGTTTATGATTATATTTATCTACGCAAGGCTTTTTACGTCCACATAATGTATTGTAGTGGCGAACAGTGTTCGCCCGCATTTGCTCGCCTGCATGAATTTGCGATTATACAAACCATGTCGCTCTCCGAACGGGACGTCATATTTCTGCAAAGCAGAAATTGCGCCGCTCCCCTACAGTCACTCGCCGTGACGGGCATTTTACGCCATACATTGCAGCATGAGATACACTTGCACCGATCTTTAAAATGTGTAATTATAGCCTGCAATTATCATATCACTATCCAAGCTTATATACAATACATTCCGCATTTATTTTACAATATTTTGACACTATACAGGCACAAAATAGCCGTCGATGTGCTCATTGTCAAGCCCCTCGCCAATGACGATAAACACCGCCTGACCTCGCTCTATAGGCTTAACAGTGATGTTCTTGTGGGTGGCGTTAAGCTCAAGCCACTTGCCCTCAGCGTTTTGCATAAAGCCTTTTACACGGAATATCCTTCCGCACTTGCTGTCGCTCATAAGCCTGCTCACAGCATCTTCCATAGCATTATCAGGAAGCTTCATATTCATAAAATACAAAGAGGTATAAGCTTTATCTTGGTCGAACCACAGCTTTTCGTGGGAATCAGGCTCATAGCCACTGTTGGCTATCCTTTCCATATCCTCATCTGTCAGCTCCGACCAATCTTTCATTATTATCTCAGGCTTAGTCATTCTGTGGCAATGGAACTTTTTCTGCACGGCTTCAAGGTGTTTTAGAGTATCCTCAAGCTCCTGTTTTGTGGCTTCCTGACATTTGCTCATGAGAACTATGCCTGCTTCCGAAAGCTGAGAAGCAAGAAGATAATCAGAAGCTTCCGACAAGTTGGTATCAAGGCAGGCATCTGCAATAGTTATAACGCTTCCTATCTCATACCAATTATCAAGAGGTTCTTCTCTGAGCACGTCAAAGAACTCGTCAGCTTCATAGATACCTGACGGCTCCACAATGACCCTGTCAAGACCACGCATACCCATAGCGATAAGCTTAGTCTTAAAACGCCGTCTGTGGCAATCCTTATCAGCCGCCGAGACCATTTCAAGGTCGCAATTCTCGTCCAAAAGCTCCTGCAAAAGAAGCATATCCACATTCACTGCACCGAAATCATTCTCCAACACGCCAATTTTACAGCCCTTACCCAAAAGATAACGGGCATATTTTTTTATAAAAGTGGTCTTCCCTGCTCCGAGAAACCCCGTCACAAGGTCTACCTTGGTTTTCTTTTTCTCTGTGTTCATAGTTAATGCCTCCTAATGGTCATATTATACCACATTGACAGTGCTTTGGCAATGACAGAAATAAAAAAACACGCCTTACACTAAGTAAAGCGTGTTTTGTACAGGGACTCGCCCTACATTGTAAAGTTGGCAACAAAAAAACGCACCCTGCAAGCTCGCAAAGTGCGTAAATACGCTGGTGCGCCAGAAGGGACTCGAACCCCCGACCTACTGGTTCGTAGCCAGTCACTCTACCCAAAACTAAAAACGCAAAACCACAAAATTAAATTTTCTTCCAGTTAAACTAAATATTATGAAAATTGCTGCTAAGACTTCTTTGGCAGCTTTTTTGATGATATTTACACATATCATCAAGCATAGACAGGGTAGCTCCCTGAGCGGCAGGACGTTCTCCCCTGCCGCTTTTTCTGTGCTTAATACGGAGAACTTAAACATTTTCAGAAAGGGTGTTTTTAATGGAGAACACAAAAACAAAGATCGTAGCCGTTGCAAATCAGAAAGGCGGCGTTGCAAAAACAACATCGGCATTTAATATTGCCGCTATTCTTGCACAACGAGAGAAAAAAGTTCTTATGATAGACCTTGACCCTCAGAGCAGCTTGTCAGTATCGTGTATGAAGTACGAATATGCCCATGACGATATCACTATCACTGAGCTTATGTCATCTATCATCAATAAGAAAACCATTGATTTCAAGACGGCTGTTCATCACAACGAGCCGAACAATATTGACTATATCCCTACGACTATAACACTTTCAGAAATTGAAGTTGACCTGTGCAGAACACGCTGTTGCGAAATGGTGCTGAAACGTGTCCTTAGTAATTACATCGGCTGCTATGACTACATCATCATAGACTGTCCTCCGTCACTGAGCAACTTGCTCTACAATGCTCTTTCCGCTGCAGATATGGTCTTGATACCTGTGCTTGCTCAGGAAATGGCATTGAGCGGAATACCGCTTCTTCTTGACAGCATTGACGATATCCATGAGTATGCTAACCCTGACCTTGAAATACTCGGAGTATTCGCAACATGGACAGAGAAAAACAACACAATGTCAGCTGAAGTAATTGAGTCAATAAAAGCCGCATTCAATGATAAATACCTTGGCAGCATAAGCAAGTCAAAAGCAGCTCAGGACAGCAGCCGTGAGGGCATCGCCCTTTGCAACTATAAAATCAGCAGCACAAATAAATACAAGAATATGCTCGCAGACGAGTATCGTGTTATAGCTGACAAAATAGAGTGTGTCACGGTGACACACTAAGGAGGTTTCAATATGATAGATATAAAACGCTCCGCAAATCGTCCAAGAGCTAACTTCTCAAATAACTTTGAGGAGCTTCTCATGGATAAGCAAAAGGTGGTTTCACTGCCTATGTCAAAAATTGAGCCTTTCAGCTTTAATGGTGATCCACAGCCATTTGCAATAGATGAAAATGAGATATCTGCACTTGCCGACTCTATTTCAAAGTGTGGACTTATCACACCGATAATAGTTCGCAGCATTAGCAGCAACAGCTATCAGATACTCAGCGGTCATAAAAGATACGCTGCTTGCAAAAAGCTTATGCACCTTGACATTGACGCCGTTGTTATCGAAGTCACTGATGATAACGTGGCTTTCGATATAGTCTGCCAGGCAAACATTCAACGAAAAGAGCCACGTCCAAGCGAGCTTTCAAAAATGTTCAATACATACTTAAGTCTGAGAAAGAACGTTTCAGCAGACCTGACAGTAAATGAGATAAGCAATATGTTTGGTATATCCAGAAAAACCATTTACCGCTATGCAAATATCTCAAATCTTGATAATGGGTTAGCAGAGCTTATAGACAGCAAATCTATTCAGATAAGATTCATTGAGCCGCTTGCAAAGCTCAGTCCTGAGCAGCAGAAAGCCATAGCAGACTATTACAATTATGACGAACGGCTCAGTTCAAAAGAGCTGACATTGGTCATAGAGCAAATGACAAACAGTGGAAGCAGTGATATCTATGATATCATGAAAGCTATAAGAAATCTGTCTGAAAAGAAAAAAGAGCCATACAAGAACAGCTTATACAATGAGATGTATATCAAAAAGCCGTTATGTATGCAGAACATGACCGAAAGTGAGCTTGACAAGATAATGTATGAGCTGCTTGATAAATATCTTGAAAATAATTTCAAGAGTACAAAAAAAGTTACCACAAACGAAAAATAATATGATATAATCATAGCACAGGAGGAAAAAGAATGAACATGACGTTCAAAATAGATATAGATCGTAAAAAAATAGAGGCGATACGCTGCTATCTCCCAGACGGCAACGTTGAGCAACTTCTGCACGAGGAGATAACAAAGGCGGCTAACTCTGCAGTTGACAAGCTTTACAACAGGAATGTTCCTAAGAAAGTGCAGGAGTTTCTCAGAAAGACTTCGGAGCAGAAGGCTGTCAGAAAAAAGAAAGAAGATATGCCAGATGAATAACGGAGTTTTGAAAACCTACGATAGCAAAAACCAGACGGCACTCTATAAGGCTAAAGACAACCGGCTATACGAGATCATATCTATCGATACCGACTGTGCTGTAATGGCTGCGGCATTTGATGATACATTTGCAGTCGCTGCAAAGCCGTTTCTCGATGAGATCAACAATGTGATCGATTTTTCAAGCATTGAATATTTCCCTCACAGAATTCAAGCAGAGAGCTACAGCAAAATACTTCATCAGTGCTATGCCGAACCGAATGCACAAAAACAACAGCGTGTCACGGTGACACACTCAGATAACATCACCCAAAAACATAAAAGTTTGTAATTGAAAAAGGAGGACCATTATGAACGAAAATAGGAATTTTAACGAAGATTTTGAAATCGAGCAGGCAGGACCAGAAGATGTTGGCTGCGATCTTTTTGAGTATGAGCTTACTCCAGAGGGTACATACGTCCCGAAGATAGCATACACAAGTGACCCCGAAGAAGAAAAGCTTCTCAAAAAGCCTATCCGCAGATGGGGACGTGCATGGATGAAATGGATGGAAGCAGAATACCCAGCAGACGTTGACATTCTCGTGTGCGAATGCCGTTGGCAGATCATTCCGAGAGAAATAGATATCGAAGCTGAGGAGAGGTTTAACGAGCTTGACGAGATCTACAGAAAAGATCACCCACGTCCTACAGAGTTCAATGCTATACGCAAGTGGGAAAAGGAAAGGCTTATGACGCTCGAACATCAGGTCATGGAGGAGATCGTTTATAAGCTCCGTGAATAGGCTCAATAAGGAACACATGGCACGTTGAAAACGCAACAGAAAACAGGTAAAGGACACTTGATATTTCAGGTGTCCTTTTTTTATAAAAAGGAGTGATTGGACAATGGAAAAAATAATTTATGGTTCACTGGGAATAGCTCTTTGTATAACAGGAATTTGGACTATTATAAGCGCATTTATTCCTGAAAAATACAGACTTTTCAAGAAAGGTGGAAAGAATAATGATATTCTATGATGAAGAACACGAGGAAATGTTCAATAAGCTGTGTGGCAAAATGCCCTATCTTGACGGCTATCACTTGTCGCTTGCGTATCTCCTCACGATGGACGCTGTTTTGCGTTATCATATTGGCGCACTGTATGACGTTAAAAAAGACGTGATTATTTTCGAGGGCTTGAGCAAGCCTTTTCAGACGCATACGAGCTTGAAAACAACACGCCTTGCATTTAATCTTTGGAACGGCACGGTTTATGACTCAGATCCACCTGAAACGTATATCAACAAGGACGGAGAGAAAGAATATGTGCCAAGCAAGTATTATGCGCCCGACAATATTTTCAACTGCACCTATGCACCGTACTACTTTGAAGCGCTCAAGATGAGGTTCGAGATTTTTATGTAAGAAGATTTTAATAAAAGGAGTGATATGACAATGGCTGAATTAAAGTGCAAAAAATGTGGCGATATTCTTAATGATGATAATTGTGATGAATTGTATCACTTGCATATAAACAATATAGACGTTGATAATTCAACCGAGCTGATGTGCAACGATTGTGCTTTTAGAGAAGATGCAAGAAAACACGTTCAGGAATTTATATGTGATGATGAAAGTCTTAAACTTGATGAGCGTATGTTTATTTCATTCAAGCGTGTTATGGAAAAATATAAGATAGAGGAGAAATGGCGAAACTATCTTAATGAAGTCTTTTCGAGTGGCGAAGATCCGACGAATTGTAGTTTTGACAATATTGAAGAATTTATTTGTGACTCTGACCAAACAGGCAATGCAGACGATAAGCTTGATTACCTCGCAGACTACTATTATGGCGAGAATTGGGAACTTTATGCGCAATTTCAAGATTGGTACTATACATACTTTGGTGGCTTTTGGGTTACGGACTTTGAAGATGATTATGTTTAATATAAAAAGAAAGGCATAGTGAGCAATTATGAAAAACAAATATATCATTATTGACACAGAAACAACTGGCTTTCACCCATATGACGGGGACGAGCTGCTGCAAGTATCTATCATAGATACTGACGGAAATGTATTATTCGATGAATATTTCAAGCCGCAGCACCGTACCGAATGGAAAGAAGCTGAACAGGTGAACGGCATAAGTCCTGAAATGGTCGCTGATCGCCCTGCTATTTCTGAAAAAATATCAGAGATAAATGCTATTATTGAAAATTCTGATACTATAATCGGGTACAACACGCAGTTTGACATTGGTTTTCTTAAAGCAAATGGTGCAATAGTTCCTGACGATTTAGAAACGGTCGATGTTATGGAGGACTTCGCCAAGATATATGGTGAATGGAATAGTGCCCGTGGCAGCTACAAGTGGCAGAAGCTGACTAGAGCCGCAGAGTACTACGGCTATGACTGGTCACAGAGAGCTGAAACTGCACACAACAGTTTGGGCGATTGCTATGCAACGCTTTTTGTGTATCATAAAATACTTAGCGAAGAATAGCAGCCCTGAGCAATGATATCGCAAACGTGATAAACGCTCAGAATTAAACAGTAATATTTGACATCACAAATCAATTGTGATATAATCTAGTTTGGAAAAGGTAAACTTAAACGGTAGGCGGTGTCCTCCCACACGGAATGGTCTGAATATTGTCAGCCGAAAGGCTCAGGCAAAATAGGATATTCGGGAGGTGATAGAATGGACTTAGCTTTCTTTGTCTTGACTATCGTGCTGATTATCGCTCTCAACGAGCTGATAAAAAGCATAAAAAAATAACCGCCCCTCTACCAAAGCTGCGGTTATTTTACATAATTTAAGCTGAGGACAACCGTCTATACGGTTTACCTTTTCTATATATAAGTATACATCACTTTAAGATATATGTCAAGTCTAAAAAAGGAGGAAAACCATATGAAGAACACAATGAAAGCCATAGCCGCCTTGATAATCAGTGCGACAATGATAAGCATAACCGCCTGCGGCAACACAGACAACACATCATCAGCCCCTCCAAAGGCAACCACAACGGCTTCAAGCACAGAAGCTTCGGCAACTACCACAACGGAAGCCACACTGACCTCTCAGAGTGAGAAAACAACTTCCCTTTCGGCTACCACAACATCATCAACAACGTCCGCAAGCACAAGCAGTGGTAAATCTTCAACCACTACCAAGGGCGGTTCAACCACAAAATCGAACAGCCCAGCTAGTAATGGCGGCACAGTGAATAATAATCAGAGCTACAGCCACAGCACCGCAAACAACGGCTCAGGCAACAATAGCTACAGCAATGACAATAACAATAACAACAGCTATCAGCCACAGCAGACGGAACGTCAGACAGAAAGACAGACAGAACGTCAGACAACGACTACAAGACAGACAACAACGGCAAAGAAAACGCAAGCTCCGAAGCCAAAGCCGACTACAACTACAACGGCTAAGCCAAAGTTTAAGCTTACTCAGAATGATATAGACAGGCTGAAAAGAGAATTGCAGGCATATAGTAATGGCATTGCACGTCCAATTTTTAAGGACATATATGCCGAGTGCGGTTACTCTTCTGTTGATGAATTACTTGCCGATATAGATTGGATGAACTTAGATAATTCCTCATGGGGTACGCCCGATACAGTTTCACCTGATACATACTCATCATATGATGAACTATACCGCAAAGTAAAAGGACACATTGATGACCTATATACCGTGGTAAAAGACGCTCAAATCGTTATATATACTGAATGGCATGGTGACGGCTCAGCTATCAATAGTGACGGCAAGCCTGCATGGGAAATATACCTCATATACTAATTAAAAAGGAAAAAATGAAAATTGAATACGAACTTTAAAGCAATTCGAGAATTTCGAGTTGCTTTTTTTTATTGCAAAAAATTCAAGCCACACGGCTTTTCAGATAGATAAAAAATTCTAGGAGGTAAGGACAAATGAAAAGAAAAACGCTTTTCAAAAGGCTGAGCAGTGCTGCAATGGCTCTCCTGCTCAGCTTGTCGGCATTAACGCAGGGCATAACAGCCTCAGCTTTTTCCGACACCAACAAAGCCACACAGCAGTGGCTCAATGAATGGAGCTATGACTTCAGAGGGTCGGGACTGCCTAACGGCTATGACATTGAAACGGGCAAGTCCAATGACACACACTTCACAGGCTACTGGGCAAGCTCAGTGCCGTATTTCTCAACATCTGACGGCAGCTATGCTTATTGTATCAACTTTGATAAGTTGCACACAAACGGAACAACATCTAAACAGCAAACACTAGCTGACTATGTAAAGGGTGCTCACGTTCCCGACAGTATGCAAAGACAGATCAAGGAGTTTTGCATTTACAGCTACAAGGGAAAAACTCAGTACGGCTACTCTAAGGATACAGAGATATGTGCCTCAAGCATAATGGCTCAAGCTGTTTCGGCAAGATACTATGATGAGTCTACAACTGGTCTTTCAAATAACGAAACAAAGCTCATCAACAGCTATTACTACAATGGCAATAATGCTTCTGCTCATCACCAAGAGTTGGTCGAGTGCTACAAAAAGATGAAGTCTGAAATGGTTTCTCACCATGATGTTCCAAGTGGTACAAGCAAAAACAGCAAGAGGATACCTGCAAGTGCAACATATCCTGCAAAATATGATGTCAAGACAGGCAAGTGGACAGCCACAGTTAAGCTTGACAGCCTTTCACAGTTCAGCGTTTCAAAGCCTAACTCAGTGACTGTTACACGCTCAGGCTCTAATATGACTATCACCGCCGACAAGGCTGAGGACTTGAAAAACGTTGTTTTCACGCTTACAAAGACAAAGGGCAAGTATGTTGAACACATAGATGAGTGTTCACCTCTTATCCTTTCGGGCGGCTCAGACGTTCAGGAAATGGTGGTTTCCTGCTATGAGGACAAAGACCCTGTTAAGGCTTATCTGAAAATAACAACACCAATAGGTTCAGCTCACCTTGACAAGAGCTTCACAGATTACTTTGACAACAAGCAAACAGGCACATCGGATATGTACAAAGCTGTTAAGTTCCAACTTGTCCGCAAAGTCGGTGACAGCTACAAGTTTGTAAAGGCAACTGGAAAGGACGGAAGCTACAGCTTCACTGACCTCGCTTCACAGGCTACAGACCTTACGCCAAACGGCAAGGGTGATATTGATGTAACAGGTCTGCCAGAAGGCGATTATGAATGGAGAGAAATATCCACAGCAGACGGCTACATGATATCATCGAAGAAAGCTATCACTGTTACCGCTGACAAGACGGCTAAAACGGAGTTCGTCAACAAGACTTCTGCTCCTGACAAGGGCAAGATAACAATTCACAAGCGTGACGCTGAAACAAGAGCTGACCTTGCAGGCGCAAAGTTTGAAGTGGCAGCAGCCGAGGATATCTACGTTGGCAATGGCTATTGTATCTATCCGAAAGGAACAGTTATCGACACCATAACCACAGGCACAGACGGCATAGCTGAAACAACAAAGGCTATCTACAAGGGCTACAGCTACACAGTGACAGAAATTGAAGCGCCAAAAGGCTATTCGATTTCTGATAAGCCAACACAGACTATCAAGCTTGTTGAACAGCAGGCGGAGTTCGTTGTAGATTTTGAAAACGAGCAAAACACTATTCCTTTTGAGATAACAAAGACTGACATATCAACAGGTGAGCTTATCCCTGATTGTTCTTTTGAAATTCTTAATGAAAATAAAGAACAGGTCATCACAGGAACTACAGACGAGAACGGCATTGCAAAGTTTCAGCTTGCTATAGGCAAATATTTCTATCGTGAGATTTCAGCACCTGATATTTACGAGATAGACGATACTCCTTATCCGTTTGAAATAACTGAAAACGATGATATCGTCAAGGCTGAAATGACAAACAAGAAGAAAAGTGGCTCTATAAAGGTCACAAAGACAACAACAGGTAATCTCAATATCGAGGGCATTAAGTTCTTTGCAACAGGAATTTCTGATACAAACAAGGACTTGAAGTTTGAAGCGACAACGAATGAAAATGGCGTAGCAATGTTCGATAAGCTTGTTATCGGCAAGTATGTCATCACAGAGGACGGCTCAACAGTTCCTGCGGCTTACATTGTTGCTGATGAGCAGGAAGTAACAGTTGAATACAACGAAACAGCAGAGGTTTCTTTTGAGAACGAGGAAAAGACAGGCTCTATCACAGTTCACAAGACTACAGAAGGGCAGAAGAATATCGAGGGTATCACTTTCTATCTGAGAGGAACATCTGACTCAGGCAGAGAGATAAACATTCCTGCGACAACAGACAAAGACGGCATAGCAAAGTTTGAAAATATTCCAATCGGCACATACATGGTTATCGAGGACGAGGAAACAGTTCCTTACGGCTATCTCGTTGCTGACGAAAAGGAAGTCAAAGTCGAGTATGCTCAGACAATAGACGCAACGATACTCAACGAGGAAAAGACAGGTTCTATCACTGTTCACAAGACTACAGAGGGACAGAAGAATATTGAGGGTATCAAGTTCTATCTCAGAGGTACATCTGACACAGGACGTGAGATTGATATTCCTGCGATAACTGATGAGAACGGCATTGCTAAGTTTGAGAACATTCCTATTGGTACATACAAAGTTATCGAGGATAAGGAAACAGTACCATACGGATATCTTGTGGCTGACGAAAAGGAAGTCAAGGTCGAGTATGCTCAGACAATAGACGCAACGATACTCAACAACGAGCAGACAGGCTCTATAAAGGTACACAAGAAAACTGCTGATATGACTAACGTTGAGGGCATCAGATTTATTCTTTCGGGAGTTTCCGATACTGGCAGAGAGATACGCATTGAAGCCGTCACCGACAAGGACGGACTTGCGAAGTTTGAGGGCGTTCCAGTTGGTACATACACTATCACCGAGGACGGCAGCACAGTTCCATACGGTTATCTTGTGGCTGACTCCAAACAGGTGACAGTGGCATATGCACAGACTGTTGACACAGATATGGTAAATGAGAAAGCTCCTGATACGCCGAACACAGGCGTAACGGACAATGACACAGACGGTAGAACAGCACTGTGCAGCGTGGCTATCATTCTCGCAGGAGCTGCGGTCCTGATGTTCAGCCGAAAAAGAAAAGAAAGATAATTGATATTGTCTGAAAAAAGACAGTAAAAAGGGGATCAATTTATCATATAAAAGGAAGAAAGCCCCTGCAACTGGGCAGGGGCTGGGAGGGTGAGAAATATGGACACTCTTTTTTTGATTATATGCTATGTACTTGTAATAGGATCTTGGTCTTTGTT
>ENA-UOJN01002336-UOJN01002336.1-human-gut-metagenome-genome-assembly--contig:-C125IIP-NODE-2336-length-12028-cov-7.819594_pt1 | contig 12028 bp, 7 predicted proteins | sample MGYA00242350_ERZ723897 | MGnify/ENA metagenome assembly ERZ723897 | reverse complement strand
GCGAATACGGATTCAAAGAAGGAATAACTTGGTCTGCTATTAGTTCCGGGGATTTATCCGTAAGGTATTGCAAAGCAGGATTTCTATTTGATTCCAAGGGAGCAAAGGGATTTTCTCAGAACGAAGATAATCTGTTATGGGTTCTCGGACTGTTAAACAGCAAGGTTTCTATGCAGTTCCTGCAATTTCTCTCTCCAACACTTGACTTTAAGGTTGGAGATATAATTTCCATTCCGTTTGTCGAAGATGAATGCAAAAGAAGTTATGTTGTTTCTATTGTCCGCAACCAGATTGACTTATCTAAAGAAGATTGGGACGCCTTCGAAACCTCATGGGATTTCAAGGGACATCCTCTTGTTCTCGGAAGACTTCCTGAACCCGTATGGGGAGATGTGCCTGACAAAGTGGCTTTTCAGAACACTTCGCTTTCTTATACTTACCAGATATATTGGAAGAAGACTTGCGAATATAGGTTTGAAAAGCTCAAAGCCAACGAGGAAGAACTGAACCGCATCTTCATCGACATCTACGGCTTGCAGGATGAGTTGACCCCGGAGGTGGCGGACAAGGATATTACCGTCCACCGCATTTTTGACACCAAGGACGAGGTGCCAGAATCCATGCAGGGCAGTAGCTATGTCCGCACCAAGCGGGATGAGGTCGTTTCGCTGCTTTCCTACGCCGTGGGCTGTATGTTTGGGCGCTACTCACCGGATAGACAGGGGCTTATTTTTGCCGGAGGAGATTTTGATTCTGTATATTGGAAATTCAAAGGACAAGCTGCTCTTAATGAACAGGGTGATCCGATTGAAGGAGGGTATGCTGGAATTTCACTGGCGAATTATCACTACCCCAAATTCCATGATGCAGAAAATTGGGAAGATGCTACTTCGCTTTCTTATGAGCCGGATGCAGATGGCGTTATCCCCATCACCGACGAAGAGTATCTGGAAGACGATATTGTCTCCCGCCTGTGCGATTGGCTGAAAGCAGTCTACGGCGCGGACACGCTGGAAGAAAATCTGGACTTCATCGCCGGGGCGCTGGGCGGCAAGGGCAACAGCAGCCGGGAGATCATCCGCAACTACTTCCTCAAGGATTTCTTCAAAGACCACTGCAAGACCTACCAGAAGCGCCCGATCTACTGGCTGTTTGACAGCGGCAAGCAGAACGGCTTCAAGGCGCTGATCTACCTCCATCGCTACACGCCGGACACCATCGGCAATCTCCGCGTGGACTATCTCCACAAGATGCAGCGCGTCTACGAGTCCGAAATCAACCGGATGCAGGATATGATCGACAACAGCACCAACGCCCGTGAGATTGCCGCTTCCACCAAGCGGAAGGAAAAGCTCCAAAAGCAGCTCAAAGAGTGCCGCAACTATGACGAGATGATCGCCCACCTTGCCCTGAGCCGCATCGAGCTGGACTTGGATGATGGCGTGAAGGTCAACTACGAAAAAATCCAGACCGCCAGCGACGGCAAGAAATACGCCGTTTTGGCGAAAATATAACATGAGGTGATCTTCTTGGAATTGTTTGATACGCTCAAAGAATGTGTGCGAGTCGCACAGCAAGCAGACAATGTTCCTCTTGTACGGGAATTGATAAATGCACAAACGCAAGTGCTTGATTTGGTGGATGAGAATCAGAAGCTCAGAGAACAAATTAAAAAAATGCAAGAAACAACTGACATTGCTGGAAAGATTGAGCGGCATGAAGATGCCTATATCACGCTGGCTGATGACCCTGATAAGCACATTTATTGCTCGTGTTGCTGGGACACAAAAAAGATGTTGGTACAGGGGCAAAAGACCGGTGTAGGAACATATCGCTGCCCCTCTTGCGGAACAAATGCGTACTACGACAAAGCAGCTTATGACAAACACCAGGCGGAAGCTATTGCCAGTATTGGGAACATGACGGCGCAAATAAATCGCCGCAGATGATATGTAATTCAATAGAAGGAGGTGGTCGAGATGACCGCAGAAGAGATTTTCGCCGGTGAATCCGAGAATATCGAGTTCAAGAGCGAAATTCCCGTCAAAAGCGAAAAATATATGAAGACTGTGGTGGCCTTTGCCAACGGCAAGGGCGGTAAGCTGGTCTTCGGTGTGGAGAACGGCACATGGACTGTCACCGGCTTCTCCAAAGAGGAAGTCTTTCAGAAGATGGATGCGATTACCAACGCCATTTTCGATAGCTGCGAACCCAAGATCACCCCGAACATCGCGGTACAGGAAATCGACGGGAAGGCAGTCATCGTTGTTGAAATCATCCCCGGTATGCAGCGCCCCTACTATATCAAAAGCCAAGGCATCATGGAAGGCACCTATATCCGCGTAGCAGGTACAACCCGTCATGCGGAGCGCTACCGTGTGCAGGAACTCATCATGGAAGGGACAAACCGCTCTTTCGACCAGATGGAGCGCGAGCAGACGGTATCTGAGGAAGAGATCGCGGTCTTCTGCGAGAAGATGTATCAACACGCCCTCAAGCTGGCCGAGACAGACACGGCGCGGGAGCAGATTCAAAAAGTGGGCAAAAATCAGTTGCTCTCATGGAAGCTGCTGGTGGAGCGCGACGGAGCTTACCATCCCACCAACGGGTATCTGCTGCTGAACGGCGACACGGCTGAGTTCCCCGATGCCGCCATCCAGTGCGCGGTATTCAAGGGGACTGTCCGGGATATTTTCATTACCCGTAAAGAATTTGCCGGTGCGATCTATGAGCAGATTGAGGATGCCTACAACTTTGTTTTGCAGCACATCGACCTCGGCTCCCGCATAGAAGGGATCGCCCGTCAGGATTACTATGAGCTGCCGGTCAAGACCATCCGGGAGATGATCTCGAATGCAGTCTGCCATCGCAGCTACCTGACACCGGGTAAGATACAGGTGGCACTCTTTGATGACCGGCTGGAGGTCACCTCCCCCGGTATGCTGGACAGCGAAATCACCATTGAAAAAATGAAGTCCGGCCTTTCAAAGATCCGCAACCGTGGTATCGCAGCCGCCTTTTCCTACATGAACATCGTGGAGGCATGGGGCAGCGGAATCCCGAAAATGTTCCGGGAAGCAAAGGAATATGGACTTCGTGAGCCGGAACTGATTGATATGGGCAGCGATTTCCGCATCAACCTGTATCGGAAAGACGCGGCTACCGATCAGAATGGTGTCATTGACCCCAAAGAGCGTGACACCAATGACACCAAAGTTGAACCCAATGACACCAATGAAGAAGCGATTCTGCGCATCCTCCGAACCGATCCAAAAGTAACGCAGAAAGATGTTGTAGAGATGCTGGGAATTTCCCTTGCCACTGTGAAGCGGCTCATGAATAGCCTTCAAAAAGCTGGCAAAATCAAACGCAAAGGTTCCAACCGGAGTGGGTCGTGGGTAGTCATAGACCAGAAGGAGTAAGGCGGCATGGCAGAAATGAACATCAAACAAATCATAGACCGGCTGAATGCTGAATTTACCGGCGATACCCGTAAACTCGTCTTTTGGTACGACGATAACGGCGAGTTTGTGGAGGATATGCAGAATGTAGAGCTTGATAATGCCAAAGTCTACTTCTTGCAGCCGGACAATCAGTTCGCCACCAAACTCTTTCTGGAACGGCAGGACACCACCACAAACTACCTCATCTATGCCCCCTTCCCCAAGCCGGATGTGCGGGACAACCATCTGGAAGATACTCTGCTCTACTCTAAGCGCTTCTTTGCCGACCGCGCTTCGCTGCTTTCGGTGGATTTGGGCATTGACGAGAAGTATAAGCCCATCATCGAAAAGCACATCAAGTTCTTTGCCAACAAGGAGCGGACGCAGCGATTCTATGACCTTGAAATAGAGAACTTCAACGAAGAGAACATCATCACGGGGCTTCTCTCTGCCATTTGCCGCACCCGAACTTGTTCCTTTGAAGAAGTGATCCGGGTCATGCTGACGGACGGTGAGCTTGCAGATAACAAGTTCCTGTCCGAGGTGGAGAAATACGGCCTACTGGATGATTTCTGGAAGCTCTGCGAACAGCATTTCGGCTATACAGATGTTAAGCCGACGCTGGAAAAGCTGATAGTGACCATGTTCGTCACCTACACGGCCAAATATGTAGGAAGCGAACTTCCGAAGCCGTGGAAGGTGTTCCTCTCCTATAAGGCCGGGAATATCATTGCCTTTATGGATAACCTGATGAACAATATCCTTTACCGTGGGCGCTATGATGAGCTTTCCGCGCATGTGGCCTCCGGCTTGAATGTCCAGAAGGCTTTCTCCGATTATTCACCTGATGACTTGGTGAACTGCGATACCTTCCTTGCCGTCGATCAGATCCTCATAAAATGGATTGTGGAGCGGCTTTTGGCCGAAGATGTGGGGGCAGCACTGGACGGCCTGACCATCCCGCAAATCTGCGATAAGCGGAGCAAAATGCACTTTGGGGAAAAGACCGGAGGCTGCTATCAGATGCTTGACAGCTCCTATCAGATCATTCAGGCTGGGAATTACCGTTGCCCGGACAACTTCAAAGAGATTCTGCGCCAGTATCAGGAGGAAGACTTCCGGCTGGACTACGAATATCGCCGCTTCTATTCTGCTTATGATCAGCTTGAAGAAACGGCAGCTTTCGAGCCGCTGCGCGATTTGGTAGAAAACATCTACACCAACGAGTATCTGGAAGCGCTGCTTCCCAAGTGGAATGCCGCCATTCAGGAGCCGGACGCATTTATGGCGCTGCCCTTGCAGAGGGACTTCTATGCCCGCAATTTGAAGAATGCCAAGGAGCGCACGGTGGTCATCATCTCGGATGCAATGCGCTATGAGGTGGGCAAGGAGCTGTTCCGCCGGATGCAGGATGATCCAAAGTGTACAGCGAAGCTGGAAGTCCAGCTCAGTGTTTTGCCGTCCTATACCCGTCTCGGCATGGCGGCGCTGCTTCCACACGCGGAGCTGACGATGACGGACGATTTCAAGGTGCTGATCGATGGTATGCCTTGCGATAACCTTGCTGAACGAGAAGCGATTCTGCAGAAGTACAGCCCTGATAGCGTTTGCGTCCAGTTTGACAGCATCAAGTCCCTCAAGGTTGCAGAATTACGCAGCGTCTTCACCGGCAAACAGGTAGTGTATGTGTACCACAACCAGATTGATGCCCGTGGCGATAAGCCCAATACCGAGGATGAAGTCTTTGTCGCCTGTCAGGAGGCGATTGCGGAAATCACCGACCTGATCCGCCGCATCTCTACCAGTGCGAATACATACCGGTTTATTGTTACTGCTGATCATGGCTTCATCTACAAGCGGGACAAAATTGCGGAGAGCGATAAGATCGAGGGGATCAAGGGCAAGACTTCCTTTATCAACCGGCGTTTTGTGGTCGCACAGGAACCCGTTTCAAGAGATGGCATCGCCAGCATGGAGATGAGTAAAGTTCTTCGCAATGATGACACCAAATGGGTGTCCTATCCCATCAGCGACGATGTATTCAAGGTGGCTGGCGGCGGGCAGAACTATGTACATGGCGGCTCATCCCCACAGGAAATGCTTGTGCCTGTCCTCGACCTCAAGATGGAACGAGGGCACATGGAGACGCGGAGCGCGGGAGTTGCGCTGGTAAGCATGGTGCGAAAAATCACCAATAAGATCACCATACTGGATTTCATTCAGTCTGAGCCGGTCAGCGATGTGGTCAAGGCTGCTTCTTATCGGTTGTTCTTTATCTCCGATGATAACGAGCGGATTTCCAATGAGAATAGCTGCATTGCGGACAGCCGGGAACAAGATGCTGCCAAACGCATCTTCCGCATGAAATTCCAGTTCAAAGACAAGAAGTACGACAAAGACAAACAGTATTTCTTTGTGATATACGATGATGCAACAGGGCTTGAGGTGTTCCGGCATCCTGTCATCATGGACATGGCATTTGCCGATGACTATGGCTTCGGCTTTTAAGGGGACCCTAAGTGACAGGAGGCGATTCAAATGGTTGATATGACAGAAAATGAGGATAGAAGAGCTGTCATCAAATCAAAATTGCGGCAAAATTTCGATGGGAAGATTGTGCGCAAGGATTTGACCAAGAAAATCAAGGAAGGCGCAAATGTGCCTGTCTATGTCCTTGAGTTCCTGCTGGGACAGTATTGCAGCTCGGATGACCCTGATATTATCGAAGAGGGCGTAGAGAATGTAAAACGCATTCTTGCGGATAATTTTGTCCGCCCTGATGAGGCGCAGAAGATTCTCTCTGTGCTTCGTCAGCGTGGCAGCTACACCGTGATTGATAAAATCACAGTGAACTTGAACATCAAGCGGGATTTCTATGAAGCAGAGTTCTCCAACCTTGGACTCAAGAATATCCCCATAGACGAAGAATATCCCGCCAAATTTGACCGCCTGCTTTGCGGTGGCATCTGGTGCATCGTGCAACTGGACTATGAGTACATGGAGGAAGATCGGAACGGAACGCCAATCAGCATCCGAAAGCTCACGCCAATCCAAATGCCTCATGTGGACATTGAAGAACTGAAACAGGGGCGCAAAGCATTTACGCAGGATGAATGGATGGATGTGCTGCTGCGCTCCATCGGCATGGAGCCGGACACCCTGACTTACCGTGAAAAATGGCTGCTCCTGATCCGCATGATCCCGCTTGTGGAGAACAATTTCAACCTCTGTGAGCTGGGGCCGCGTAGCACCGGTAAATCCCATCTTTACAAAGAGATTTCCCCGAACAGCATTCTCGTTTCCGGCGGTCAAACAACGGTAGCCAATCTGTTTTACAACATGGGACGCAAAACAGTCGGACTGGTGGGCTTGTGGGATTGCGTTGCCTTTGACGAGGTTGCCGGTATCAGATTCAAGGATAAAGACGGCATCCAGATCATGAAGGACTACATGGCATCAGGGTCTTTTGCCCGTGGGAAAGAGGAAAAGGCCGCAAGCGCGTCGATGGTCTTTGTGGGCAACATCAATCAGAGCGTGGATGTGCTTCTGAAAACATCCAGCCTCTTTGATCCTTTTCCTCCTGAGATGGGTACTGATACGGCCTTTCTCGACCGGATTCACTGCTATCTGCCCGGTTGGGAAATCCCGAAATTCCGTCCGGAGCATTTTACGGATGACTATGGCTTTATTACAGATTATTTGGCAGAGTTCATCCGGGAGCTGCGTAAGGAGCAGTACGGCGATGCGCTGGACAAGTATTTCCGCTTAGGCACCAACCTCAACCAGCGCGATACCATTGCCGTTCGGAAGATGGTTGGCGGGCTTTTGAAGCTCGTATATCCTGACGGCGAGTTCTCAAAAGAACAACTGGAAGAAATTTTGAAGCTTGCCCTTGAGATGCGCCGCCGCGTCAAGGAACAGCTGAAAAAGCTGGGCGGCATGGAGTTCTACGATGTGAATTTCTCCTACATCGACAAAGACAGTTTTGAGGAATACTATGTATCCGTTCCTGAGCAAGGCGGCGGTAAGCTGATTCCCGAAGGAATGTGCAATCCCGGCCAGGTCTATACAGTATCACAGGGAAAATCCGGTATGATTGGCGTATTCCGGCTGGAATCTCAGATGCTTCCCGGCAACGGCAAGTTTGAACGCACAGGTATTGGCTCGGAACGCGAGGCAAGAGAGGCTACAAATACTGCTTTCAACTTCCTCAAAGCAAATGCCGGACACATCAGCGGGACAATCAGCACTACGACAAAGGACTATATCGTCAATTATCAGGACTTGCAGGGCATCGGCATGACCAGTAAGCTTGCCCTTCCGACGCTGATCGCACTGGCTTCCATTGCCCTGAACAAGCCCACTGTCAGCAGCTTGGCTGTACTGGGAGAAATAAGCATCGCCGGTACGATGATCAAAGTAGATGAACTGGCAAACGCCCTGCAAGTGTGTCTTGACAGCGGGGCAAAGAAAGTATTACTGCCCATTACATCAGCCGTAGACCTTGGCACTGTCCCCTCAGAGTTGATCGGATGCTTCAATCTCATCTTCTATCAGAGCGCAGAGGACGCAGTATTCAAAGCGCTAGGCGTCGAGTAACTGAACGGTAGTTGAACTTTCTTCCGTTATTTGAGCAAGCCATATAGCTGTGATGAGACAGTAAAAAGCGCACGAAATGAGGATGAGCATGAGCTATTATTTCGGATTTAACACACCCGAAGAACAAAAGAAAAAAAGAAAGTCTGACCTAACAGCAATCGGCGAAAAAGTCACTTCATTCTTTTGGGATATTGCACCGGCCAACGGTTTTGAGATGCGAGAAGGCCAACAGGATATGTCTTTTGAGATTGTGGATGCCCTTATTCATGATCAGCATTTTGCGGTAGAAGCCGGAGTCGGAATCGGAAAATCATTTGGGTACTTGGTACCGGTCTTGCTGTATAACAAGAGAATGAAAAAGCCCGTTATTGTGGCTACATCAACTATCGCGCTACAAGAACAGCTTTGGGATGATATTCACATTGTGATGAAGCTTCTCAATCTACAACCGGAAGTTATCCTTGCGAAAGGACAAACTCATTATCTCTGTCATAAGCGGGCTGATGAGCACATAAATACAGCGGATGCAGTAATTCCTGATGAACTGCAAATCGGTCTTGAAAGTGGATTTCAGGAAAGAAAGCAGTTTTCACAAACTTTACCGCAGAATATCTGGGATAAAGTCAATGTACAACGGTTCAGTATGCGAAATTGTGGTGGCTGTGAAAAGAAATGCCTTTATCATGCCATTCGCTCGAAAATAAAATATACCGATGGAATTATCCTGTGCAACCAGGACTTCCTGACTGCACATCTTCAACAAGTACGAGGCTGGCAGGATGGCCTTATTAACCGTGAGGCCGATCTTATTGTTGTGGATGAAGCACACAACTTAGATGATAAAGTGCGAAGCGCCACCACAAAACGCATCAATCAAGGAATGCTATTAGGACTTATTAAAAGCGCAACCAATGAAGTCAAGGCGGCTGATAGGCAGAACATCTATGGAGATGTCGAGGACGCGAAGAAGTCAATTAGCGTGTTTTTTGACCGCCTTAAAGCACAGATGCAGGAACAGATCGACCTTTCGCGGCAAGATATGAGATACGCGGATCGGTTTTTCTTTGATGGTGGTGAAGACTCCATAGCCCTTCTTAAAGCGATGATAGAAAGCATTAAAAGTGTTGCTCTCAGCATTCAGATTTACACCAGCTTTGATTACGGCAGTCGAACAACTGCTGCATCGGACGAATTGGACAGCCTAAGCGAAAGCCTTGCAGAAATGATCGAACAAATTGATAGCAACCTTCTCTGGATTGAGCGAAAAGGGAAAAATGCAGAGCTTGTTTATTGCCCAAAGAATACCAGCCAAATTACCAATCGACTGTATTTCAGCGGGAAAGAAAGAGTAATCTTGACCTCCGCAACCATGACCAATGCAAGTAATGGAGAATTCGTAGATCAATACTCCTATTTTATCGGTAATACAGGATTTCCGACGGATGAACGCGGTTGCTTATCCGAACCGAAGCCTTCTCCCTATCCATACGATGAGCATTCCATGATTTATTATTGTGACGATCTGCCCCATCCCACTCAGGAACATGAAGCTTTTATCGAACAAGGCGTACAACGCTTGCTTGAAGTTCTCGAAATTTCAGGTGGGAAGGCTCTTGTATTGTTTACTGCGAAAACAGATATGGAGGAAGTTTATACCATCCTCAGTAAACTAAACTTGCCTTACAAGGTCCTAATGCAGCAACCCGGTTCATCACAAGATAAAATTCTTAATGAATTTAGAGAAGATACCAACTCTGTTCTGCTCGGGACAGGCGCTTACTGGGAAGGCATAAGCATTGAAGGCAAAAGTCTCTCTAATGTCGTGATTTTCCGCCTTCCATTTCCTGTACCTGATCCGATTATAGAATACAAAGCATCCATTGCTAAGGACGCTTTGATGGATGTCCGTGTTCCTGAAATGATAATTAAACTCAAACAAGGGATAGGCAGACTGATCCGTAATTTTAGCGATACAGGAATCGTATGTATCATTGACCCACGACTTCGAGATGACCCTCCTGCCAAATATCACGACATTGTATGGGAATCCCTCCCCATAAAGAATAAAACAAACAGCCTCGATAAACTAAAAAGGTTCTTTGACAGCCTTTCCAGTTTGAATGACCATTGAGTCTTCTTTACATCCTATATCTCATAAACATTTTCCAAGAAAAAAGAGCCTCAGCCGACACCCAGAAGGTTATTGACTGAGGCTCTTCACTTTTGATTAAAAATCAACTTTTATCCTTACATTTCAGGTTATGAAGGCACGGACAGGAAAACATACGGGGCACCTTTCAAGCGCCGCTTACAGGGCAGAAAAGCCACGATTTTCAACCCTTATCACGACATATTTTCCGCCCTATCTGTCCAGTTGTAAGTGACAGCTTTTTCATTCTTTTGGTTTGTTTTCTTCTCCCCATAAGCATAACTGATCCAGCACTTTCATCAATGATTTTCCCCGCTCACTCAAGCTGTATTCTACCTTTGGAGGGATTTGGGGATATTCTGTTCTTATGATCAAATTGTCGGCTTCCAGTTCTTTAAGGTTTGTACTGAGGGTTTTGTCTGATATGTTTTTTAGATACCTTTTCAGCTCATTAAACCGTACCACCCTATACTCCATCAGGCAATATAAAATTACCATCTTATGCTTGCCGGAAATGAGGGAGAGTGCGTAATGAAAACCGGTATCTTCAAAATTGGCGTTCTCAATGTAGTTCTGTATCATAGCATCACTTACCTCATAGAAAGTACCTGTCTTAATTGCCAGTACTTGAATTTGTTTCTCTTCTGGATATAATTATAAATAAGGCATACGGTCATGTCAATAATGCAAATCAGAAGGAGAGATAGTTATGAGAACCAAGTTGAATATCACCGAAGGTATTTTCCCGATGCCGGTGCTGATGGTTGCGACCTATAATGAGGATGGCAGCGTCAATGTTATGAACGCTGCATGGGGAACTATGCAGGAAAGAGATACTGTCGCTCTCAACCTTACCGAGAGTCATAAGACTGTAAAAAGCATTAAGGCTCGGGGTGCTTTTACCGTCAGCATCGCGGATGCTGCTCATGTGACGGAGGCGGATTACTTTGGTGTGGAATCCGGCAATCGAGTATCGGATAAACTTGCTGCAAGTGGCCTGACTGCCAGCAAGGCCGAAAAAGTGGATGCACCTGTAATCAACGAGTTCCCGCTTTGTCTGGAATGTGAGTTCATCGAGTATCAAGACGGAAAATACGGTTGTGGCGTTATCGGTAGAGTTGTGAATGTTACTGCCGATGAAAGCGTAATGGTGGACGGAAAGCTTGATATGTCCTTGGTGAATGCTATTGCATTTGATCCATACACTCACGGGTATTACAAAGTGACGGAGCGCGTCGGCGAAGCATTTAAGGACGGTTTGAAACTCAAAAATGAGCGTCCTGTTCAAGGAGACGAACCGGCAAAGTAAAATGAAAAAAGAGCCTCAGCCGACACCCGCAAGGGCATCGACCGAGGCTCTTCGCTTTTGATAGAAAATCGACCTTTATTCTGACATTTTGGGCATTACGGACTTCGACGGGAAAACATACGGGGCTACGCTTCATCTCTGCTCAGAGGGCAGGAAACCAGCGATTTTCAACCTTTATCCCGACAGATTTTGGCTTTGTCCTGAGCGCTTGGAAAAGTAATGCGGACAGGCGATGATAACGGCGCGGAAGCTCTGCTTGCAAGGATGAACACAGCGGCGGCACAGGTCATTGTATTTGCGCCGTCCGTCGCTGCCTAAAAAGAAGCTCCATTCGAGCTTCCATTTCTTACTCCGGCTCATATCTCACGCTCGTTCTTCTTCTCCTTGTGGGGAGAAGGCTTATCCGTCTGTTGGGCGGTTTTGGCAGATTTCAGCCGATCCATGATAGAGGCTTTCCCGCCCTTCTCGCTCGCTTTGTCTTCCTTCGGACCGTTGTTGATGATCCCGTCAATCATGCCGTAGTCATCC
>ENA-UOJN01002335-UOJN01002335.1-human-gut-metagenome-genome-assembly--contig:-C125IIP-NODE-2335-length-12031-cov-8.554275_pt1 | contig 12031 bp, 4 predicted proteins | sample MGYA00242350_ERZ723897 | MGnify/ENA metagenome assembly ERZ723897 | reverse complement strand
AGATGGGACACAAAATTTTGTTATTGACTACGGTGCAAATAGTTCAATTACAACAGATAACAATGATAGCTACATTATTTCTGGCAAAGGAAATGACAATATTTCTGCTGGTTCTGGAAATGATATTGTTGATGCCGGATCGACAGAGTTAGAAACCGGAGATGTTAAAACTGCAGATCTTGGCGCCGGCAATGATCTTTATGTGGGAGGTCAGGCTAACGATAATGTACAATCGGCATCTGGAAACAATACAGTTATTTTAGGCGCCGGATCAGATACCTACACCGGAGGTTCTGAAGTTGATATTGTTGATGGCGGATCTGGTAATCTCATAAAAATTAGACAAGATCTAAATAATTTAGGCTTCATCGGCTCTGGAGATATTACGCTTCCGATGCAAAAAGATGGAACCTATGATACCAATACGATTCATTTAGGAGCAGGTAATGACGTCTATACCGGTGGTGTTGGCATTGATATTGTTTATTCCGGTCAAGGCAATGATACAATCAATACCGGCGGTAACGATGATATCGTTTATACCGATGACAGTACAGATTCAAAGGATATAAATAAGGTCTTTCTTGGTTCCGGGAATGACGAATTTCATGGTGGAGATGGTATTGATATTGTTGATGGCGGTAGCGAGAATCCGGATATTGAAGGTATCTATGATCCCGCAAATATGGTAGACGATGAGGATAATGAAAATACGGTTCATTTAGGCGGCGGTGACGACAGATACACCGGCGGCATAGGGAAAGATATTGTCTATGCCGGTACGGGCAATGATGACATCTCTACCGGAGAAGGTAATGATCATGTTTATACAAATGATACCAATAACGAAAACGAAAATAAGACCATACATCTCGGTGGCGGTGATGACAAATTTACCGGAGGTGTTGCAAATGACCATGTTACATCAGGTTCCAGCAGTGATACGAACAATAACCATAAAAATATAGATTTAGGAAACGGTAATAACAGTTATGTTGGCGGAGATGCTCAAGATAATGTTACAGCCGGCAGCGGAGATGATAATATTTCTACGGGTGGAGGAAATGATATAATAGATACCGGTGATGGCAATAATACTGCCAATGGCGGAGCTGGCGATGACCGTCTGACTGGCGGATCCGGTAATGATACTTTAGACGGAGGAACGGGCAAGGACATTTTCAACGGTAAAGGCGGCAACAATACGATAAATCCGGGCAATGATAACGATGATGATACGATTATTGCCGGTAAAGGCCCCGGAAAAGATACTATCTCCAATTTCAAAGATAACGACACAGTTATAATTCCGGAAGGCATCGTAGATAACAGAAGTGAAAATGGAGATCTTATTTTTACTACCCCGAGCGGACGGGAGGTTATCTTAAAAGGGCGTGGTGAGCCGGAAGATCCGGAAGATGAAGATCCGCAGCCAACTTTACCGCCGAATGTTTTTGATGGCGAAGGTAAGTTATATAAGCCGGATGAAGAAGGAAAATATCGTCCGGTAGATAACGGTTTACCTCCATTTACACCGGATGAACCCAATAAGGATAAAGGGAATGCCAACGATGGCAAAAAACATGCAGAAAGTCAGAGTTCGCCATTGGTTGTGGATTTAGACGGTGATGGAATAGAAACTTTAGGAAGCGGTGTTGGAATTTATTTCGACCATGATAATAACGGCTTTTCTGAAGATACCGGTTGGGTAGGAAAAGATGACGGTTTGCTTGTTCGAGACATTAATGGCAATGGCCAGATTGATAATGGTACAGAACTTTTTGGCAACAACACCCTTCTTTCGAATGGCGAAAAGGCAAAGAATGGCTTTGAAGCCTTAAAAGAACTGGATAGCAATAACGATAATGTTTTTGACCAAAACGATGCTGCTTGGAACGAGGTGAAAGTTTGGAAAGATGGCAATTCCAATGGAATTGTTGATGATGGTGAGCTGCTGACTATGGAACAGGCAGGAATTACCGGTGTAGACCTCAATTATGTAGATCATAATTACCGGGATGACCATAGCGATGAACATGGGAATACTTGTAAACAGGAAAGTACATTTAGCAAAGCAGATGGCTCGACAGGACAAGTTTCAGATATTTGGTTTGACCGAAATACCGCGGACAGCAAATATGAAGCAATAGATGTTCCCGAGGATATTAAAACTCTGCCAAATCTTCAGGGGTTTGGAAATGTCGTCTCTTTGTGGGAGGCCATGGCATCAGATGAAACAGGAGAATTAAAACAGTTAGTGGAGCAATATCTGAACACGACCAATATTACAGAGCGCCGGAATTTAATGACAGATATTATTTATCATTGGACCGGTGTTGAAGATATTGATCCGGAAAGCAGAGCTGCATATGGTGAGAATTATATTCAAGATGCCAGAATTATTGAGGCTTTGGAAGAATTTTGGGGCAGCGATTATGTAAACCAGAACTGGCTTGGAAATGAAGAGAGCAATCCTCGTCAACAGGCCTCTCTCATTTTAATCAAAACCTTTGAAGACCTGCGCGATTCCATGATGGGAAAATTGGATATGCAGACGCATTATAAGGAATTGTTTGAGGGAATTTCTGTACATTATGATAATGAGATCGAAGATATTTCTGCTGATGTCTCTGGTTTTGTAGAACAATTAAAAACTATGTATGACGAAAATCCGGCAGATATTTTAGGCATAATGGAAAATTTGGCAAAATTAATTCAGGAACAGTCTGTTGTTGCCCCTTATATCATTGATGCCATTCGGGCAGCCGGAGAAAATCTTGACCATAATATTTCAACCTATTTAAAGAACTTTGGCGATGTGAATGCTTATATTACAAACGGCAATGATACCATTAACGGAACATCCGGAAATGATTACATTGACGGTTTAAGCGGTAACGATGTCATTTATGGTAATGATGGCGATGATACGCTTGTTGGCAATGCCGGCAATGATCGCTTAATTGGCGGCAATGGAAATGATACTTATATTTTCAATGCCGGTTGGGGTAATGATACCATTGACAATTCAAGTAATGACGATCCTTCCTCTTGTGAAGATACAATTCAATTTGGCTCGGATATTGCTGTTGATGATATTGTCATCAAACGTCAGGAAAACGATCTGATCTTGAGTACCAAAGATGGCTCAAATACGCTCCGGGTATTTAGTTATTTTGTCGAAGCGGGAGCAACAAATAATACAATAAAATATATCAAATTTGCTGATGGCACAACATGGACATATGAAGATGTACGCCTCGCCTGGAATCAAAATCCGGTTTCTGTTGATGGTGGTGTAACCTTAGAAGGGAATGATGACGATAATAGTCTTTCCGGCGGCTCGGGGAATGATATTCTTATCGGCAATGGCGGAAATGACAATATATCGGCAGGATCTGGTAATGACACCATCCTTGCCGGTACCGGTGATGATTATATTGATGGTGGAAGCGGAAACGATTCTTATTATTATAACTACGGTGATGGTATGGATACCATCTCTGATAATGGTAATTTCGATGTCATTGTCTTCAATCGGGGCATCGATCCTGAGAAGTTAGTCTATCGCAATGAGGGAAACGACTTAAGAATTATGATTGATGGCAGTGAAACGCAGGGAGTGTTAATTAAAAACTTCTTCTCATCTATAGATTATAAAATTGAAGAATTGCATTTTGCTGATAATGTTGTTATTCGCTTATCGGAAATTGGTTTGGTATTGACGCAGAAAAATATAGGAGAGACTGTTACTGGTACAGAATTTGGAGATACGATTTATGCCAATGATGGTTTTGATACGGTAAACGCTGGAAAAGGCGATGATATCATCATAGGTGGCAAAGGTAATGATCAGCTAAATGGAGGCGAAGGCAGCGATACTTATATATACAATATCGGAGATGGACTGGATACAATCAGCGATTATCAAAACAGTTCGACAGAAGGCAGAAATGATAAAATAAAATTCGGAGAAGGTATTAAATTTAGTGATTTAACATTCCGCAAAAATGGCAATGATTTAATCATAACCTTATTCAATGATATTACTCAAGGAATCGTGATAAAAAGTCAGTTCAGTTCTGACTATGACAGTATTGAATACCTTGAGTTTGCGGACGGGAGCCAGTTCAGCTTAAAAGAAAATGGTTTCACTTTTCAACAGACAGATGGTCATGACGATGTTACCGGTACTAAATATGATGATACCATTTACGGTGGCGCAGGAAATGATACACTCAAGGGCGAAAATGGCAATGATATCCTCATTGGAGGTAAAGGCAATGATGTCTTAAACGGTGGCTATGGTAATGATACTTATATTTGGAATCTGGGAGATGGGTTGGATACAATTGAGGATTATCAAGGTAGTTCAACAGATGGACGTATGGATAGTGTTTCGTTTGGTCAAGGCATCTCTTTTGAAGATTTAACCTTTGAATGTTCTGGATCTGACTTAATTATTTATGTAAAGGGAGACAGAACCCAAGGGGTTATACTAAGAAATCAGTTCAATTCTGATTATTATCGCATTGAATATCTTGAGTTAGCCGATGGTACTGTTAAAAATTTGACTGAGATGGGCTTTACATTCCAGCAGACAGACCGTCATGATAATGTTACCGGTACCCAATATGATGATATTATCTATGGAAATGGGGGAAATGATACGCTCAATGCCGGAAATGGCAACGATATCCTTGTCGGCGGCAAAGGGGATGATTCCTTAGATGGAGGTTATGGTAATGATACTTACGTTTGGAATCTGGGAGATGGTTTCGATACCATTAGTGACTACCAAAGCAGTTCGACAGAAGGCCTTGAAGATAAAATTAAATTTGGCGAAGGCATTACTTTTGAAGACTTATCTTTTGAAAATTCAGGGAATAATTTAATTATTTATGTCAACGGAGATAAAACACAAGGCCTTCAATTGAATAATTATTTCTATGGCAGTAACTACACCATAGAAATCTTAGAGTTTGCAGATGGTTCAACGGTAAACCTCACGCAAATCGGTCTCACATTCCAACAACAGGATAACTCTGAAACAATTACCGGAACAGCTTATGACGATGTTATTTACGCCAATGGTGGCAACGACACGGTTGATGCTGGCAGCGGCAACGATACTATTTACGGCGGAAATGGAAATGATACGCTCAATGCCGGAAATGGCAACGATATCCTTGTCGGCAGCAAAGGGGATGATTCCTTAGATGGAGGCTATGGCAATGATACCTATGTTTGGAATCTGGGAGATGGTTTCGATACCATTAGTGACTACCAAAGTAGTTCAACAGAAGGACTTGAAGATAAAATCAAATTTGGTGAAGGTATTACTTTTGAAGACTTATCTTTTGAAAATTCAGGGAATAATTTAATTATTTATGTCAACGGAGATAAAACACAAGGCCTTCAATTGAATAATTATTTCTATGGCAGTAACTACACCATAGAAATCTTAGAGTTTGCAGATGGTTCAACGGTAAACCTCACGCAAATCGGTCTCACATTCCAACAACAGGATAACTCTGAAACAATTACCGGAACAGCTTATGACGATGTTATTTATGCCAATGACGGCAACGACACGGTCAATGCTGGCAGTGGCAATGATACCATTTACGGCGGAAATGGAAATGATACGCTCAATGGTCAAGGAGATAATGATACCCTCGTTGGCGGCAAAGGGAATGATTCCTTAGATGGAGGTTCAGGTAATGATATCTATATTTATAATCTTGGAGATGGCTTTGATACCATTTCAGACAGCTCGGGAACTGACAAAATCAAATTTGGTGAAGGTATTACTTTTGAAGACTTATCTTTTGAAAATTCAGGGAATAATTTAATTATTTATGTCAACGGAGATAAAACACAAGGCCTTCAATTGAATAATTATTTCTATGGCAGTAACTACACCATAGAAATCTTAGAGTTTGCAGATGGTTCAACGGTAAACCTCACGCAAATCGGTCTCACATTCCAACAACAGGATAACTCTGAAACAATTACCGGAACAGCTTATGACGATGTTATTTATGCCAATGGCGGCAACGACACGGTCAATGCTGGCAGTGGCAATGATGCCATTTACGGCGGAATTGGAAATGATACGCTTAATGGTCAAGGAGGAAATGATACCTTCGTTGGCGGAAAAGGGAATGATTCCTTAGATGGTGGCTCCGGTGATGATACCTATATTTATAACCTTGGGGATGGCTATGACATCATCTCCGATTCTTCCGGAAATGATAAAATAAAGTTTGGTGAAGGCATTTCCTTTGCGGATCTGAAATTTGCCAACGGCGATAACAATTCGCTGCTGATTTTCCTTAGTGAGGACAAAACCGAAGCAATTCAGATTAACAATTTCATATCCAACGGTAATTACAGGATCGAACAGTTGGAATTTGCCGATGGAACAACGAAGAATCTATCTGAAATGGGCCTGACTTTTGATCAGTACGATTGCGCAGAGACCATTACCGGAACGGATTATGATGATGTCATTTATGGCAATGGCGGCAATGACACATTGTATGGTGGAAACGGCAATGACATCCTTTCGGGCGGAACTGGGCATGACCGTCTGGAAGGAGGCTCTGGCGACGATACCTATGTTTGGAACCTTAATGACGGTATTGATACCATATCCGACTATCAGGGAACCAATAAAATTAAATTTGGTGCCAATATTGCACAGGCAAATCTGTCTTTTGCTCAGGTCGGCAATAACCTGCCGATCATCGTCAATAATGATCCGTCGCAAGGTTTAATCATTGAAAGTTATTACAGCGATACCCGGCGTCAAATTGAGACGATTGAGTTTGCTGATGGTTCAGAAGTTTCCGTTGCCGATCTTATTGGAAACTTGGTTTCCCTGCCTGATCAGGTAATTGAAGGCACTGCCGACGATGATATATTAACCGGAGGCAATGGTAACGACACAATCAATGCCGGAGACGGTTACAATGATATTACCGGCGGCAAGGGTAATGATACCTTAAACGGCGGTTATGATAAGGATACTTATTATTATAACCTTGGCGATGGCTATGATACCATTTCCGATCCTTATGGGCGCGATAAAATTATCTTTGGCGAAGGCATTTCCCCGTCAGATTTAATTTTCCAAAGAAATGGAGATGATTTGTTCATTTCTTTTAGCGATAATGACAATGATGGTATCCGAATTTTACAGCATTTTTATAATGATGACCAAAAAATTGAGCAGCTTGAGTTTGCCGATGGTTCAACCATAAACTTGTCCAAAGGCGGTCTCGTTTTGCAAGGAACCGATAAAGACAATACAATAGATGGAACGTCATACAACGATACTATTTATGGTGGTCTGGGCAGAGATGTCATTGATGGGGGTAAAGGAGTAGATATCATCAATGGTGGTAAAGGAGACGACACTATAGATGGTGGTGCTGGTGAAGACACTATTATATGGAATTTAGGAGATGATCTGGATACTGTCACTTTCTCGGATGTTGACCATCTCAAGTTCGGAGAAGGTATTACTTTTGAGGACTTAACCTTCTACGCAGAAGGAAACAATTTGAGAATAGTTGTCAAAGGAGATATGACTCAAGGTGTCATCTGCCGCGATTATTTTTATAGCAATAATAATAAACCGGAAAATATCATTTTTGCCGATGGTTCTGTATACTCTCTCCAGCAGTCAGGACTGATTATCCACCATGGAGATCGGTTAGAAAGCATCTCGGGAACGGATTATGCCGACACCATCTACGGAGGTAAAGGCAATAACACTATTTCTGGCGGAGACGGCAATGACATTATCTATGGTGAAGATGGTGACGATACCATTTCCGGCGGTAGAGGAACAGATACTATTGTTGGCGGTAAAGGAAATGACACTATAGATGGAGGAACAGATGCTGATACCTTTATCTGGAATTTAGGTGATGACCTTGATACCATTACTGCTTCCAATATAGATAAGCTTCAATTTGGAGAAGGCATAACTAAAGACAGTTTAACTTTCCGCGGTGAAGGAAATAACCTTCACATCATCATCAACAATGATGAAACACAAGGCATTATTCTGGTTAACTTCTTCTATAACAGTGATGCTAAATTAAACCATGTCAGCTTTGCTGATGGCAGCTCGCTTAATTTGGCAACTATAGGGTTGACATTAGATCAGCAGTTTTCTAAAGGAGACACCATAAATGGAACAGATTATGATGATATCATAAATGCACATAATACATATTCCGTAACCATCAACGCAGGTGACGGAAGCGATACCATCAATGCGGGAGATGGCAATGATACGGTTAACGCCGGAAACGGAAATAATATCATCCGCGGCGGCAAAGGTAACGATAGCTTAAATGCCGGCAGTGGTAATGATACATATTTTTATAATCTCGGAGATGGTTTCGACACAATCAGTGATTCTGCAGGAAACGATAAAATTATCTTCGGAAACGGAATTTTACCGGAGGATTTAACCTTTACGCAAAATGGATATTCTTTGATAATAACAGTAAAGGAAGACACATCTCAAGGAATTGAAATCCTCAATTATTACAACGGAAATCCGCTGGAAGAGCTTCATTTTGCAGATGGATCGGTTAAGCTTCTGCCTCAAATGGATATTACTCTGCAGCAGGGAAATGGCGACGAAACTGTCAATGGAACTGACAGCAACGAAACCATTTATGGTAATGATGGAAATGATACCATTAACGGAAACTACGGTGATGATGTCCTTATCGGAGGTGCCGGAAACGATACATTAGACGGTGGCGGAGATAATGATACCTATATCTACAATCTTGGTGACGGTTTGGATACAATTTATGATAATGCCGGTAGCAATAAGATTGTTTTTGGCGAGGGTAACCTTTTCAACGTCTGTCTGGCTTGTTGCGTCGCCGCACAATAAGCGGTGATCACCTAAAATCCAAACATCCCCGCGTCGGGCAACCGGTTTTTCCACAAAATCAGGGACTTCGTTTTCAAATTCAAGTTCTTCATCGTTGGTCTCAAATTCGTCCCGATAATTTTCAAGCTCTTTGTTGGAAAAGCCCAAAATATCAATGTTGAAATGCGCATCTTCAAGTTTTCCGAGGATTTCAACGATTTTTTCTTCATCCCAACCGGCATTATCGGCAATTTTATTATCAGCCAGAGACAGAGCCATGCATTGGTTATAGTCAAGATGCGGAAGGCGGATAATCGGAACCGTTTCCAATCCGGCCTTTTTTGCTGCCATCAAACGCCCATGACCGGCAATAATCATATTGTCGACACCGACCAGAATAGGATTTACAAAGTCGAACTCTCCGATGGAATTGACAATCTGTCCGACTTGTTCCTTAGAGTGTGTTCTGGCATTTAACTCAAAGGGGATGAGTTCTTCCAGTTTGACATATTCAACTTTTAATTTAACTTTCTCGTTCATTTAAGATACCTGTTGTTGTAAATTCAATGTTAGACGTAAGAACTGTAAACGCATACGCCGCCACCAGAGGCACCACGCCGTTGCCGCAGGCTCTAACTCTGTCCACCCGGTCGGCCAGCCCATCAGCCATTCGGTAAATCGCGGGTTTAAGGTTCTCTGGGATATTTCGCCAGTCATCAAAGTCATTTGGTCTGGGTGGCCACAGAGGCAATTGGCAACATGTACGGAATGATCGCGAAGTTTTATCCGGGCAGAAGTTCCCGTTCTGATCTCCATAACACCGCCCTCGGCATCCGAGGCATTCGGTGTCCGCCATCTCTGCGGTTGCTTCCACAACAAAACTTCCTCTTTCAGACGGCTTCGCGAATACCCGGTCTGAACTTTTTTGAGTGAAGCGCCGTTGGCTTCCGATACCAGCACTGTCGGCCAGAGACGTGCTGTTCTCGCTAATCCCAGGCTGCAGTTGTGTCCGCTCTTGATGTATCGGCGCAGGGTGCCGTTCTTGGTTTGGACATACCTGTCGTTGGGCGTGATTGTTTCTGCAACCGTTGCATCTGCTGTCATCACGGTAGGCCAAGATAAAGAGCCGCTCACGGCGATGCGGAGCACCGACTTCTTCCGCAGTGAACAAGCCTGCCTTAACTTTGTAACCCAGTCCTTGTAGGTCATCATGGACTTGTTCGAAGCCCAACTGTAGATGTCCGCCGACGTTTTCAAAGAAACAGAGCGTTGGCTCAACCTCGGAAACAATTCTCCGCACATGGGGCCAGAGATGTCTGGGGTCTTTTTCTCCGAGTTTCTTTCCTGCAACTGAAAACGGTTGGCACGGATATCCGCCAGTGATAATATCCACTTTTCCACACCACGGTTTGCCATCGAAGGATTTGATATCTGACCAAAGAGGTGCCGGATCCAAGATCTTTTCTTCCATGCGTTTAACCAAAATCTCGCACGCATAGGCTTCGATCTCCATATAAGCGACTGTTCGGCTAGTTGGCATTGCGAGCTTAAGTCCAAGGTCAAGACCTCCGACCCCGGAACAGAGTGATAACACTCGGCAGGTAGGTATATCCACAATTCTTGCTTCCTTATATAAAAAAGAGGTTCGCAACTGCGAACCTGTGTCGTTATAGGTTAAATTTCGTTGTATCGCTTGCAAAACAAAGGATTGAGCGGACTTAGGTGCGAACCTGTCTTTTTTATAATAATATTCGCGCGAAGCCTTATATTATAAGGATTTGACGTAAATTCGGTGCGAACTTGGTGCGAACCCTTTTTTTAGTCTGTCGGTAGCGACGCGGCGGGGTTCGCGTTACCCGCGTCGAAAAATCTTCCGACAGTACCTTTTTTCAACGAAATAAATAAAAAATATGTGTTTTTCGGCTCTCCGCTTAAATCTAAATGGAAAGCCCAACAGCACTTTGAGGCAGTCTTACTTTCTAATGACGCCTGAAACATACTTTATTAAGTTATATTAAAGTTAGTAACCGTCCGGTTTTTCTTGCCCATTCCCGATTTTTATTTTTTAATACGCGGCGGAGGCATGAATGAAACAGTATTCAATTAAGTTTATCGGGCGTAATGCCTATATCTCTGATGCAGATGGCCGCAGTACGCCGATTCTTTCAATAGATTTCAAATCCGTACAGACCGGCAAGCCAAACGGAACGACTTTAGACATAGATCCGTCGCAGCCGATCATTGTCAATACCCAGACGCAAAACATCAAGATATCGCAGGAAGACACCCTGTTTTTCAGCCTGGACAGCAATATCAAATCATAGTTCACGCACTTTGGTTTCCAGCGTCCGCCCGAATTCCCGCTTTGCTGTTTCCGTAACAATTTCAATCATTCTGAAACGTTTCGGCACATCGGCTTGTTTTCTGAGGAAATAAAGAAACTGCAGGCCTTTTCCCTTACGCCGAACTAAAGCCATCTGACCATTATGGAGTTTCATTTCAAAGGCATCGGCAATGCTGCGCGCAGACCGTCGTACCTTAATTTCGCTCAAATTCTGATAGGATGGAATTGTCAAGTTACTTCCCTGCGGCTGCCGCAGACCGCCGACTTGTTGTAAAGCTGCAAATCGGGCCATTGTATAAACTTCGGCGGTCAGGCTTTGCTTGGTTGCCGGTTTAACGGCAATGCTGCTGGCAAAACCACCGCTTTTACGGCGAATGGTAAAGGTTTCGTTGATATGATTACGCACTTCGGCTTGGGCAATTTTTGCCACAGCCGTCAGAGAAGCCGCCGCGGCAAAGGGAATTTGCCGCGAAGCAACCAGATGTAACTGTTGTTCCACAGTATCATTTATTTGGAGTTCCGTGATGATCATATGAGGGGGATTTTCCTTTTTCGCTGGAACGGTATCTATACAACGCCCCGATTATACCTGATTTGATAAACCATTTTTGCGAATATGTGAAGTAAAAGAATATGTGAAGTACGATTCAAGGAAATCCGAGCCTTTGCAGCCTATTGCCTGTAAAATTTTCCTTTGGCTATTCTGCTGCAATCCCTGGCGGAATAAGGCTTTGAAGTACATTTCACTTGAAAAGGCAGATTTTTATAAAACTTTTCGG
>ENA-UOJN01002329-UOJN01002329.1-human-gut-metagenome-genome-assembly--contig:-C125IIP-NODE-2329-length-12061-cov-14.113277_pt1 | contig 12061 bp, 9 predicted proteins | sample MGYA00242350_ERZ723897 | MGnify/ENA metagenome assembly ERZ723897 | reverse complement strand
GGCGTCCCGACTGGGACGCCCGGTTTTTGGTTGCACTTGGCCTGCATATCCGTTATAATATAAGGTCTTATCAGAATCTTCTTCTGCAGCGAGGTCTGCCTATGAAACACGACAAGAAAAAACAATGGCTCTCGATCGGCCTGCTGACGCTCGGCGCGGCAGCGCTGGCGATCTTTGCCGCCGCAACGCTCGACGCGGGCGACGTGCGCGCCTCGCTCGCGGCACTGATGCCGGGCTGGACGGCCGCGATCGTCGGGTGCATGCTGCTGTACTACCTGTGCGACGCGCTCAAGTATCGGCTCATCACGCGCGCATTCGGCTGCGCGCAGCCGCTCGGCGACAGCATCGACGTGTCGATGATCGGCTTTTTCTACTCGGCCGTGACGCCTGCGGCCGCCGGCGGTCAGCCGTTTCAGGTGCTGCATATGCACCGCCGCGGCATCCCGACCGGCACGGCCACGTCCGTCATCTGCACGGTCTACAGTCTGTGGAACATCGCGCTCGTGTCGCTCGGCATCGTGGGTATGTGCCTGTGCGGCGGCAAGCTCGCGGCGCAGAGCGCTGCATGGATCCCCGTGCTGGCGCTGGGGCTGCTCGTGCACGCGGGGCTGCTGTCGCTCGTGCTGCTCTCGGCCATTTTTCCGAAGCCGATGTCCGCGTTCGGCACGGTGTGCATCCGCTGGCTGTACCGGCGCCGCCCGTTTGTGCGCCGGGGCGCAGACCCCGCGGCAGCCGCCGAAAAGTGGTGCGCCTTCGTCGCGGAGTATCACGACGCCTTTGCCGCCGGCACCCGCCACCGCGGCAAGCTCGCCGGGGCGCTCGCGCTCGCGCTGCTGCAGTGCACGGCGTATATGTCGGTCGCCTACTGCACGTATCGCGGCTTCGGGCTGCGCGGCGTGCCGTTCTGGCAGGTCACGGGCACGCAGGTGCTGCTGTACATCGGGGCGAGCTGCTTTCCCATGCCGGGCGCGTCCGGCGCAAGCGAGGGCACGTTCTACCTCGCCTTTTCGCCGCTGTTCGGCGACTATCTGACAACCGCCATGCTCATCTGGCGGCTGGCGTCGTACTATCTCACGATCGTACTGGGCTACATCGCCGTCGTGGCCGGGCGCGTAACGCTGCGCCGCGCGGAAATGTGAAGGCGCAAACGGCAGGCCGGAGGAAGTCCCTCCGGCCTGCCGTTTTTATGTTTTCGTCTCGGTGTGTCCGCGCAGCCTGCGGAAGGTATATACCCAGTTGCAGCTGCGGCACGCCTCGGCATACGTTTTGCCTGTGGCAAGGTAGCACAGAGGCTTGACGGTCGCCACCGTTTTCGTCACAGCAAAGCACGCGGCAAACACCAGCAGTGTCACGCCAACCGTGCCGCCAAACGAACGCGGCGACACGCCGACGGAATAGAGCATGCTCAGGAAGATGTTGTGCATGAGGTAGATCGCCATCGACAGCGACACAACAGAGCCCAACGCAGCCCTGACCCATGCGCGCGGCGGCCGGTTGCACGTCTGCTTGCACAGCAGGAAAATACACGCGGCCAGCACGATCTCAAACCCGGAGCTCTGATTCTGGAAGTTCTGATTGAATTCCCCCGTGCGTACCGTAAGCAGCCACGTTCCGACCGAAATCACTGCAAGCGTCCCCGCCGCGCCGAGCACGAGCAGCCAATTGGGGATCTTCTTTTCATAGCTGCCGAGCAGGTAACCGAGCACAAATGTGGCCATGTGCCCGCCGAAGATCTTGAGCTTTCCGAAAATGTCCAGATCGACATACTGCGCCGCGCCGTCCGGAAGCACCGTCAGCAGGACCGTATGCACCGACACTGCCGCCGCCAGCACGAACAGATACACCCGCCCGGACTTGCCGAGCGTCCGGATCCCGCCGTAGAGAATCGGCGAGAGCACGTAGAGCGCGATGAGCGTATACAGATACCAGAAGTGCACCATCACCGGTCCGTTGAGCGCCGCGACGAGCTGCACCCGGATGGCGCCGGGCGTGAGCGTGTGCGCCAGAAACAGCTGCCACAGCACGGCCACGACCGTCCAGCCCGCGAGCGGCACGACCAGCCGCGGCAGCCGGTGGCGCAGCAGCACGGAAATGTCGGCCGTTTTCCGGCTCGTCATAAGCAGATAGCCCGACATCATGAAAAACAGCGGTACCGCCGTAAAGGCAAGTGACGTGCATACGTTGAGCAGGTGCCAGCCGGTGTTGATGCCGGCGCGCAGCGGGCCGGCCGCCGTGTGCATGAAAATGACGCTCAGCGCCGCAATGATGCGCAGCCAGTCAAAATACTCCACGTGCGCGCGTTCGTTCAAAGCAGTTCCCTCCCGGCCGCGCGGAACGCACGGCCCTCATTATATGCGAAAAAAGTTTCCCATCCCGGAAAAAGTCGGAGCAAACGATATGCTGTCCGCTCGCATCGCCCTGCCGCGCCGCTCCGGATGATCCGCTGCAGGCCGACGCATCTCAGATGTGAGCCCAGCGCAAGCGGGTCACAGCTGAAAAGGAGGAGCGACGAAATGAATGAGCTCCGGCTTTGCCAAAAAGTCGGAGCGAACGATATGCAGTCCGCTCCGACGTGGTACCGGCGGCGGGGCTCGAACCCGCACGGTGCTGCCACCGAGGGATTTTAAGTCCCTTGCGTCTGCCTGTTTCGCCACGCCGGCATACCCACCATATCGTACCACCGGCGGCGCGTCCCTGTCAAGGGCAGGAAGCGCGGCGCGCGGCGACGAAAAATCGCCCCCGACGGCGGCAGATAACCAACACGCGCCTCTTGCATCTGCACGGATATTTTGATAAAATAATAAATTATTGTATTATAATCGATCGTTTTGGATTTGAGGCACACAGCGCATATGAAATACCGTAACTGGAAAATTCCATATACCGCGCCGCAGCCGCCGGAGGCGCTGCTGCGCGCGGGCTATTCCCCGCTGCTGGCGGTGCTGCTGGCACTGCGCGGCTATGACGACGCCGGGCAGGCGCGCACCTTTCTCAGCGGCGGCGACCAGAGCGTGTTCGACCCCATGCTTTTGCAGGACATGGACAAAGCCGTCGCGCGCATCCGCGCCGCCATCGAGCGGCGGGAGCACGTGGCCGTCTTCGGCGACTACGACGTCGACGGCATCACGTCGACGTGCGTGCTCACGGACTATCTGCGCCGCCGCGGCGTGCCCGTGCACCCGTACATCCCCGACCGCATCGAGGAGGGCTACGGCCTGAACATGGACGCGATCACGAGCCTCCAGCGCGCCGACGACATCACGCTCATCATCACCGTCGACTGCGGCATCACCGCCATCGACGAGACGAACTACGCCCTGCAGCGCGGCATCGACATGGTCATCACCGACCACCACGAGTGCAGCGGGCAGGCGATCCCGAACGCCGTGGCCGTCGTCGACCCGAAGCGTCCCGGCTCGCAGTATCCCAACGGCGGGCTCGCGGGTGTGGGCGTGGCGTTCAAGCTTTTGTGCGCGCTCGAGGGCAGCAGCACGCAGGTGCTGCGCGACTACGGTGACCTCGTCGCCATCGGTACGGTGGCCGACGTCATGCCCCTCACGGGCGAAAACCGCTACCTTGTGGCGCAGGGTCTGGCGCAGATCAACACCAACCCGCGCCCCGGCATCCGCGCGCTGCTGCACGAGTGCGGCGCGGAGGGACGGCCTGTCACGGCCACGACCATCGGCTTCACGCTCGCGCCGCGCATCAACGCGGCCGGCCGCCTCGGAAAAACGGCCATCGCCGCGCTGCTGCTGCTGACCGATGACAGCGCCGACGCCGACCGCTACGCCGCCGGGCTCTGCCAGCTCAACCGCGAGCGGCAGGAGCTCGAGCAGCAGATCTGGGAGGAGGCCTCGGCCATCGCGTGCCGCTATCCGCCGCGCGCACCGCTCGTGCTCGCAAGCGACACGTGGCATCAGGGCGTGATCGGCATCGCCGCCTCGCGCCTGAGTGAGGAGTTTCACCTGCCGACGATCATGATCTGCTGCGACGGTGAGCGCGGCAAGGGCTCGTGCCGCAGCTTCGGCGGCTTCAACCTGTATAACGCTCTGAGCGCCTGCTCGGAGTATCTCGAGGGCTTCGGCGGCCACGCGCTGGCGGCCGGGCTGACCATCCGGCGCGAGAATATCGACCGCTTCCGCCGCGCGCTCGGCGAGTATTACCGCCAGAACCCGGCCGACGACCTGCCGGAGCTCACGTGCGACCTGCGCGTGGACGATCCGCACCTGCTGACCATGGCGTGCATCGAGTCGCTCGACGCGCTCGAGCCGTGCGGCAACGGCAACCCCAAGCCCCTGCTGTGCATCACCGGTGCGCGGCTCGTCAACGCCGTGCCCATCGGCGGCGGCCGCCATCTGCGGCTGCACTTTGCCAAGGGCGGGTATAATTATGCCGGCATCTTCTTCTCCTGCACCCCGGCGGAGCTCGGCGTGCGCATCGGCCAGTGGGCGGATGTGGCCTTCACGCCGCAGATCAACGAATTCCGCGGCCGCCGCAGCGTGCAGCTGCTCGTGACCGACGTGCGCCCGAGCGACCCGCTGCCGCTGTGCAGCGCGCTGCTCAAAAACCAGTGCGTGCCCGCGTGGGACACGGTGGATCTCTACCCCCTGCGGGCGGATTTCGCCGTGGCGTGGCGCTGGCTGAAGGCGCCGATGGTCTTTTCCCTTTCGGAGCTGCCGGAGCGCGCGCCCATGCGCCCGGAAAAATTCTGCGTGTGCCTGCGCGTCATGGCCGAGATGGGACTCGCCACCGTCGACTTCGACGGTGAGACGCTGCGCCTGCGCCCGCTGCCGACCAGCGGCAAGGTGGATCTCGGCGCGTCGAAGCTGCTGCAGGCGCTGCGCGACCGCCGGCAGAAGCTGCTATGAAACATTTTCAGGAAATTCCCATTCCTTTTCGGAAAGGAGCACCCCCTATGTCTGAAGCGACCCGCGCCGAAAACGCGACGCCGGTGCCCTACGACCTCGAGGCGCACTATCAGGAGCTGGAACAGAAGATCACCTCCGCCGGCATCCCGGCGGATCTCGGCCGCGTGCGCGCGGCCTTCGAGTGCGCCGACCGTGCGCATTCGGGGCAAAAGCGCCGCGACGGCTCGCCCTATGTGTCGCACTGCATTGCCGCCGCCATCATCACGGCGGAGATGGGGCTCGACGAGGACTCCATCATCTCGGCGCTGCTGCACGACACGATCGAGGACACCTCGCTCACGCATGACGACATCGCGCGCAGCTTCGGCACCTCGGTGGCCGACATCGTCGAGGGCGTCACCAAGCTCACGCGCGTGCAGTATACAAGCGTCGAAGAACAGCAGATGGAGAATATGCGCAAGATGCTGCTGGCCATGGCCAAGGACATCCGCGTCATCCTCATCAAGATGGCCGACCGTCTGCACAACATGCGCACGATGGCCTACCAGAGCGAGGAGAAGCAGCGCATCAAATCCCTCGAGACGATGGAGATCTACGCCCCCATCGCGCACCGCCTCGGCATGCAGAAGATCAAGTGGGAGCTTGAAGACCTCTCGCTGCTCTACCTCGACCCCGAGGGCTACCGCGCCATCACGGACGCGCTCGAGGAGCGCATGCCGACGCTGGAAAAATTCATGGACGAGATGCGCACGCAGATCCGCGAGCGGCTGGAGCTCGACGGCGTGCATGCCACCATCTCGAGCCGCATCAAGCACATCTACAGCATCTACCGCAAGATGTACGCGCAGAAGCTCGACATCAACGGCATCTTCGACCTGTGCGCGTTCCGCGTGATCGTGGACACGATCCCCGACTGCTACAACGTGCTCGGCATCATCCACGATATGTACAAGCCGCTGCCCGGCCGCTTCAAGGACTACATCAGCACACCGAAACCGAATATGTACCAGAGCGTGCACACGACGGTCATCGGCTCGGAGGGCATCCCGTTCGAGGTGCAGATCCGCACGTGGGAGATGCACATGACGGCGGAATACGGCGTCGCGGCGCACTGGAAATACAAGACTGGCAGCGGCGAGGGCACCAAAGCCGGCGACGAGGAGAAGTTCGCCTGGATCCGCCGCCTGCTCGAGACGCAGCAGGAGTCCGACGCACAGGACTTTTTCCACAACCTGAAGGTGGACATGTTCGCCGACGAGGTGTTCGTGTTCTCGCCGAAGGGCGACGTGATCAACCTGCCCGCCGGCGCGACGCCGATCGACTTTGCCTACAGCATCCACTCCGCGATCGGCAACAGCATGGTCGGCGCAACGGTCAACGGCCGCATCGTGAACTTCGACTACGTGCTGCAAAACGGCGATATCGTCGACATCCGCACATCGAAAAACGCGCCCGGCCCGAGCCGCGACTGGCTCAGTCTCGCCAAGAGCGGTGCCGCGCGCACGAAGATCAAGCAGTGGTTCAAAAAAGAGCGCCGCGAGGAAAACATCGTCCACGGCAAGGAGCAGTTTGAGCGTGAGCTGCGCGCCAACGGCATCGCCCCGGCCGACATCATGGGCGACGAGATCCTGCCGCAGATCCTCAAGCGGCTGGCCTTCACCTCGCTCGACGATCTGTACGCCGCCATCGGCTACGGCGGCGTGACCGCCACGCGCACCGTCAACCGCATCCGCGACGAGATCCTGCGCAGCCAGAAGGCCAACCAGAAAAACGCCATCGACCGCATCAACGAGGCGGCCGAGCGCCGCAGCAAGCGCCCGCGCCACGCCGTGCACGGCATCCTCGTCGAGGGGCTCGATAACTGCCTCATCAAATTCTCCCGCTGCTGCACGCCGGTGCCCGGCGACAGCATCATCGGCTTCATCACGCGCGGCGCGGGCGTATCCATCCACCGGACGGACTGTGAAAACTACCTCGCCAGCCGCGACAATCCGGAGACCGCCGGTCGCTGGATCCGCGTGAGCTGGGCGGAGAACACCACCGATTCCTACGGCACGACGCTCACGCTGCTCAGCGCACAGCGCTCGGGTCTCGTGATGGACGTGGCCACCGCGCTCAACACGCTCAACGCCAAGGTGCGCACGCTCACCGCGCGCGACGTGGACAGCGGCCGCTCGACCATCACGATCACGGTCGAGGTGCACGATCTGGCCGAGCTGCGCACGATCATCAGCCGCCTGAGCGCCGTCCGCGGCGTCATCCGCATCTCGCGCAGCGGTGCGTCCGACATCGCGAAGGCCACCGCAAACACGGCGGAGCTGCAGGCCGAGCACGCCAAAAACGCCAGGAAAGCCAAACAGGAGGGCAAAGCATGAGAGCTGTCATCACCCGTGTGAACGAATCGTCCGTCACGATCGGCGGACAGGTGACCGCGCGCATCGGCAAGGGCTTTCTCGTCCTGCTGGGCGTGCACGTGTCCGACACCGAGGCCGAAGCCGACCGCATCGTCGACCGCATCTGCGGCCTGCGCGTGTTTGAAGATGCCAATGGCAAAATGAACGTCAATCCCACCGACGCGGGCGCAGAGCTGCTCATCGTGAGCCAGTTCACCCTCTTTGCCGACTGCCGCTCCCGCCGCCCCGGCTTCACGGCCGCCGCCCGGCCGGAGACCGCCGTGCCGCTCTATGAGCGCGTGATCGCCGGCTGTCGGGCCCGCGGCTTCACGGTGCGCACGGGCGAGTTCGGCGCGGACATGCAAGTCGCGTCCGTCAACGACGGCCCTGTCACCATCCTGCTCGATACCGATCAATTATAAAGGAGGCTACCCCATGCTCATCAAATGTCTGCCCGTCGGGCACCTCATGACCAACTGCTACATCGTCACCGACGAGACCACGCTCGAGTGCGCCGTCATCGACCCGGGCGACGAGTCCAACACCATCCTCTACTATCTGGAGGACAACCACCTCACCTGCCGCGCCATCCTGCTCACGCACGGGCACTACGACCACACCGGCGCCGTCTACGCCGTGCACGAGGAAACCGGTGCGCCCGTGTACATGAACGCGCTCGACGCGGGCACGGCCGTCGCGTTCGACAGCTACTCGTTCGTCCCGCCCGAGGGCACGATCTTTTATAAGGAGGGCGACGAGGTCAAGGTCGGCAATCTGACCTTCCGCGTCATGGAGACGCCCGGTCACACCCCCGGCGGCGTGACGCTCATCTGCGGCGATGCGCTCTTCACCGGCGACACGCTCTTTGCCGGTTCCTGCGGCCGCACGGATTTCGAGGGCGGCAGCATGGAGGTCGAGCTGCAGTCGCTGGCGAAGATCGCGGCGCTGCCCGGCGATTACGAGGTCTACCCCGGCCACATGGACTGCTCCACGCTCGAGACCGAGCGCCGCTTCAACCCCTACCTGACCGCGCTGCAGCACCGCGGACAGTAAAAACTGCACAAAGGCAACCGGCAGAAGTTCGCTTCTGCCGGTTTTTTGCCGTTTTCGGCGCAAAAATGCCATGCAGCCTTGCATTTCACAGACAGGCGTGGTATATTGTTCTCGCTCGAAAAACATATGTCCGCTTATCGCGGGCAATTTTCATCGGATCTAAAGTGAGGGAACATCATGAACATCGGACTTCTTGGTTTTGGCGTTGTCGGCAGGGGCGTTTACGATATGCTCGCCGACCGGGACGATATCCGCGCAGCGTGGGTGCTGTGCCGGCGCGATCTCGGCGAGCTGACCGCCAAGACCACGTATGATATCCAGGACATTCTCAGCGACCCTGCGGTGGACACCGTCGTGGAGGTCATGGGTGGTCTGCACCCGGCGTATGAATACGTGGCGGCTGCGCTGCGCGCCGGAAAGAACGTGGTGTCCTCGAACAAATACCTCATGTGCCGCTACTATGACGAGCTCAACGCGCTCGCCAGGGAGCACGGCGCGGCGCTGCGGTGCACGGCGGCGGTCGGCGGCGGCATCCCGTGGCTGACAAACCTCGAAAAGGCCGCGCGCGCCAACCACATCTCCCGCGTCTGGGGCATCCTCAACGGCACGACCAACTACATCATGGACGCGATGCACCACAGCGACGTGGACTTTGCCGACGTGCTCGCGCAGGCGCAGGCGCTCGGCTATGCCGAGGCCGACCCCTCGGCCGATATCGACGGGCTGGACATCCAGCGCAAGCTGATCCTGTCCGCAAACGTCGCCTTCGGCGTGTCGCTGCGCGAGGCGGACGTGCCGGTGTTCGGCATCCGCAACGTGCGCAAGGCAGACATCGCGCGCTTTCAGGCGCACGGCTGCACGTGCAAGCTGATCGCCACCGCCGAACAGCGCGGCGGCAGCATCAGCGCCTACGTCGAGCCGACGCTGCTCGGCAGCGACGCGCTCGAGGCCGCCGTGCCCGCGAACTTCAACCTCATCAGCATGGAGGGCGACCGTATGGGCGTGCAGAGCTTCTTCGGTCAGGGCGCGGGGCGCTACCCGACCGCCTACAACGTCGTGCAGGATCTGGTGGACATCACGCGCGGGGTGCACGCCTTCTACACCGATTCCTTCGTTCCGGCCGTGCCGGACAATGCCGGCGTGCAGCACCGCTACTATGTGCGCACGCGCGCCGCGCTGCCGGAGCTGGCCGCCCTCGCCGAGGGCGACTGGGACGGCGCCGTCATCACGCAGCCGATCCCCGTGAGCCGGATGCACGCGCTCATGGCGCAGGCGCTCGGGCAGGACGGCGAGAGCTTCTTTGCCGCGCTGCAATAAGGAGGACGCCATGCTCAAGGTTGCAAAATTCGGCGGCTCGTCGATGGCGGACGCCAAGCAGTTTGAAAAGGTGCGCGACATCGTGCGCGCCGATCCCGCGCGCAGGGTCATCGTCGTGTCCGCCGCCGGAAAGCGTGACGCGGACGACCACAAGCTCACAGACCTCCTCTACCTCTGCCACGCGCATCTGCAGTACGGCGTGAGCTGCGAGAGCATCTTTCAGATGATCTGCGAGCGCTACATCGCCATCCGCGATGAGTGCGGGCTGAGCGTCGACATTGAGGCCGAGCTTGACGTGCTGCGCCAGCAGCTGCGCAGCGGCATCTCGGAGGAGGAGCTTGTATCGCGCGGCGAATATTTCTCCGCCCTGCTCATGGCAGACTACCTCGGCTACTCGTTTCTCGACGCGGAGCTGTGGGTGCGCTTTCGCTTTGACGGCACGATCGACAAGGAGGCGTCCTACGCCGCGCTGCAGCGGCTGGCCGAGGGGCGCAGCGTCGTCATCCCCGGCTTTTACGGCGTGACGCCCGACGGCAAGATCCGCACCTTCTCCCGCGGCGGCAGCGACATCACCGGCGCACTCGCGGCGGCGGCGCTCAATGCCGACGTGTACGAAAACTGGACGGACGTGTCCGGCATCCTCATGGCTGACCCGCGCATCGTGCCCGACCCGCTGCCGATCGAGCGCATCACGTATAACGAGCTGCGTGAGCTGAGCTTCGTCGGCGCGCAGGTGCTGCACGAGGGGACGGTGTTCCCCGTGCGCGAGAAGAACATCCCGCTCAACATCCGCAACACCAATGACCCCGACCATCCCGGCACGCTCATCATGGAGTCGTTTGACGACGTGGACGACGGGCGGCTCATTACCGGCATCGCGGGCAAGAAAAACTACTCCATCGTCACCATCGCCAAGACCGGTATGTCCTCGAGCGTGGGCGCGTTCCGGCAGGTGTTCGAGGTGTTCGAGCGCAACGGCGTGAGCATCGAGTATGCCCCCAGCGGCATCGACTGCCTGTCGCTGGTCGTGCCGAGCGAGAAGATCGCCCCGTGCCTGTATTCCGTGCTCGGCGAGCTGGAAAAGCAGCTCAAGCCGGATCACCTGCACGTGACGGAGAACATCTCCATCGTCGCGGCCGTCGGCCGGAAGATGGTGTTCCGCCCCGGCACGTCGGGCCGCATCTTCGCCGCCCTCGGCGAGCACGGCATCAACATCCGCATGATCTCGCAGGGACCGGACGAGCTCAACATCATCGTCGGCGTGGACACGAAGGATTTTGCCCCCGCCATTCAGGTCCTGTATAACAGCTTTGTGAAGTAAGAAAGGAAGTCCAGATATGAAGCAGTATCGTGTTGCCATCCTCGGCGCAAGCGGCGCCGTGGGTCAGGAAATGATGAAGATCCTCGCCGAGCGCAGCTTCCCCGTCGGGGAGCTGCACCTGCTCGCAAGCGCCCGCTCGGCCGGCAAGGTCGTGTCGTGGCAGGGGCGGGACATCGTCGTCGAGGAGGCGACGGACGCCGCCTTCGCCGGTATGGACATCGTCCTCGGCGCGGCGGAAAACGACATCGCCGAGCGCTTTGCCCCCGCGATCGTGCGCTCCGGCGCCGTATTCGTGGATAACTCCTCGGCCTTCCGTCTCGACCCGAACGTGCCGCTCGTCGTGCCGGAGATCAACCCCGGCGACGTGAAGCTGCACCACGGCATCATCGCAAACCCCAACTGCTCGACCATCATCACGCTGACCGCCATCAACGCGCTGCGCAAGCTCTCGCCCATCCACAGCATGGTCGTCTCGACGTATCAGGCCGTGTCCGGCGCGGGCGCCGGCGGCCCGATCGAGCTGCAAAACGAGGTCGACGCCCTGCGCGACGGCAAGGCCTACGCGCCGAAGGTGTTCGCGCACCAGATCGCCTACAACGTCATCCCGCAGATCGGCGGCGAGCAGTGCGACGGCTACACCTCCGAGGAGATGAAGCTCCAGAACGAGGGCCGCAAGATCCTGCATCTGCCGGACATGAACGTCTCTTGCACCTGTGTGCGCGTGCCCGTCGTGCGCAGCCACTCCATCTCCGCCGCCGTGCACTTCGCGCACCACATCTCCGTGGACGAGGCGCGCGCGGCCATCGCCGCCGCCCCCGGCTGCCGCCTTGTGGACGATCTCGACGCGCTGCAGTATCCCATGCCGCTCGACACGTCGGATCAGGATCTCGTGTTCGTCGGCCGCATCCGTCCCGACTTGACCGATCCCAACGGTCTGTGTCTCTGGTGCTGCGGCGACCAGGTGCGCAAGGGCGCAGCCACCAACTGCGTGCAGATCGCAGAGCTGCTGATCCAGAACGCCTGAAAAGCGAAAACGCCGCAAAATGGCCGGTGTTCGTAAGGCAGCGAACAGCCACAGCAGTTTGCACTGCTGTGGCTGTTCTTGTAGT
>ENA-UOJN01002307-UOJN01002307.1-human-gut-metagenome-genome-assembly--contig:-C125IIP-NODE-2307-length-12135-cov-15.254967_pt1 | contig 12135 bp, 8 predicted proteins | sample MGYA00242350_ERZ723897 | MGnify/ENA metagenome assembly ERZ723897 | reverse complement strand
TTTGCATCTGTCTAGAAGCCGGAAAAAAGCCAGCCGCGGCGACGCCGTGGCTGGCTTGTTTGCTGTTTATGTGCGCTGTGCAGACGGTATGTCCTTCCTTGCGCTCAGCGCTTTTTCTTGTTGCCGAAGATGCCGCTGCGCGGTTCGCTCACGGCCTCGTTCATCGACTCGGCGTAGGCGTGCAGACGCTCCTTCTGCTCGGCCGTCATATTCTTGGGTACGGTGATCGTGATCGTGACGAACTGGTCGCCGCGGCCGCCCTTGCTCTGCAGGTACGGGATGCCCTTGCCGCGCAGACGGAACACGCTGCCCGGCTGCGTCCCCTCGGGGATGGTGAGCTTGACGCGGCCGTCGATGGTCGGCACTTCGATCTCGGCACCGAGCGCCGCCTGTGCAAACGTGACCGGCATCTCCATGAGCACGGAGTTGCCGTCGCGCTCGAAGAACGGGTGCGGCTTGACAAAGACCGTGATGAGCAGGTCGCCCGCCGGTCCGCCGTCAAGTCCGGCATTGCCCTTGCCGCGCAGATTCAGCGTCTGCCCGTCGTCGATGCCGGCCGGGATCTTGACCTTGATGGTCTGATTCTTGCGCACGGCGCCGCGTCCGCCGCAGCGCGGGCACGGCTGGTGGATGATCTTGCCGCGGCCGCCGCACTTTTTGCACGCGCCGCTCGTCTGCACCATGCCGAAGGGGGTGCGCTGCGTGGTGCGCACGCTGCCGGTGCCCTTGCAGTCCGGGCAGACCTCCGGCGTCGTGCCGGGGGCGCAGCCGGTGCCCTTGCAGTCCGGGCACTGCTCGACGCGGCCGACGTTGATCTCCTTCTCGCAGCCGAACGCCGCCTCTTCAAAGGTGATGTTCAGGCGCACGCGCAGGTTTTCGCCGCGGCGCGGGCCGCTGCGCTGGGTCTGGCCGCCGCCGAAGCCGCCGCCGAAAATGTCGCCGAAGCCGCCGCCGAAAATGTCACCGAAGATATCGCCGAAGCCGCCGAAGCCGCCAAACCCGGCGCCGCCGGGGCCGCCGGCGGACGGGTCAAACGCCGCATGGCCGAACTGGTCATACTTCGCGCGCTTGTCGGGATCGGACAGCACCTCGTAGGCCTCGTTGACTTCCTTGAAGCGCTCCTCGCACTCCTTGTCGCCGGGGTGCAGATCCGGGTGGTTGGCTTTGGCCAGCTTGCGGTAGGCTTTTTTGATCTCGTCCTCGGATGCGCCTTTTTCGACGCCGAGCACTTCATAATAATCTCGTTTTTCAGCCATACATGAACCTCACCGGTCTATGGATTCCCCCGCGCGGGGGTCAGAAAGCTCCAAATGCGGGCGCGCTTTTTGTGGCGCGCCCGCGTTGCTTAGCCCGTAGTCGGGGGCGGGGTGTTTACTTCTTGTCGTCGTCAACGACGGTGTAGTCCGCGTCGTAGTACTGCTGGCCGTTGTCGCCGCCGTTGCCGCAGTCGCCCTGGCAGTTCGGGTCACAGCCCGGGTTCGCGCCCGGCTGACCCTGCGGGTTGGCCTGCTGGTACATCTTCTCGCTGAGCTTATAGAACACCTGCGTCAGCGCCTCGGTCGCGGCCTTGATGGCTGCGGTGTCGCTGCCCTTGAGGGTCTCCTTGAGCTCGTTGAGCTTGCTCTCGACCTCGGCCTTCTCAGCCGCGTCGACCTTGTCGCCCAGCTCCTCGAGCGTGCGCTCGGTCTGGTAGACCATCTGGTCGCCCTGGTTGCGGGTGTCGATCTCTTCCTTGCGCTTGGCGTCCTCTGCAGCGTACTGCTCCGCCTCGTGCACGGCCTTCTCCACGTCCTCCTTGGACATGTTGGTGGAGGAGGTGATGGTGATGTGCTGCTCCTTGCCGGTGCCGAGATCCTTCGCGCTGACGTTCACGATGCCGTTCGCGTCGATGTCAAAGGTGACCTCGATCTGCGGCACGCCGCGGCGCGCCGGAGCGATGCCGTCGAGGTGGAAGCGGCCGAGGCTCTTATTGGCGGCAGCCATCTCACGCTCGCCCTGCAGGACGTTGACCTCAACGCTGGTCTGGTTGTCGGCGGCGGTGGAGAAGATCTGGCTCTTCTTCACGGGGATGGTGGTGTTGCGGTCGATGAGCTTGGTGCACACGCCGCCCATCGTCTCGATGCCGAGGCTCAGCGGGGTGACATCGAGAAGCAGCAGGCCCTTGACGTCGCCGGTCAGCACGCCCGCCTGAAGAGCCGCGCCCATGGCGACGCACTCATCGGGGTTGATGCCCTTGAAGCCTTCCTTGCCGGTGAGCTTCTTGACCATTTCCTGCACGGCCGGGACACGGCTGGAACCGCCGACGAGCAGCACCTTCGTCAGGTCGGACGCGGTGATGCCGGCGTCGCTCATGGCCTGACGCACCGGGCCTGCGGTCTTTTCGACGAGGTGGGCGGTGAGCTCATTGAACTTGGCGCGCGTGAGCGTCACGTCGAGGTGCTTCGGGCCGGTGGCGTCCGCCGTGATGTACGGCAGGTTGATGTTCGTGCTCGTCACGCCGGACAGCTCGATCTTCGCCTTCTCGGCCGCTTCCTTCAGACGCTGCATGGCCACGCGGTCGCCCGAGAGGTCAATGCCGTCGCTCTTCTTGAACTCCTCAACGAGGTAGTTGGTGATGCACTGGTCGAAGTCGTCGCCGCCGAGGCGGTTGTTGCCGGCCGTGGCCAGCACTTCGATGACACCGTCGCCGATCTCCAGCACGGAGACGTCGAACGTGCCGCCGCCGAGGTCGTAGACCATGATCTTCTGGTCGGTCTCCTTATCGAGGCCGTAGGCCAGCGCGGCCGCCGTCGGCTCGTTGATGATACGCTTGACGTCGAGGCCGGCGATCTTGCCAGCGTCCGTGGTTGCCTGACGCTGCGCGTCGGTGAAGTAGGCCGGCACGGTGATGACGGCCTCGGTCACGGGCTCGCCCAGATAGGCTTCCGCATCGGCTTTGAGCTTCTGCAGAATCATCGCGCTGATCTCCTGCGGGGTGTACTTCTTGCCGTCGATGGTGACTTTATAATCCGAGCCCATCTCGCGCTTGATTGAGCTGATCGTGCGGTCCGGGTTCGTGACGGCCTGACGCTTTGCTACCTGACCGACCATACGCTCGCCGGTCTTGGAAAACGCGACGACGGACGGGGTGGTGCGATGACCTTCCGCGTTGGGGATGACAGTCGCTTCGCCGCCCTCCATGACGGAGACGCAGCTGTTGGTGGTGCCAAGGTCGATACCGATAATTTTACTCATAGTGAATTCCTCCTGTATTGAAAGCAGATTGTGTATACGATTTATATTGGAATCAGTTTGCGACCTTCACGACGGAATACCGCAGCACGCGGTCTCCGATGCAAAAGCCCTTTTCAAACTCTTCCACGACAACGCCCTCGCCGTAGGCATCATCTTCGATGTGCATGACGGCGTTGTGGCGGTTGGCGTCAAACGGTTTGCCGACGGCTTCGATCTCCGACACGCCGAGCTGATTGAGCGCGGTGTGATACTGGTTCATGATGCCCTCGATGCCCTTGCGGGCGGGGTCGTCGGCCGGGGTCTGTGCCAGTGCGCGCGACAGACTGTCGTACACCGGCAGAAACTTTTTCAGCGTCTCGCAGCGGACATCGGCATAGATGTTCTCGCGCTCACGCGCGCTGCGTCGGCGGAAGTTGTCATATTCGGCGAGCAGGCGGAGGTATTTGTCCTTTTCCGCCGCGAGATCGGCCTCGATCTCTTTTTTCGTCTCTTTCTTTTCCTTGGACTCTTTGGGTTCCTTGGAGGCTTTGGGCTCTTTTTCCTTGCCCTCCTTCTGCGCGGTCTTCTTGTCCGCCTTTTCTTCGGCGTCCGGCGTGACCGGTTCGGTCTTTATGTCGTCGACGACCGGCTCTGTCTCCGGAGCGGTCTGCTTCGGGTCATTTGTTTTCGTGCTCATCTGAATCGTCTCCCTTAATGATCAGCTTGTTATCCAGCCCGGGGGGCGGAAGCGTACCGCCGCCGAGCAGCTTGGACAGGCCGGCCGCAATGAATCTGAGCTTCGCGGCGACCTTGGAATAGTCCATACGTGTCGGACCGACCACACCGATCAGTCCGCGCATATTTTCGCCCGCGTCATACGTCGCGAGCACGACGCTGCTGTCGCGCAGCTCCTCTGCCACGTTCTCCGGACCGATGAGCACGCGCACCTCGTTTTCACCGCCGAGCTGCTCCATCGGGATCTCGAGCAGGTTGCTGCCGTCGGACAGGTAGCTCATGAGGCGGTGCGCCTTGTCGGGGTCGCGGAACTCCGGCTGGTGCAGCAGCTGCGACTCGCCGACGAGATACGTCTGCGCGGCGCCGGCGCCGGTGAGCACCTCGATCGCGAAGGCCGCGATCACGGCCGTGATGCCGAGATTGTCCTGCGCGGCGCGCTCCACGGAGCTGATGAGCGTCGGCGTGATGTCCGGCTCGCGGATGCCCGTGAAGTGGGCGTTGAAGACGGCGGCGAGCTTCTGGATCATGTTCTGCTCGGCCGAGACCGGCAGATGCACGAGCTTGTTTTTCACCGTGTCATCGCTCAGAAGCAGCACGATGATGAAGCTGTTGGCGTCGAGATAAATGAGGTCAAAGCGCCGGATCGTGACGCCGGCACTCGCCGTGAGCGTCACGGCGGGGTAATTCGTCAGCTGCGAGGCCAGACGGCTCGCGTCCGTCATGAGCTCGCCGCGCTGGTGGCGTCCTGTCAGGCTCTTGGTGATGGCCTGTGTCTCCTCGGCGGTGAGGTCCTTGTGCTCCATGAGCTCGTTGACATACATCCGGTAGCCGAGCGGGGTGGGCACGCGGCCGGCCGATGTGTGCGGCTGCTCGAGATAGCCCATGGAGACCAGCTCCGCAAGCTCGTTGCGGATCGTGGCCGAGGAACAGCCGAGATCGGCGCTCGCGGCGATGGCCTTCGAGCCGACCGGCTCCGCCGTGCGGATGTATTCCTCAATGACCGCGGCAAGTATTTTCTTTTTGCGGCTGCTGATATCCATAGGTCCCTCCGCTGGCACTCGGAGCTCCTGAGTGTTGGCACTCCTAACCTTCGAGTGCTAATTTACACCCGGGCGGGCGGAAAGTCAAGGGCTTTCTCTATATTATTGATAGAAAGTTCATATTTATTTTTCCGGCCGCGCGCGGCGGAAAAAACGCCCGGTTTTCCGGCGCAGAAACCGGGCGCGGCGGAGTTGCCCGCCGCGCCCGGAAAGCGCTGATATTTCATGATTTCTGCCGCGGTGCGCGGCGTTGGGGGGATCAGTTCAGGAAGTCGCGCAGCTTCTTGCTGCGGCTGGGGTGGCGCAGCTTGCGCAGGGCCTTGGCCTCGATCTGGCGGATGCGCTCACGCGTGACGTTGAACTCCTTGCCGACCTCCTCAAGCGTGCGGGTGCGGCCGTCGACGATGCCGAAGCGCAGCTCGAGCACCTTTTTCTCGCGCGGGGTGAGCGTGTCGAGCACCTCCATGAGCTGCTCCTTGAGCAGCGAGAAGCTTGCCGCCTCGCTCGGCTCGGACGCGTCCTCGTCGGGGATGAAGTCGCCGAGGTGAGAGTCCTCCTCCTCACCGATCGGCGTCTCGAGCGAGACCGGCTCCTGCGCGATCTTGAGGATGTCGCGCACCTTGTCGACGGGCATGTTCATCTCCGCCGCGATCTCCTCGGCGCTCGGGTCGTGGCCGAGCTCCTGCAGGAGCTGACGGCTGACGCGGATGACCTTGTTGATCGTCTCGACCATGTGCACGGGGATGCGGATCGTGCGCGCCTGGTCGGCGATGGCACGGGTGATGGCCTGACGGATCCACCAGGTGGCATAGGTGGAGAACTTGTAGCCCTTCGTGTAGTCGAACTTCTCAACGGCCTTGATCAGGCCGAGGTTGCCCTCCTGAATGAGGTCGAGAAACAGCATGCCGCGCCCGACGTAGCGCTTGGCGATCGACACGACCAGACGCAGGTTTGCCTCGGCCATGCGGCGCTTGGCCTCCTCGTCGCCCTCGGCCATGCGCTTGGCCAGATCCTGCTCCTCCTCGGGGGTGAGCAGCGGCACCTTGCCGATCTCCTTGAGGTACATGCGCACCGGGTCGTCGGTCGAGAACGTGTCGGCCATGGCCTCGGTCTCGTTCATCTCCTCTTCGGTGACTTCCTCGATCTCCTCAAGCTCCTCGAGCTCGGGCAGCGCGTCCTCGTCCACGGGGAGCAGCGCATCGTCGCCGAGCACGTCGATGCCAAGACTCTCGATCCGGTCGTAAAACTTCTCGGTCTCCTCGCTCGAGAGGTTCATGTCCTCGAGCGCCATGAGATCCTTGCTCGAGAGCTTTCCGGCCTTTTTGCCGCGCTCGATAAGCTCGTTGAGCTTTTCCTCCGTGGTCTTTTCCGCCTCGGGCTTGTCCGCTGCTGCGGTCTTGTCCGCGGCGGGTGCGGCCTTGGTTTTGGTTTTCGCCTGCTTTTCATCGTCGGCCGCGAGCAGCGCGTCGGCCATGGCCTTGAGTTCCGCCGGGGAGAGATTATTCATGTCTTTCTGTTCCATCTTTACCACCATACCCTTTATGTTCTTTGAGTTTGTTTGCAAATGCCAGCAGATCCGCCTCCGACACCGCAGCGCCGGCGGAGGACTGGGTCTGAAGAATGCTTATGTAATCATCGAGCGCACGCGCGCCGTTGGAAAGCTCCGCCGGCTGCTGGATGATGCCCGTGAGCAGCGCCAGCTCGTCCGGCGCCAGCTCGCCCGAGAGCGCCGCGATCTGCACCGTGCCCGTGCCGCCGTGGGCGAGCAGGACGGTGTAAATGTGCCGCAGCTCCGGTGAGGAAAACTGCGCCGCGTCCGGCACGTTCGTCCGGCTGTAAAACAGGCCTGGGTCGAGATACAGGAGCCGGATGACGCCTTGCTCGGCGGCTGCCGAGCGCGGATCGTCAAAGCGGATGCTCCGGCCGGGCGGCTGCATCGCCGTCGCGGGGCGCAGCAGGTCGCGCTCCTGTTCCTTACGCGCGCGGCTGAGCCGCCGCTTGCGCTGGCGCTGCACCTCGTCGGTCACGACCGCGGCGGGCATTCCCGCCGTGTCCGCAACGCGCATGGCGTACACCTCACGCTCGACGCTGCCGGGCAGCTCCGCGACGACGGCCGCCGCCTCCTTGACGAAGGCCACGCGCTGCTCGTCGATTTGCAGATCGTACTTTCGCTGCACGGCGCCGAGCCGGTAATCGATGTGGTTTTCCGACTGCTCGAGCAGGTTTCGAAACGCGTCCGCGCCGAAGGTCTTGATGTATTCGTCCGGGTCTTTTGCGCCCTGCATCTGCAGCACGCGCACGCGCACCTCCAGCTTTTCGAGGATGCCGATCGCGCGCTGTGCGGCTTTTTGCCCTGCGCCGTCGTTGTCGTAGGCGATGACGATCTCACCCGTGTAGCGCGAGAGCAGCCGCGCCTGCTCCGGCGTGAGCGACGTGCCGAGCGAGGCGACCGCGCCATCGAAGCCCGCCTGATGCAGGCTCGCCACGTCGATGTTGCCCTCTGCCAGTATGATATACCCGCACTTTGACTTTTTAGCCAAATTGAGCGCGAACAAATTGTGGCTCTTGCTGAAAACAATGGTTTCCGGGCTGTTCATGTACTTCGGCTCGCCGTCGCCGAGGATGCGCCCGGAGAAGCCGATGACGTTGCCGCGCACGTCGATGACCGGGAACATGAGCCGGTTGCGGAACGTGTCGTACACGCCGCCGGATTTTCCGTGGCGCACGAGCCCGCCGTCAAAGAGCTCCTGCTCAGAGTAGCCGAGCGCCTTCATCGCGCGCACGAGGCTGTCCCACGTGTCGGGCGCAAAGCCGAGGCCGAAGCGCGTCACGGTCTGCGCCGTGAGCTGCCGGCGGGCGAGATAGTCTCGCGCCGGCTGCCCGGCCGGGGTCTTGAGCTGCGCGTGGAAAAAGCGCGCAGCGTCCCGGTTGAGCGCGAGCAGCCGCTGGCGCTTTTTCGCGCCGGGGTCGTCCGCCTGCTCGGGCAGCTGCATGCCGGCGCGGTTGGCCAGAAACGCCACCGCCTCCGGGAACGAGAGATTCTCGATCTCCATGATGAAGCTGATGACGCTGCCGCCCTTGCCGCAGCCGAAGCAGTGGTAGATCTGCTTATCGGGCGAGACGGAAAACGACGGCGTCTTTTCGCTGTGAAATGGGCAGAGCCCGAAGAGGTTCGACCCGCTCTTTTTCGTCAGGCGCACGTAGCTGCCCACGACATCGACGATGTCGTTGCGCTCGGCGAGCTCCTGCAGAAAGGATTCCGGAAAGGCCACGTGCGTCACCTTCTTTCTGTGGTTTCCGTTGGATGTGCTTCCTTATTTGATCGTCCACGCTGCGGGGATGAAGAGTTCGCTGTACACCTCCAGCGCGTAGCTGTCGGTCATGCCGGACACATAGTCGCATACCGCGCGCTGCGGCCCCTCGTCGTCCGCGATGGATTGATAGACCGCGGGCAGCTCGTCGATATGGTTGACATAATACTCCCAGATGCTGCCGAGGATGTTCTGCACCTTGCGCTCCTCGCCCTTGGCGATGGGGTTGTAGTACACGCCCTGATACATGAAGTCGGTGAACACATCCACGGCCTGCTGCATCTCCGGCGACATCTTCAGCGCGCCGTCGCCGCTGTGGGCGATGATGTCCGTGAGGATGGAGTTGATGCGCACGCTGTTGCGCTCGCCCACGCGCTCGCGCACGATGGCGGGCACATCCTCCGGCTGCACGATGCCGCCGCGCATGGCGTCGTCAAGGTCGTGGTTGATGTAGGCAACGCGGTCGGCCAGGCGCACGATGTCGGCCTCGAGCGTGCCGCGCGGCTGGCCGGTCGTGTGGTTGAGAATGCCGATGCGCGTCTCGTTGCAGAGGTTCAGACCGCGTCCGTCGCGCTCGATGCGGTCGACAACGCGAAGGCTCTGCTCATAGTGCCGGAAGCCGACGCCGGTGTAGATCGCGTTGAGCGCGCGCTCTCCGGCGTGGCCGAAGGGCGTGTGGCCGAGGTCGTGCCCGAGGCTGATGGCCTCGGTGAGATCCTCGTTGAGCTCGAGCGCGCGGGCGATCGTGCGCGCGAGACGCGCGACCTCGAGCGTGTGCGTCAGGCGCGTGCGGTAGTGGTCGCCCTCGGGGCGCAGAAACACCTGCGTCTTGTGCTTGAGGCGGCGGAACGATTTCGAGTGCGTGATGCGGTCGACGTCGCGCTGAAAGCACGTGCGCATCTCACACGGCGCCTCCGGTGTCGGACGCCCGGTGGACTGCACGCTCAGCAGGCCGTGCGGCCCGATGAGCAGCGCCTCGGCGGCCTCGCGTTTTTCTCTCGGACAGAGCACAGGGATCCCTCCGTTTCCACAAAAAAATCAGAAAATGCGGCCGGATCGCCTTGCGCCATTTCCGGCTGCAATACTCTTATACGACATTGCTGTGCATTTCCCTCTTTTTTTTGAAAAAAAGCAGAAAAATCGCCCCGCAACCGAATGTGTGGGGCGATCGTGTGCGCCGGATACGCGGAGATCTCAGGCGGCCTTTGCGGTCTTGGCCGCGCGCCATGCCTCAAACCTGGCGCGCATATGGTCATTGAGGCGGCAGAATGCCTTCATCACCGGCCACGACAGCAGACCGAACACGATGAGGATGAGCGCGCTCTGCAGATTGAGCTTTTGCAGATTAAACAGCATCGGGAAGCCGAAATATGCGATCACGAACAGGACTACAAGCACGACGATCATCGCCTTGCGGATGGTATTGTACGGCTGGCACGTGCGGTGCACCATCATGAGACCGACGATGCCCATGACGCCGGTGCAGATCGTGATCATGGCCGTATCGTCGAGGTGGAAGGCGATGTAGAACAGCAGAATGCCCACGACCATTGCCAGATCCGTCATTGCGGCCGGCAGCGCGCGGAAGAGCACGTTGCGCAAAAATTTTCCCTTGACGAGGCTCTCGTTCGGCTCCATGGCCAGAATGAACGACGGGATGCCGATGGTCACGGCGCTCACGAGCGTGAGCTGCGCGGGGCTGAACGGGTAGGGCAGCGTGGCAAAGAGCGTGAAAAACGCGAGGAAGAACGAGAAAATGTTCTTGACCAGATACAGCGACGCGCTGCGCTCGATGTTGTTGATGACGCGGCGGCCCTCCGCCACGACCGACGGCATGGAGGCAAAGTTGGAGTCGAGCAGCACGATGTGCGACACCTGACACGCCACATCGCTGCCGGAGGCCATGGCGATCGAGCAGTCGGCCTCCTTGAGCGCGAGCACGTCGTTGACGCCGTCGCCCGTCATGGCCACAGTGTGTCCCTCGGCCTTGAGCGCCTGCACGAGGCTGCGCTTCTGCGCCGGGGTCACGCGGCCGAAGACCGTGTACTTGCCCGCCGCTTCGCGGATGGCTTCCTCGCTCGTGAGCGTGCGTGCGTCGACGAAGCGGTCGGCGTTTTCGATGCCGGCGCGCTTGGCCACCTCGGACACGGTGCGCGCATTGTCGCCGGAGATGACCTTCACAGCCACGCCCTGCGCGGCAAAGTAGCCGAAGGTCTCCGGCGCCTCGGCACGGATCTTGTTCGAGAGCAGGATCAGCGCGATCGGCAGCAGCTCCGCGTCCAGCGTCTCGTCCGAGAGCGCGCCGTCATACATACCCAGCAGCAGCACGCGGCAGCCCTTGGCGGAGTAGCCCTCGATCTGCTCCTGATAGGGGTTTTCCCGTCCGGCGAGCAGCACGTCCGGCGCGCCGAGCAGATACGTCTCCTCGTCGTGGAACGACACGCCGCCGTATTTTTTTGCCGACGAGAACGGCAGCGTCGCTGTCGCATCCTGCGTCTTTTCGCCGGTGAAATAGCGCCGCAGCGCTGCCATGGTGTCGTTGTCTGCCTGCATGGCGTAGACGTAGTCGGCCATGATCATGCGGATGTCGTCGAGCGTGAAGCGGTCGTCGCACAGGGGACAGACGTCCTCAACGATCATTTTGTTTTCCGTCACGGTGCCGGTCTTGTCCACACACAGCGTGTCCACGCGCGCGAGCGTCTCGATGCAGCCGAGCTCGTGCACGAGGGTCTTGCGCTGCGCCAGACGCACCACGCCCGCCACGAGCGCAAGGCTCGTCAGCAGATACAGTCCCTCGGGGATCATGCCGATGATGGAGCCGACCGTGCTCGTCACGGCGATAGGCACCGCACGGTCAAGCCACACAAACTCTTTGATGAACATCACCACGCCGAGCGGAATGACGATCACGCCGATCCACTTGACGAGGTTTTGCAGCGCACGCATCATCTCCGACTGCTGCGGCTTTTTGGCGCGCTTGGCTTCCAGCGTCAGGCGCGAGACGTAGGAATCCGCGCCGACGTCGGTCAGCTGCGCGCGGCACATACCGCTGACGACGAAGCTGCCCGAGAGGAGCTTGTCGCCGGGGTTTTTCCTGATCTCGTCCGACTCGCCCGTGATGAGCGCCTCGTTGACGTAGCAGCTCTCGGACGCGACCACGGCGTCAGCATAGATCTGGTTGCCGGCGGCAAAGACGACGATATCGTCGCGCACGAGCTGCGCCGTGTCCACGGTCATACGCTTGCCGTCGCGCACGGCGACGGCCTTTGGGGACGCGAGGATGCTCAGCTTGTCGAGCGTTTTCTTCGAGCGCAGCTCCTGCACGATGCCGATGGCAGTGTTGACGATGATGACGCCCATGAACGTCAGGTTCAGCCACTGCTGCACCGCGATCACGCACAGCGCCAGCAGGAAAAACAGCATATTGAAGTAGGTGAAGATGTTGCTCAGGACGATCTGCTTGACCGTCTTGCCCGGCGGGTCAACGGGCGCATTCGTCCAGCCGGCGTCCGTGCGCTCGCGCACCTGCGCGCTCGTGAGCCCCTGTTCCGGGGCGGGGTGAACGACCGGAATGTCGCGCCGCGCCGGCGTTTCAGGCTCGGGCGCGCGTTTGTCTTTTAATTTTTCGATCAGGTTGGCCAAAGCTCTGCCTCCAAAGTGAGTATACCGAGTATTATAGCGGCATTCGCCGCGGAAAAGAACAACAGTTTGTGAATAATAGCTTAAAAATGGCGAACTATTTCGGCACTCTGCACGGTGTGCAGCAGCAGCAGCGCGGTCGTCACGCTGCCGACGCCGCCGGGAACGGGCGTGCAGGCGGCGACGGTCCCGGCGGC
>ENA-UOJN01002293-UOJN01002293.1-human-gut-metagenome-genome-assembly--contig:-C125IIP-NODE-2293-length-12215-cov-13.335033_pt1 | contig 12215 bp, 7 predicted proteins | sample MGYA00242350_ERZ723897 | MGnify/ENA metagenome assembly ERZ723897 | reverse complement strand
TTTGTGTATGAATTAGTTGGCTGATTTTGTAATATTTAATGAATGTCCCTATTTACATATTTAAATTTATGTATGAGTACAATGTTTTTTCATATGCGTCATTAAACATAGCCAATATAGGTAAAGAATAAAAGACCATGAGTAAACTGAATATGAAAGAGTGGATAAACGAAATTATCCAAAAGAAAGAAGTGGTGGCTATGCCCATCATGACCCATCCGGGCATAGAGATGATAGGGAAAACGGTACGCGATGCCGTCACTGACGGACAAGTGCATTACAACGCCATCAAGGCATTGAGTGAGAAATATCCCACAGCCGCCGCAACCGTGATTATGGATTTGACGGTAGAAGCCGAGGCTTTCGGAGCGGAGATTGTCTTCCCCGAAAATGAGGTTCCCAGTGTGGTGGGGCGTCTTCTCAATGATGAAGAAGCTATTGACAAACTGGAAATCCCTGCCTTGAATAAAGGAAGAATCCCCCAGTATCTGAAAGCAAATATGCTGGCAGCCAAGACCATTACGGACCGGCCCGTCTTTGCCGGTTGCATCGGCCCTTACTCATTGGCAGGACGTTTGTATGACATGTCTGAAATCATGATGCTTATTTATATCAATCCGGAAGCGGCCAATTCGCTGTTGAAGAAATGTTCGGATTTCATTCTCCGTTACTGTATGGCATTGAAGGCCACAGGAGTGAATGGGGTAGTGATGGCCGAGCCGGCTGCCGGACTCTTGTCTGATGAGGACTGCACGCAATACTCGTCTGTTTTCATTAAGGAGATAGTAGAGAAAGTGCAGGACGATCACTTCACGGTCATTCTGCATAATTGTGGAAATACCGGTCATTGTACCAAGGCAATGGTAGCTACAGGAGCTGCCGCTTATCATTTTGGAAATAAAATAGATATGGTCGAAGCTCTGAAAGAAGTACCTGCCGATGCCCTTGCAATGGGAAATCTTGATCCGGTGAGCTTGTTCAAGGCGGCTACTCCGGAGGTGATGAAGAAAGCCACACTCGATTTGTTGGAAGCTACCCGGTCCTATCCCAACTTCGTGCTCTCCAGCGGATGTGATACACCGCCTCATACGCCATCTGAAAATATTGATGCATTCTTTGCCGCATTAAATGAATTCAATAATGCTTGAAAAAGAACTTTCTTTTGCTGATCTGTCTATCTCATTGTCCGAACTCTATGAGGCAATGGGGTATGCAGATGCTGTGCCCGACGAAGCGGTAGAAAAAGAAGTCCGTGGGGTGCTTGGACGGGTGGAGGCAGTAACTTCTCCCCGTTTTTGTTTTTTCATATCCGGTGGAGAGTTGGATGAATCGAAAGACTCGCTTTCTGTCGGCGATACGTGTTTCAGTATAGGTAAAATAATCACCCGGCAGCTGCGTGGTTCGGAATCCTTCGCTTTCTTTGCCGCGACTGCCGGAACCGGTTTTGAAAGGTTCCAGCATACGTTGCAGCAAGAGGGGGATATGGTAAAGGTTTATATAGCGGATGCCATAGGAAGTGTCATAGCCGAGAAGACTGCGGATTGTATGGAAATTGCGTTGGATGAATACATCCGCGACAGAGGGTGGAGGCATACCAACCGTTTCAGTCCCGGATATTGCGGCTGGCATGTGTCGGAGCAAAAAAAATTATTCCCTTTATTTCCTTCAGCGGAACCTTGCGGCATCCGGTTGACAGATTCCGGTTTGATGCTTCCTATAAAATCGGTCAGTGGAGTAATAGGCCTGGGGGATGGTGTCCGTAAACTGGAATATACTTGCGGTCTCTGTACGTACGATAGATGTTACAGGCGGAAGCAGCGAGGATAATAGGATGACTACAAAAATCAGAGTTCCCAAATGGCTAGATGTTGTTATTAATCTCATTGATTTTGCAATTTGTTGCAACCTTAATGAATCTCCTGTCCTATCAGACAGGGTATAACAGCCGTTCCCATCTGTTATAACAACCACTTTCATCTGATATTCCACCCCGGTGAGACTCCAGTTCCACCGGGGTGAAGCTGCAATCTCACCGGGGTGGGACTGCCTCACCACCCAAGTGGGATATCAAATGCAGGCATATAAAAATACAATCTTTTCAGCCTTCTGCTCCTTCTTTTAATGCCCATTGAAGAATAGATAAAGCCCGACCATGACAATAGCCAGTAACGCCCATGCAAGGATAACGGATTTAGCCGGCTTCTCCATGACTTTCTTCATATTTAATGTACATTCTTGTCGATGTTTATCCCATAAGGATACCAAGATCATGCCTGCGCTGATGATAACGAACAGGTAGAAAGACAGCATCATGAAGTGAGGCCATGCTGTATATTTTTCCGCGGGAAATACCCATAAATAGAGAATACCCACTCCCATGCTGAACGCCGTGCCAAGCGTCAATGCCATGTTGGCAGCCATCGTGGTAGTTCGTTTCCAGAAGATGCCGAACAGGAAAACAGCCGCCATAGGCGGTGCGATAAATCCCAGTACCGATTGGAATACATTGAACAGATTCAATCCTTTGATACTGTCTATGGCAATGGTGATGATCACCGAAATCAGTGCTCCCGCCACTGTAACCACGTGTCCCGTACGGATGATCTCTTTCTGGCTGGCAAGTGGCCTGAATTTCTTGACATAAATATCCATCGTGAAGACGGTACTCAGCGCATTCAGGGCAGAGCCGACAGTGCTGATCAGTGCGGCGGTCAATACGGCCAGTACTAATCCCACCATGCCTACAGGAAATAAGTTAGTGACCATAGTCATGTAGGCCTCATCGGGGTTCTTCAAGCCCGGGTAGAGTGCCAGACAGATGATACCCGGAAGGATATAGAGAGGAACATCCAGTATCTTCAACCAGCCGGTGAAGTTGGCACCCATTTGGCCTTCTTTCAGATTCTTGGCAGCCAATACAGGCTGTACCATGGATTGGTCTGTGCACCAGAACCAGACTCCCATGATGGGATAACCCAGAATGATGGGCAGCCACGGGAAGGCAGGATCGTCATTCGGGCGGAACAGGTTCCAGTAATCGGCCGGAACCGCTTCGGCCAATGCGCTACTCCACCCACCTTGTAAAGCCCTGCTATAGTAAGCGTGGCCGATACGAAAATAAGCAGAAGCATCTGGAATACATTGGTATAGGCTACCGCTTTCAGCCCTCCGGCCATGGTGAAGAATGCGGAGATAACGAGCAGGATCAATGCCGATTGCCACATGGGAATATCGAAAACCTGACGGATAAGGATACCTCCGGCGAATAAGGTCAGGGCAAGCCACGAGATAAGGATCGTCACAATGGTGTACCAGGCAAGAATGTTGCGGGTGGACTGTCCGAAACGCCGCCCCATGAACTCCGGCAAGGTGGTGATACGCGCTCCCAAATAACGGGGGGCAAAGACAAAAGCCAGCAAGCAGATGAAAACAAACGCATACCAGGCATAATTGCCCGAAACGATGCCGGTGGTGAATCCGGCACTGGCTGAGGCTATCAGCATGGAGGGGCCCACATTGGTTCCCCACATGGAGAAACCGATGTGATGCCACTTCAGGGAACGCTCGGCGAGAAAAAGGCTGCTGCCTTTTTTGCGTTTCAGACTGGCCCATATACCGATGCCTATAAGAATCAGAAAGTAGGCAATAAGAATGCCCCAATCTAACGTATCTAAATAATTAGCGTGCATAATTCATGTATCAGATTAAGATGAATATTCCGTTTATTTATGAAGCCCCATCAGTTCCTTGGCTACCGCTACGGCCGTATTGGCATTGTCGCTATACCCGTCTGCACCTATTTCATCGGCAAATCCCTGGCTTACCGGAGCGCCGCCTATCATCACTTTTACCTGATGACGGATACCGGCTGCTTCCAAAGCGTTGATCACCTCCTGCATATAAGTCATGGTTGTTGTCAGCAAGGCGCTCATGCACAGGATGTCTGCCTTGTTTTTCTTGACCTCTTCCACAAATTTGTCGCAAGATACATCTATGCCTATGTTGATCACCTCAAAGCCGCAGCCTTCCAGCATGGAAGCTACTAGGTTCTTGCCGATATCATGCAAGTCGCCTTTCACGGTCCCGATGACCACCTTGCCTATGGTGGTCGAGGCACTCCCTTGCAATAAAGGCTTCAGAAGTTCCAAAGCTCCCTTCATGGCGCGTCCTGCCATCAGCAGTTGGGGCACGAACGCTTTTCCGTCCTGGAAGCGTTGTCCCACTTCGCCCATAGCCTTTATCATGTAGTTGTTGATAATTTCCTGGGGCTGTACTCCTTCGGCGATGGCTTTCTTGGTTACTTCTATGGCCGGTTCCAGCTTTCCGTCCACAATGGCATTGAACAAAGGTTTCAAGGCCTCATTCCCGGCTGCCGCAGAGTCTTTGACGACGATTGTTTCTTGTTTTGTTGCAGCGGCTTCTTCTTTCAAAAGGTCTTCTTTGGATACGTCAGAGGAGGAAGAGGAGTATTCCTCAACAATGCGCATCGCTTGTTCCACTTCTCTCTCGTTATGGAAGTCCATTTCCAGATGCACACCGTCCGCACCGATATTGTCCAGCAAGGGTTTCAGTTCGTCCAAGGTTACCCAACAAGCCATGATACTTTTGCCTCCGGCAAGGATCTTCTTGTAAAGGTCGTACCATTTGGGTGATCCTCCTTGTGGCTCACCTACGCCCGGAGTCCATTGAATGGCATTCAGTTCCTCAATTTCAAGAAGGGCGGGCAGGTGATGCATGGCGCCCACACCGTCCAAATGATACAGGGTGTAGTCTATCTTTTGGCATTGTTCGCGGATGAACGGTTGCACGAAGCGACGATAATCATCTTCGCTGATCATGGTAGAAATATCGCTTTGTAATTTGCTCATTTTACCGGGAGCCCATGAAGAAAAATAGCAGAAAGCCATTTCGTCCCCTTCACGGATGATGTCGTAAAGTTCATCAAAGACTTTGAAATAGATATCATTGATTTGTTGCATTTGCTGTTCCAGCACTTCGGGCTGCATCACGGTATCCAGCAAAACTTTGTCTGTACCTTTCAAGGCGGCCAGTACGTCCAGCCCTTCCATCAAATCGGGCATTCCTACGTAATAGTGACCGTTTGCTTTCGCCTTGCATGCCTTCAGCAATTCTTTATGCAAGATCCAGTTGGGATGCTCGGGATTGAAAACAATCTCATCGTTGAAATCGGGATCGGGATGAATCCAAATGGTATCTTCCCCTCCTTCGAACACGCCGCCCAAGATGGCTGCCAATGAACCGGGGCCTAACTGGGTATTGGCTACCGGCAGGATATCTGCTTTCAGACTGCTGTGTGCCACGTACCAGTCCAGGTATTCTGCACGCCATTGCGGATCGAACCATTTCTGATTCAGGTCTTTTGCCGGGGAGGGTGCAGGGATATCCGCATGAGGTTTCACACCTTCCTGAAAGTGCTCCCACATGTTCAGTATGATTCCTTTATGGTTCCACCAATCTATATATCGTTTCTTTGTCTCGTCTAAATTCGTTTTCCAAGTTTCCATATTCGTCAGTTCTTAAATATTCCTTTAAAATGAGGGTCTATGTGTAGACCGATGCTTTTGCTTAAATCCATATCGTCCGTGCATTCCACTTCATCCGGATAAACGGGGATGGTCGCTCCTTGACGTACATATACGGGCATTTCGTCCAGAGGGACATCCAGATTCTTCAGCCAGCGTCCTCCTTCCAAGCGTTCACCTGTGAAGAAATTCACCCATTTTCCTTCGGGCAGATAGACATCCCGGCGGTTCTCGCTGTTCATGACCGGGGCTACTAGGAAGTCGTTACCAAAATAGTATTCATCGTCGATGTGCCAGCACAATTTGTCTTCGGGGTGATGAAAAATCAGAGCTTGGAAGAGAGGTGCTCCGCTTGCGATGGCCTTACGGCTTTGTTCTACGATATAAGGTATAAGCGTATAGCGCAACTTCCACCACTTTTTTATCATAGGTGCGATAGCGGGATAATGCCACGGCTCGCGTTTGTTTGTTCCGTGATAACGGATGTGGGAGGAGAATACACCGAATTGTGTCCAGCGCATATATACATCATCGTCCACTATAGAGTTCATGAAGTTGGGCAATGTGTGGAATCCGGGGACATCATGACTCCAGAAAGCGAAGCCGGAAAGCCCGAAATGCAAGCCGCCTTTCAGCGAGCCTGCCATCCCATCCCATGAACTGCATGAGTCACCTCCCCAATGCAGGGGATAGCGTTGGCATCCCGCCCATGCCGAGCGTGCCCATACGATGCCGTCACCGGTTACGTCTTTTGTGATTTCATAAGCGGCTTTCTGATAAAGCAATGCATACAGGTTGTTCAGCAATTCGGGTTTCATGCCTTTATAGAGGGCATCCATGTGGATGTTTTCTCCAAAATCGGTTTTGATGCAGGTCACGCCCATATCCAGCAGATTCTTCAGCAGTCCTTTATACCATTCGGTTGCTTGGGGATAAGTGAAGTCAATGGTTCCGGCATAGTCCAAAGCGGAGAAATTGGAACCTTCCGAATCTTGTTTCTTTGTCAGCGGAGCTATATAATCGTTTTTGCGTGCTTCGTCTATCTGTTCGGCGTTCTCCGCCACGTAGGGGAGTTGCCATAAGGACACGCGATATCCTTTTTTCTTCAGTCCTTGGATGAACCCTTTGGGATCGGGAAAGCGTTCTTCGTTGAATTTCCATTCGCACAGCCAGTCGGTCTTGAACCAGCCGGTATCCAGATGGATGACATCGCAGGGGTAATGTTCGGCACGCATCCGGTCGCATATCTCATTTACTTCATCAGCGCTGAAGTAGGTCATGCGGCTCATCCAGATGCCGAAACTCCAGAGGGGAGGCATGGAAGGATATCCGGTCAGATCCCGATAACCCCGGAGGATTTCTTCCATCGTGTCGCCTGCTATGACGAAAACATCCAGCATGGCCTGGTCGCTTAGGAACTGTACCGAGCGGGTGGATTGCCCGGCCAGTGACAGTTTGCTGTGGGCACAGGTGTGATAGAATGTTCCATACATCCGGCTGGAGAGGTAGAAAGGAATATTCTTATAGGTACGGCGGTTGTTCACACCTTGTCCGTCCTGGTTCTTTAAGAAGAACGTTTGTCCGCTTAAGTCCATTTTGGCAAAGCGTTCCCCTGTTCCGGCAAAACATTCATCGGGTTTTGATTCAAAGGAAAGGGTGGCACGTTCCTTCACTCCGTTTCGTTTGCAGAAAGCCAGTGGCAGCGCATCGTAACGGGGAGGGGAGAAGTGGTCGTAGGCAGCCAGTCGGATTTCACGTTTGCCGTCGGGGTAAAGGCGAAGATCCAAGGTCTCTTGAGGATCGGGCAGCAGTTCGCTCCAACGGTCCAGTACCGGGGGCTTTACATGGATAAGTGCCCGTTGGATTCCGTCTTGGGTAGTGATCAACCATTCCCCTTCTGTTTGTGTCACTTGCAAAGGGAGTTTCTTTACCCGGTCACTGAATTGGAGCATTTCCGACTGATCCGTCATGCTTTCTTCACCGAATCCGATAAAGAGCCGGGTGATACCTGAGGTGTACTGACGGATGACCAGCGTATACTCTTCACGGGGCGATGTCGTATCGGGCGCCATATCGTTAGAGAGCACTTGCTTTTGAAAGGGGACGTTTATACAGATATCCCCGTCTTTTTCATAGACAGAGGTGGGCTTGTATGCTTTCCATAATGATTCGTCTCTTGACAGATCGGGATCAAAGTCCAGAAAATCGAATAAGTGGTAATTGGTTGGTTTCATTCTCTTTTTGTTATTTTGTTTTTATAATGATTCTTGGTTGTGACACCCCACCTACAGCGACCCTGCCTGCCTTTTGTCTTATACTTTCATCTACTTGCGGACCATTCTTCTTCCACACATTATGAGGTCCCGGACGGTTGGAGTCGAAACGTTCGGACGGACACCAGTTGTTTTCTACGGTATAGCCATCCGTTGCTTCATCAAAGTAGATGTAAAACGCACGGTCGTTGGTAGCGTAGGGCGCGTCAATTAAATGTTCAATCCGGTTATTGCGCATCACGGAGCCGGGTTGGTTGGAGAGGGTATAAAGTCCTCCTGTATCATACAGCCTCCGGGCAAAGTGGTGGACGTAATTGGCTTCAATCCGATTGCCGCTCATTCCGCTTTCCTGCAGGGTCCATCCCCAGCCCACACAGATACCTGAATAATTGACGTGGCAGACTTCATTATGTACGATATGGATATTCTTTACATATCCGGCTCCGATGCCTACACCTCCCCAATCTTCATTGGTCACTTCCTCAATCAGGTTGTTCCGTATGGTGATTCCCGTACATAATTCCTGTTCATGAAAAGGTGTATAAGGCACATGGGTTTCAAATCCTTCATCGGGAAAGGTGCCCACCAGTAAGGCTGTGCCACCAATATCGGTGAAATGGCAATTCTCGACAATGGAAGTCGATACGGCGCGTTCATAATCTACTCCGGTGGCTGCTAAATGCTGGAATGTGCAGTGGTTGAAGTTTATGTTATTGCCGCATTTTATCTGTATTGCAGCTTCGGGTCTGCCTATCCATGCCTGGTTTTCCAGTTCCGCTTTTTCGGGTAGCCCCGGTATGGGTAGTCTGTAAGCATCCAGCAGATGGAAGCCTCCTTGCAATGTAACGTGTCCTTGATAAGAGGGGCGCATCCATGAAGTATGTTCGAAAGATATATTTTGAAAATGTATATTCCTTACCGGGCGTTCTAATGTTCCGCTTATAGTCAGTAAAGTCTCTAAAGCCGGAATAATGACTTGCGCCTTCGTCATGTCTTCGTGAGGACGCGGGTAATAATAGATGCGTCCGGAAGGGTAATCCTGATACCATTCTCCGGGCTGGTCCAATAGTTCCAGAGCATTGACCAGACAAAAGGAGGAGTTTCCTTTTTCTCCGTCAATGACAGGTTGAGGCCAGGGATGGGCAAACTCCAACCGGCTTTCGGGATCATGAAAACGGACGATTGTATTTGCCCCTTCAGTAATCATTTCCTTCACTCTCAGTATGGCGATGGCCCAACGTTGGTGAACGATCATCTCTACTTGTGAAGCGGCATTCAACCCTGCTGTTTGTGGAGTGGGAATGGTGATCGTCTCTTCCTCAGGGTTAAAATCAATCATGCGTTCCATTACTCCGTCGGGAAACTGTGCGGCCCGCTGTGCTTTTGTTCCGTTGACCCACATTTGCCGGGTTTCCAATATCCTGTTTCCCATACGGGGCGCTTCCGCTACCCATATTTTATTTCTAAGTGTTTCTGGTATTCTGGTATCTTTGCATCCTTGTTCCCAACCTGTCACAGGAACTCCGCCACTTAAGACTACACGGGCATTGGGAACAGCGGTGATACGGGTGGGAGAGTCTGTTGTCCCGCTATCTTCGGGGCGGATGAACAGGCTTTTATATTGTGGGTATATTCCTTCCTCCAATAGGATATTTATGCCTCCGGTTGTTTCGGGTGATTGCAATCTTCTCCATTCGCGCGCTTGCTTGATGGCTTGTTCCAGAGTCTGGAGGGGAGATTGGCGTGTACCGGCAGCATTGTCGTTACCGTAGGGAGAAACATAAATATCTCCTGCGGTTAAATAAAAGGTATAACTGACAAATGCGATAAAGCAGATTATTTTTGTTTTCATGGGTTCTCCGGATTTAAAGGTCTTTTTAATCAGACGGAAGGAATCTGGTTTTGTACCCATTGGATAATTTGCCAATGTGTCAATTTGCTGCATTCTACTCTGCGTGGTCATGGGCATATTAGCAAATTGATGCATTGATATATTGATTGAAGTATAATAAAAAACAGGCCATACCTTAAAAAGGTACAGCCTGCGTCATTTAATAAAAGAGATTTATTTTTTATGAGTTCATGCTCATCAGGAATTCTTCGTTGTCTTTGGTATTTTCCAAACGACTCTTTACGAAATCCATGGCTTCGATAGGATTCATATCTGCCAAATACTTGCGAAGAATCCACATACGGTCCAAAGTAGTCTTGTCGAGCAGCAAGTCGTCGCGGCGGGTGCTTGATGCCACGATGTTTACTGCCGGGAAGATACGTTTGTTGCTCAAGTTGCGGTCCAGCTGGAGTTCCATGTTACCTGTACCCTTGAATTCTTCGAAGATTACTTCATCCATCTTGGAACCGGTGTCAATCAGTGCGGTTGCGATAATGGTCAGCGAGCCACCGTTTTCAATGTTACGGGCAGCACCGAAGAAACGTTTGGGCTTATGCAGGGCATTTGCATCCACACCACCGGACAATACTTTGCCGGAAGCGGGAGAGACGGTATTGTATGCACGTGCCAGTCGGGTGATAGAGTCGAGGAAGATTACCACATCGTGACCGCATTCTACCATGCGTTTCGCTTTTTCCAGTACGATACCTGCAATCTTTACGTGACGTTCTGCCGGTTCGTCAAATGTAGAAGCGATCACTTCGGCATTTACGCTGCGCGCCATATCTGTCACTTCTTCGGGACGTTCGTCAATAAGCAGCATGATCATGTACGTTTCCGGATGGTTGGCTGCGATTGCGTTAGCGATGTCTTTCATCAGGATCGTCTTACCGGTTTTGGGTTGCGCCACAATCAAAGCACGCTGTCCTTTACCGATAGGTGAGAACATATCTACCACACGGGCTGAAAGGTTATCACTATATCCCCCTTTGCAAAGTTTGAACTTTTCATCGGGGAACAGCGGGGTCAGGTGATCAAACGGAACGCGGTCACGTACCAATCCGGGATCCAGACCGTTTATCTTTTCCACCTTTACCAACGGGAAATATTTTTCTCCTTCTTTGGGCGGACGGATAGAGCCTTCCACTACATCACCGGTCTTCAAACCGAACAGTTTTATTTGCGATTGTGAAACGTAAATATCATCGGGTGAGGAAAGATAGTTGTAATCGGATGAACGGAGGAAACCGTATCCGTCGGGCATGATTTCCAATACCCCGGTACCGGTCAGGATACCTTCAAATTCGTAAGGCTTTTCCACCTGTTTGCGTTCCGGTTGTTGAGGAATGCTGGCAGACGCTTCTCCCTCAGCCGTCGTATTGTTATTATTGTTTGCCTGACGAGGATTGTTGTAATTATTGTTGCGCGGATTGTTGTACTTCTGATTTTGATCGCGCTGCTGGCGTGGTTGGAATTTGGGGGCAGGTGTCTGTACCGGAGCCGGTGTTTCTACTTTGGTAGCCTCAAATTTGCCGAACAACTCAGTAGGAAGTTCTATTTTTTCTGAAGGAAGATCCTCGATGGGAATAAAATCATCGGTTTCACTGCCGAATTCCAGTTCGGGAAGAATCACTTCTTTTTCTTCGGGAATAGCCGGTGTTTCTTCTTTTTTTGCTTTTTTGGGTGTCGGTTTCGCCGGTGCTTCAGCTTTCACTTCCTCTTTTGCAGTTTCTTTCGTTTTCGTTGCAGGTTGTTCTTCTGTCTTGGCTGTTACTTTCTTACTACCCGGTTTGCGTCCTCTTTTTTTAGGTGTTTTTTCTTCCGCGCTTGTTTCGGCCACGGCTTCTGTTTGTGGTGTTACCGCTACAGGAGCAGTCTCTTTTACTGTTTCGGCAGCTGCGGCGGCAGGCTGCGGGGTATTGGCTTCCAGTTTCTGTGCCTTGTCCTTGGTTGCAGTATAGACCTTGTCACCGTCTTTTTTAACGTTGATACGTGATCTTTTACGGGGTTGACTTTCATTGGCTTTTTCTGCCGCTACTTTTTGGGTTGCTCCGACTATGGCTTGCTCGTCCAGAATTTTATAAACCAGATCTTCTTTTTTTAGAGAGTCTGTTTTCTTGATACCCAACTCTTTGGCAATCGATTGTAATTCCGACAAGTCTTTGTCGTTTAATTGAATAATGTTATACATAGAGTATAGTTATTAGTAATATATTTCTTTATAATCTTTTAATGGTATAATTAAGGAGCGCAATCTACACAAAAATGTGTTAGAAGGGGGAAATGCACTCATAATTACGATTATGGGATTGATGTTGTTTTGATTGTTATCAGGAAGTAAACAGACTTTCCCGGATAGGGAACTGACGTATTTACCGAGGACAAAAGTAGATATTTTTTTTTAATCTCATGCATATTACAGAAGATTTTTTGCCGAATTTAATGAAATTAATAAAAAAAACGACTTGGGGAAACATCCTTTCTGTCTGGGAAATCCCTGATGTTAAA
>ENA-UOJN01002288-UOJN01002288.1-human-gut-metagenome-genome-assembly--contig:-C125IIP-NODE-2288-length-12244-cov-6.299368_pt1 | contig 12244 bp, 14 predicted proteins | sample MGYA00242350_ERZ723897 | MGnify/ENA metagenome assembly ERZ723897 | reverse complement strand
CGCATCTCCTCAACCAGCCTGACCTGTTCCATAAAAAGGCCAGAGCGGGCGCCAGATAATCCGGCTCTCGCTCCAGCCACGGACAAGTCCTGACACGGGCTGCCGCCGCAGATGATATCCACCGGCGGCAGCATGGCCCCATCCAGCTTCGTAATATCTCCATAATGCAGCATCCCCGGCAGCCGCTGTTGCGTGACTCGAATGGGAAACGGCTCGATCTCGCTGACCCATAGGGGGATGACACCGTTGTGTATAGCCGCCAGCGGAAAGCCGCCAATGCCGTCAAACAGGCTGCCCATAGTAATGCACCTCATTTGGCCGCCACCGTCCGGGCAATATTGACGGCGCTCTGAGCTGTGTAAACCGCCGAGGTAAGATTGGCCTTCGTGGTGGTGTCCAGCCCAAAGGCCCCGGCGATGCGGGGAATTTCCCCGGCAGAGAGCATGAGTCCCAAGCCCAGCAGGGCGTGATCTTTGAATACCATCAGCCCGGCCACAAGGATGGTGGCCTGCAAGAACGCCGTGAGGCACAGGCCGATGACCTGTTTGCACCACTGGACGAATCCGTCTCCATACCCCCTGGGCACAGAGAACATATACAGGCTCCCCACGGCAATCTGGATCAGCAAAATACCGCCGCGCTTCAGATTGCTGAAAAACACCTTAATGACCGCATAGGCCATGAGGATAAGGCAGAAAAGAACCATAAGCCCGCTGGTCTCCCGCCCAAATCCCCGCAGGGGATAGGTGGACTCCGTTAGGCTTTCCAGGTTTTCAAGATCTGCCAGCGCCGCCTTTGCCGCATCCCCGATGCTGGTGGACCCAAAGCCGGTGATGCCCGCCGTCAAGGTGCCCTGCAGGGAAATTGCCAAAGAATAGAGCCGCACCGGCACCTGGGTAAAAAGAGAGACGGCCAAAAAGCCCTTAAGGACATTCAGCGCCGTCTCTTTCACATTGCCCCGCCCAGCGGAATACTCGATGCCGCATTCAAACACAGCCACCACCAGCCACGTGGCAAACAGGGCCCAGCCCAAATAGAAGAAAACCAGCACCACGCTCTGCACCCAGGTCATCTCGAAGAGCTCTGCGCCCATGCTGCCCATCTCGGAAAAGAAGTTCCCAAGAAAGCCCACCACCTGACTGTAAAACCAGTCCACGATCTGCCCCAGTATTTTGTCCGCTACAAAGTCCCATATAAACAATTCATCACCTCCTGAACATGCAAAAACCGTCCCGCCAACCAACAGCGCAATTTCCCACTCATACCCCGATAATACTCCAAATATACAGCGGCGCCGTCAGCGTAAAGACCAGGCATGCAAACAGAATGGCCGGAGCCGTCCATTCAAATTGCCCTGTTTTCCGATAGTCAAAATACGCCGTCCCCAGCTTCACGAAGAAGAAAATAGCCAGAATCATGTCAATAGCGGGAAAAACCACCTTGTTGACCACCGACTTGATCTGCCCGGACGCTGCCGTCCAGGTGCTCTCCACCGCACCCGCCACATCGCCGCTGCCTGCGGCAAAGGCCGCCACAGACAGCAGGCAGCACAGCAGCGCCGTGATGCTCAGCATGAGCATGATACGCTTTACAGTTTTCATTTCGCACTCTCCTTTACATTGTCATTTCATGCATCCCACGCCGCAGTTCACCCAATTTCTCCGCCGCCCAATCAGGGATACACTCGTCACGGATAATCCCCACGAACTCGGAGCGGTTCCACCTCGTGGTCTCGCCGTCTCCCAAACAGGTGCAGAGTACCGAGCGGCCACGGGCGTGGGGCTGACAGCCAAAGCCACTCAGCGCCAGCCACAGCTGATTTTCCGGCTGCCAGCAGGATTCCCGCAGCGTGTCCGGCGACAGGATCAGCACTCTGCCGGTGAAGTCCTGCTCCCCGGAGTTGGGTTCACAGTGTTCTGCGCCGAACAGGTGCAGCTTCGCCAGCTCCGCCCGGTATTCGCTGACGAATCCGTCCAGCACGGCGGGATGGCTGTTTATGAGGAAGGTATGCCTGTGACCTCCATCTTCGGGGATGAAGATAGTCCGGCTCCACTGCTTATTGGTCTCATGGTAGCGGCCGTCATAGGACTGTTCCTGCAATGTGTTGGCCAGCACAAAGCCCACCCGCTTGTAGCCATACTGGTCAATAACGCTTTTGGCGCAGTCGGCGCCCAGATGCATCCCGTCAAAGTCCCTGCGAATGGCCAGCTCTATGGCCCCGGCGCAGGCACAGTTGGTGCGGAAATTAGCCCGCCACAGCTCCAACTCGCCCCGCTCCCGAGCCTCTTTGGCCGTGTAGGGGTACATCGTCTCACTCGGCAGCATAGACAATGTCTCCTTCCTCCAAAAGCTGCGCCAGTGCGGACGGACAGCACCCACTCAGCATAACCAGGGGCCGAATATTCTTCGGCACCTGCGCCATATCCTCCATGTTCCTTTCACAGCCGGCGGCGCAGGGCCTCCTGCACGCCGCCTGCAGCACACCCAGCAGCTCCACGGAGGCCCGAGACAAGCCCTCCAGTGCGTGCAGCAGCTGCAGCGCCGTCATTTCCTGCGGCATAAGCAGGATGTGGTCTTGCCCCAGCCACGCAGACAGGGAGATGCCTGACAAGCCCAGGTCCTCCAGTGCACCGTTGGGGATGAGCAGGCCGTTCTTTTCAAATTTCATTTTATTGTTCATGCGAAGATCCTCCTATACTTTTAAAGGCCGCTGCGGTGTATGCACCAGCCTGCACGATTTGCCCCGGCTGTCATAGTCGCCGAAGAAGGACATCTGCGGCGCAAAGGTGCGGGGATCGTAGTTGGTCATGATGTACTCACGGTACTTGTTGTTTTTCTTCTTGGACTGGCTGTTGGGGCGCTCCACCTCGTAAATGAAGAAATCATCGTACAGCTCCCGGATGTATGGGCAGTTGTTATAGGACACCATAGCGAAGCCCGTATGCTTTACCAGTACATCGTGGAGCCGCTGGTGGTCGCTGCGTGGAAACTCCACCGTATAGCATTCCGCCTCATAGTAGGGTGGGTCACAGTAGACCACGGTCTGCGGGTCGTTGCGGGCAGTGATAATGCTCTCGAAATCCTTATTTTCCAGTACCGCATCCTTCAGCCGATGGGAGCACTCCCACAGATCCCGGAAAAACCGCCGTATATCGCAGGAGCCTACGCCATAGCTGTCTCCGCTGCCATTGTAGCTGTAGCGCTGCAGCTTATAAAACGCCGCGGCACGGCGCACATTGCCTAAACTGCCACGCTCCAAAAGCAGCTGCCGCACGACCTCCGCCTGGGGTGGTTCAAAAAACACCTCCGTCAGATCCAACTGCCGTTCCATGTACTCCATGGTGAAGTCCTCGCCCCGAAGCTGACGCTGCAACACATCGAATTCGTCATGGGCGTTGATGGGGAGAAAGCCCAACTCCCTGATCAGCTCCAGCGGACGCTCCTTGGCGCAGAAGAGCAGGTTATATAAATCGTGGTTCAGGTCGTTGTAGATCTGCAGACACCCGCTGGGGACGGAAGTATTCATGGTGATAATGCCGCTGCCGCCAAACACATCCACCAGTGTCTTGTAGTGGGTAGGCAGCAGCATTTGGATGGCCCACATGAGCTGGGCCTTGCCGCCTACCCACGGCATGAGCTTCGTCATCTGCCTACTCACCGAATTTCTCCAGCGCCCGCTCCAGTCCGGAGATGGCGGCGTCTAACCCGCTGCGCATTTTCTCAAGGCTTTGGATGGTGGCATAGACCTCTGCCGCCGTCTCCGCATAGTAATACCCCCGCTGATCTGCTGCGATCGGCACAGTGCCTCGCCGCAGGCGGTTGATGTGCCTGCGAAGCTCGTTTCCGCTGATGCCCAGCGCCCGCTCCAATTCCCGGCTGCTGACCACATTTTTATGTCCCTTGCATCCGTTCTCCAGATACCGGGAGATGGTCTCCTTCGTCATCCTTGCACTCCTTTCCGGGTACCGCTCACCGAAAAGGGTGCAAAAAGTGGGACCGCTGTCCCTTTTCGGAAAGCGGCCCCATTATTGATTCAGTTTACTGCATGGTTATATCCATGCCCTGCTGCGGCAGATGCATAGGCTGTCCATCCGGACGATGGACATAGCCATAGTCACTGAGGATGCCCCTATCTCTATACATCAGGTCTGCGCCGTAGGCGGTGAGATTCAAATTCCGGATGAGCAGGTCAAGCTCTGGCCCGTCTGCTATAAGGGAAAGTTCCTCCCGTGCCCGATCCTCCAACGAGTGGATATTCGGTTCGAAGGCGTATTCACTCAGGTGCTCTGTCAGCGCCATGGCATCCTCCAGCTTGTAAATATCCAGCTGACTGGCCACTGCCTTGAACGCCGCCAGTTCCCCATTTGCATCCAGCATTTCGAGACACTGCGCAAATTGATTGACCTGCTCCATGCTGGTGTGAGCCATATCTACGAAGGCCCACATCTCCGGCATGGCGGTGTCGCATTCCTCCAGCTGCACCTCCTGCCAGCTATCCACGCCCAGCGCATCCAGCACAGCGTTCAACCTCGTCTGCGTCGTAGGCAGATCCAGGCGCATGGCGCAGGTATCGCTGGCGCAGAGAAAGCGAATCATATAGGGCGGCTTTCGGGGCGGCCTGCCTAAATTCGGCGGAGCCTGCCGCAGCTCGGCTTCCCGCACTACATAGCCGTTCGGGGTCATAGCGCCATGTTCGTCCCGGCGCATCCTTTCACCGATCTTGGCATAGTCCAACAGCTCCAGCACACTATCCGGTACTTGTTCCAGTTCCGGCAGGAACTCGTTCTCCACATAGAACCGACCCAATGCCGCATCGTCCCGGATCCCCGGCACCACATGACAGCAATCCACGCTGTACGCCAGATCCAGCAATCGCTGGAGGGTCAGTTCACCGCCATTGGTTTGGCGCAGCTCGTCGACCTCCATCTGCACCAGTCCCTCAAAGGCAATGGCTTCTACATGGTCGAATGTGCTCAGCTGCTCCGCCAGAGCGTTGAACTGATACAGGTCGCTGTCATCAAGGAGCGGTGCAAGAAAACCGTACCGGCCAATGTCCTCCACCTGCCAATAGGGTTCCCGTCCATCCACCAGCCGCAGCTTATCCAGTGCGTCTATCAGTTCCCACGGCGTAGCGGGCAGATCCAGCTCTGCGTGATTACTGCGATCCGGATCACCCAGATATACGGAGAAAACCTTTTTATCCAAGCTCCATACCCCCTCTCTGCTCCACGATGTCCATGCAGTGATCCGGGTCTGCGCCGGGGACATCCCAGCCGCACATGCTGCCGATCTTCATAGCTTCCTCCTGAGCGGGTGTCACACCCAGCTCCCGGTTCTGCTCGTCCGCAATGCGGCGGTTTTCCTGTGCATCCGGCGTAGACCAGTCGCTGGGATAGTACCCGCTCTCCCCACGCTTTACGCAGATGAGCTGCCCCGTACCCGGCAGCAGGGTAAAGCACAGCTGAGGCAGCTTGTCCCGGTAAGGCTCGAACCGCTCCTGCTCCGTCCGGATGCTCCAGTCCTCATCCTGCCACAGGTGGACATACAGTTCCCGGCCGCCGTCCAGTGCGATCTCCCGCTGCTCGAAGCCCTCACCCCAGCCATCCGAGGCTTGGCCGGAGATGTACTTCTTCAGCGTGGCCAGCTCTTCAGCCGACAGTTCGCCGCTGATCTGACACTCCGCCACGCCCCACAGCCTGCCGTGCCGCTGCTCCACATCGAAGACAACGGAATGTACCTTGTCGTTGACGCTGTCTGGTTTTCTGTACCAGTACATGATGCCTCTGACCTGTTCCTCCTGCATGCGGTTTTTGAATAAGGCGCTGCGGATCTTGTCCTCATACGATGCCAATTCGCCGCCGGTGAGCCGTTCCGCCTCCTCCGGCATATCGCCCCACTCGTCCGGCTCGTAGAGTTCGGCAGTCAGCGGCATATACAACTTCAGCACGCTGCGTTCGGGCGGCAGGACAGTGAAGCTGTCCTCGCCGGGGATGAGGGCCAGAGTCCGTCCGTTGTCCCATTTCATCTGAAATTGCCCGGCGTCATCTACGCACACAAGCGTACCCTCTGTGCCGGGTGCTACCGGCGCATAGGGGTCCTCCATGGAAACCAGCCGGATGCGGGTGCCGGGCGGGTATTTTTCCCGCAGGAATTTCACCATTTTCTCGGATGTAAACATTTTTAGATCCCTCCCATTTTCTGCGTGTATTCAGATAGCATATATGGATCATCCTCACTGAAGAAATCCAGCAAAATATCATCTGCCGCCTTGCAGACGGCAGGGTCGTCTGTCAGGACTTCGTAGCGAAACCCGGTGGTATCCCGGTAGGGCAGTTCCGCCCGGATACAGTCCAGAAACGACTCTGCATCGTAATAGAGGATGTCATCGTCCCCGACAAATGTGGCCTTGCCAATAGGCTCCATAATTACATCACTCCCTTCTTTCGCAATACACCACCAGCCGCTGCCGTCCGCCGCTGGCGTAGGGGTGGCAGGTGATGAGCGTCAGCAGGTCACGCCCCGGCTGGATCTTGATTCTGTTCACCTCATGGGGCTGGATGATCTGAATGCCAACCACCGTGTAGGTGAGCGTTTCCCATAGATTCGTAATCGTTACGGTATCGTCCACCTGCAAGCGGTCTATGTGCCGAAAATAATCCGCGCCATACCATCCTCTATGCCCGGCAATAACGCAGTTGGTACTTACGCCGCCAATGGGCGCCGAAGTGTTCCCCAGCACCGCCGCCCCTGCGGCAAGGTGCGAATCCGACGCGCCCAAGTAGACCGGCATGACCAGCTCCAGTGTGGGTATCTCCAGCACCCCTATGATCTCGTCCCCAATACCATATTTCTTTAGCTCAACCGCGGGCTCCTCACAGGCCAAAGCGTCGGCCAGTCCCGCCTGCCGCTCTGAATAAATACGCTGGTTATATCCCTGCAAGTCCGCCAGCAACTCGGGGTATGACTGTCTCGCCTCCTCCAAAAAGCCCTGTGCCGCCGCGCTCATGTCCGCTTGCAGCCTATGCCCGGAAACCACCGGCCACAGCAGAATACAAAGCCCCGCCACGGCCAGCGCCACCGCCAACAAAGCAGCTTTTTTACCCACGGCGTCGCCTCCTTGCAAAGAGGCAGATACCGCCAGCCGCAGCCAACACACCAAGGCCGATGCCCAAGCCCGTGAGATAGTGCTGCGTCCACGAAGACGCAGCCTTCGGAGCTTTTCCATTTTCTACCACCAGCTCCGGCACATACGGCACCCGATGTCCCCGCACCAGCAGCCGGTGGGTGTTCACCCCAAAGGGCGTACAGGTCACCAGCGTCACCAGATCTTGCCCGTCCTCGATTTGCAGCAGCGATGTGTCCGAAGGCAGCACCGTGGCGATCTGGTCCACCTCGTAGGCCAGCATCTCACCCAGCACATGGATGTAAAAAACATCGCCTTTCACCAACTGGTCAATGTCCGAAAACAGCTTCGCCGAAGCCATCCCGTTGTGTGCCGACAGCACCGCATGGGTGCCTGCCCCGCCCACAGGCAGGGAAGTCCCCACCACATGCCCCACGGCCCGCTCCAGCGTCTCCGCTCCCGTGCCGTGCCGCACCGGGAGATACACGCCGATTTTCGGGATGTCGATAGTACACATGGCCCCGCCCACGGTGAGCTGCTCCGCATAGAGCAGGGGAGGAGCAGAAGCCCCTCCCGTACTGACCGCCGCCTCGCCTCGCAGCAAGGCATTATACGCCTCCGCCGCCCGACGCTGCTCGGCCAGCTCCGTATCGTCGGTGCCCGCAATAGCGGCGGTGTACACCGCCTCCACATCCGAGTGATACTTTTTACTTACCAGTTCACCCATAAGTGGGTAGAGCAGTAGCCCCAGCGCAATGACTCCGCAGGCTACCGCCAGCAGTCGCCACTTCACTGGTCGTTCCTATTGTGCTTCCGCCCCCGGACCACAATAAACGCCGCCACGCCCAGCAGCATACAGCCGCCCACGGTGAACATCCAGGTGCCGTAGCCGCCGGTCTTGGGCAGGTCGAAGCCGGGGTTGTTGATGACCGTCAGCGGCACGATGGCATTGCCGCTCTCCAGGTCTACCGCGTCGCCGTTGACGCTGCCGCTGGCCGTCAGGAGCTTTGCGCCGCAGGTCTCGCAGGCGCTCTCGCCCTCCGCAGCGGTAATGATAATTTCGATGCCATCCTTCAGCAGCACATACCCCTTGTCCGTGGCGGTCTCCGTCAGTGTGTAGGTGTCGTCCTCCAGACCCATGACCCGGATGTGCCCCTCCCCGTTGGGCACGAACACCGTGGCCTTGCTCTCCTTCGCCTCATGGCCGGTGACATGGTACACGCCGTCCACCAGCTCCGCCGTCACAAAATAGCCGTCCGTGTCGTTGTGCAGCAGGAAATGAACATTGGCCAGGTCGCCCTTGCCGTCCGAAAACTGCTTCAGCACATCCACACCGTAGGTATACACATGGCAGCAGTCCTGGAGCGTATCAAAGTAACCGGTATTGGTGCGCTTCCAGGTCAGCACCACCTCGTTGGGGTTGTCGCTGTCGCCCAGCTGTGCGTCAGCGGTAAGGGTAGCGGCATAGGTGATCCGCATGGTACAGTCGCTGTAACCACGCTTCGCGCTATCGGTGTAGACACTTGCGGATTCATTGATGTCCGCCAGCCCGGTCTCTGTCATACCAATGGTCATGGTGTTCTGTGCGTCATCATAGCTGACGGCGAACTTGCCGGAATCCTCGTCCCAAGTGGCGATCTTGTCCGTGCATCCGGCATCCCGGAAGAACTCGATGACCACATCGCTTCTGTTGTAGCGGATGCCCTCGCTCAGCGTGTCCACAAAGGTATAAGTGGTGAGGCTGGTAGCCTTGGAGGTGATGGTGGGCAGTGTGCTGATGATCTGATACTCCACCACATCCCCCACGGAAGCGGTGGCAGTATGTGCATAGCCATCCGCAATGTCGGTCAGACTGCCGGTATTCTTGCCGGTGCTGTTCTTGTCCTCCCGGACGGTCTTTTCGAGGTCCGGGCTGCCGGTTTGGTTCTTGGGGTACACGGTCACATCATAGTTCCAGTCTTTGCCGTCGATAGTGGTCATGGGCAGAGACACGAAGAACGGGTTACAGGTGCTGATAACATTCTCCGGCATACGGGTCTCCACCACCAGATACAGCCCCTGCTCCAGACCGCTGACCTTGCTATGTCCGTGTGCATCCGTCTCGGGCATGGCCCCGCCGTTCCGGACGGCAATCTCCAGCGCATTTTTGACGGTGGTAGCATTGTCGGCCAAAGCGTCCGCCAGGGCTTTGTTCAGCTTGTCGGAGGTAAAGTAGAACACGCCGTTCCCTCTCTTGTAAGCGTCCGCCTTAGTCAGTCCAATGGCCTGGAGCACTGCGTCGTCCGCAAAGCCATACAGCACGCCCACCTTATATTGTCCATTCTCCCGCTGGCTGTAAGTGGAGATGGACGCCACCCGCAGATAGCTAAACTCCACGCCCTGAATGGCGTACTTTGCCAGCTTGTCGGTAACGGCATCGTCCTGCACACCGGTGCTGACATAGGACGCCGCATCCCACGCCCCGTCTGCGCTGGCTGCCGTGATGTCGTACTTGTAAAGGGAAAGGGACGCCTTTCGCCCGGAGTCAATGGTCGGCGCCGCGAACGCCGTGGTGACCAGCCCCAAGGCCATGACCACAGCCAGGAGCAGCGCCCAAAGTCGTTTTGTTTTCTTCATCGTTCAGTTCTCCTTTTTCATCGTGGTTTTTTTGCAAAAATAAACACCCGTGCCGACACCCATGCCGAGCATGAGTGCCGCAAACAGAATATAAATTGTGAATCCCGCCCCGCCCGTAAAGGGCAGCGCAAAGCCCGCATTGTTGCAGGCGGTAATGGTGATGTCCCGGTCGCTTGCATCCAGCGTCCCCAAAAACAAAGGCTCCGCCAGCAGCGTCATTCCCTCCGCCGCCTGCACCTCCGTCACCCGGTAGTAGGTGCCGCCGTCTGCTGTCAAATCTTCCCAGCAAACCGAGCCGCCCGCATCCGTTTCCACCGTACTCACATCCTGCCAGTTCACCTGGTCCGCAGAGGATTCCAGCAGGAACCGGATCCCGGACAAAGGCGCACCCTCGGCGTCCACTTTCTTTACCGTGATCCTGCCGGGGATGGCAGCGGTCTTGATTTTGAGATAAGCCGTCACTGGGTCCCGAACGCTGGCCGAATAGGTGACCACATCCTGAATACCGGTAGCCGATTCCCACACGCCGTCGCCCCAGACTACCACGCCCGCATGGGTAGAGCCATTTTTGCTGCCCACCACGGTGACAGCCTCCGGGATAGGCTTCTCCGTGGAAACCGTCAGCACATTCCCGCTCTTGCTGAAAGTCAAGTCCGCGTCCTCACAGCCGAAGCTGTACTTTCCCAGCATTCCATTGGTGTCCGTAACGCTGCCCACAAACTTGCTTCCGTCCCAACTCAGCTCCAGCGTCCCCGCATTGGAAGGCAAAGACCCGCAAAAGCTGGGCCGTTTACTGTGGGTCTGCACCGAAGTCACAATGGAGTTGTAGTAGCTGAGAATTTTACTCCGCAGGGGATGGGTACTATCCACTCGTTCCAAGGCTTCGTTATAACCCATAGACTTCACATCAATATGGCGGAAGCTGCTGTCCCGTTCGCCTACCACCACCTCCCAAATGAGAATCTGCGTGGCATAGGCCCAGGCCATTTTCTCCGCCGTAGCTTCCACATCCGCCCACCAGCCCCCGCCGATAGAGCCGTGGTAGCCGTAGCTCATAACCCGCCCGATCAGTCTCTGCACCTCACGCGGCGTAAGGGGATGCCCGGCAGGCAGGGTCATGCGGTCCCACCAGGTGTCATCGTGGTCCGTAAGAGAATCATAGTTTTTCTGCGGCACACCCGGCTCAATGCAGTAGGCCACCTCACCCTGCCAGGAATCCAGGCACCGAAACTGTGTGTAGTTGTTGGCTGCCACATGATACCCAAACCGCAGGTTTAACGCCCTATGCCCCCACTTGCCGCTGGTTCTCAAGGTGTCATCTGACAGCGGAAAATTCCAAATATACACCTGCTTAGATGCCGCAAAAGCTGTGGTAGGCAGCAGGCATAAACACAGCACCAGCACCAGCAGAAGCGCCGTCCCACACTTGATAATTCGTTTCAAATTAACCCTCCCATTCTCCTAAATTTTGCCATAAGAAAAAGGCTCTCCATGAGAGCCTTTCTCCTATATAAATTTTGCGTTACCCGCGACCGATGAACAATTCATACTGTCCATCTCCCACCTGTTCCGCCCATATCCACACAGCGGTGCAGCCTTCCTCGTTCTTATAATATGTCAGATCATCCCGGATATAGGCGGCCAGAACATCCTCCGTCTTACTGCTGCATCGGATGGGCGTGTCCCAGCTATCCGATGCATTTTCATCCAGCCGCAGACCAATGCCCACGGCGTAGTCCTTGGCATAGGCCAGCCAGTAGTCCATGGCAAAGGTTTTCTCCTCCGGCTGTGAAGCTGCCTCATCCGTCACGGGTTCAGAGGGGGCGGATCCTGTGGGCGGAGTTTCAGGCGGCACAGTCTCGGCAGGCAGCACTTGCACCGGAGGAACTTCCGCCGCAGGCTTCGCTTCTCCGGCAGAGGAATTGGTTTTCTTTTCTCCCGACGGCTCCGCATCGACAGGGCCGGGGCGTTCTGCCTCATCTTGTGTTACGACCTCCGAAGGGTTTTCGTTTCCATTTTGCGCCGCTGTGGTCCCGGAAGCGGCGGCAGATGCCACTTGCGGCGGATCTCCTTCTGTCGTTTTCGCAGATGCTCCGGCTCCGCCGCAGCCTGCGAGGAGAAGCACGCTCAGCATACCCGCCATGATTTGCAGTTTTTTCATTTTGTACCTCCAGTTTTTATTTTTCTTTTCCGTCCTGTGTTGGTACACAACACAACTACCACAGGATCGCCCACAAGTCAACGGGAATCTGCGCAGCTGCCATAGAAAACGGGAGGCCCTCTGGCACGAGCTCCGTTCCAACTCATGCCATGCCGCCCATTTCCATGCGGGATGCTTCTTCCCGCGCCATGTTCTGCCGCTGGACATCCAGATCATAGGCCGTGAGGTAGCAGTTATAATCTCCGGGGGACGGATTGCAGCGCAGGCAGTAGCGGTAATGCTCCGTTTCCACGATGTAACCGTAGTTTTGTGTCCAGCCGCCGCTGATTTTCCCGCCGTGTTCA
>ENA-UOJN01002284-UOJN01002284.1-human-gut-metagenome-genome-assembly--contig:-C125IIP-NODE-2284-length-12263-cov-12.061763_pt1 | contig 12263 bp, 9 predicted proteins | sample MGYA00242350_ERZ723897 | MGnify/ENA metagenome assembly ERZ723897 | reverse complement strand
CCCGCTAAACGCTTATGTGTTTAGCGGGTAAGCTTTTTTTTACTTAAAAATTTACCATTTCCATTTTGTTTTAGTCGCCTTTGCTTTCCCACGACTATTATTATAAAGCTCTGCTTAATTAACCTGCGGTTATAATTGAAGGTGCAGATTATGAATTCTGTTAGCAGCATTCCTGCAAATAAAGATTAGTTAATTGGCTTTTATTGAGAAATATTAATTTTAAAAATATGTTTTTGCAAGGTTGATTTTATTATAATTCAATGCTATAATAGGAATGTGAATTAAAGGATATGGGTATTTCGATTTTTTAAGCGAGCCTTGCCGCTTGTTATGGGGGAATTAATATGGCTATAACTATGGCGAATTTGTGCCGGAATTGTGAGAATACCTATGGAATGAAGTTAATATCCGGTTCAGATGGTCTGGACAGCTATGTGCGTTGGGTGCACCTGATAGAGGACAGAGATGTACCGAATTTTTTGCATGGTAGTGAGCTCGTTTTTGTAACAGGCATTGGTCAGCAAAGCAGTGACGACAGCTGGCTGTTGGACTTCGTAAGGAAGCTGTATGACAAAAAGGCTGTTGGACTGGTTGTAAATATTGGCCCGTATATTTGCTCTATACCAAAGGAAGTTATAGACTTTTGTGAGGAAAACAGGCTTCCGCTGTTTGCGATTCCTTGGTCTGTGCATTTGGTGGATATTATATACGATTACTGTCACCGTATTGTAGCAAGCGAGGAAAATGAGGTAAGTTTGGCAAACGCCTTTAAAAATCTTATTTTTTCTCCATGGGACAGAGATGCATATTTCAATACACTGGACAGAAAGGATTTTAAAGACAGCGATAATTATTCTGTGGTTACTATACTTCTTACTACCGGTGACGAGGAGGTAAGAGATTTTGACAAGAAAAATCTTCGCTTTCTTGTACATAAGCAGTTAGGAAAGCTTACAAAAAAATTCAGTCTGTTTACGCAGGATAAGTACCTTATTTCGGTAATTGACGGCTTTACACCTGAACAGTCAGAAAGCTTTTTAAATGAGCTTATTGCGTTTTGTAAAAACCAGTTTCCAAGCTACAATATATATGCAGGTATCAGCCCTGTGTGCAGTGGTTATTTAAAAGTGGCATCCGGCTATACAAAATCTCTGTCAGCGGTTAAAGTAGCCCTAATGAATAACCACAATGTGTATCATTACAGTGAAATTGGTGTGTACAAGCTTCTGCTGTCTGTGCAGGACACAGAGGTTTTGAACGATTTGTTAGTAGAGCGTTTGGGTAAGCTGGTGGAATTTGACAAGAAAAACGGCACCGACTATGTTCCTACGCTAAAGTGCTATCTAACAAACAATTCAAGCGTTCAGGAGGTAGCTAAAAAAACCTTTGTACACCGCAACACTATTAATTACAAAATTAAAAAAATTAAAGAAATACTTGGTTGTGAACTAAACTATGAAGATAAGCTTAACCTAATGCTTGCTTTTTATATTCACAAGCTTTTAAATCAGTAGTATTTATAAGTAAAGCTACTATATTCAATTTAAAGAACTGACCTTTTCCGTAGAAAATGGTTGGTTCTTTTTCTTTTAAGCTTTAATGTCTGCACTGTTAAATTTGTGTGATTGAATGTTGCTGTTTTAAAGTGATAAATAAGTTTTCGAGGTGCTAAAGTTGAATATATTGTGCTTTAGTGTTATAATAAGCTGATAACACAGACAGGCGGTGACATTATTGCTGAAAAAAGGGGAAGAGCTGCAGCCTTTGGGCAATGGGGTAAGCGTTATAGTGTCAAAGGAACACCATTTCTTTACCGACACCATTTTGCTGGCAAACTTTTCTAAGCCCAGACCTAACGACAAGGCTGTAGACTTAGGTACAGGCTGCGGTACAATACCGCTTTTGTGGAATAAGGAAACACCCAATAATCACACCTACGCTGTTGAAATTCAGCAAAACGGCGCTGATATGGCACAGCGGTCTGTACAAATGAATAATCTTCAGGATAAAATTACGGTAATAAATGCCGACCTTAATAAATTGAAAGGCGTTTTGCCCCTTGGCAGTTTTGATGTTGTTGCCTGCAACCCACCATATAAGCCTATAGGAACGGGGGTAGTCAGCAGCGGGCAATCACATTCAATTATTCGGCATGAAAGCAGCTGTACTGTTGATGATGTAGTAAGAGTGGCATCCGGACTGCTGCGTTTTGGCGGCAGGTTTTGTTTGTGCTTGCGGCCCGAGCGGCTTACCGATGTTTTTGTAGCTTTTAGAAAATACAGTCTTGAACCAAAGCGTCTTCAAATGGTTCAACAGCGTGTAAATAAAGCACCAAAGCTGTTTCTTGTAGAGGGCAGGCGTGGCGGAAAGCCCGGTGGACTGGTAACACTGCCAACGCTTTTTATAGAGAACAGCAACGGAGAGTATTCAGACGAAATGATGAAAATTTACGGTTCTTTTAAGGAGTGTTTATAATGTCGGGAATTTTATATGTAGTAGGCACGCCTATAGGAAATTTGGGGGATATGTCTTCCAGAGCAGTTGAAACCTTAGAAAATGTTGATTTTATAGCGGCTGAGGATACAAGAGTAACCTTAAAGCTTTTAAATCACTTTGGTATTAAAAAGCCTATGGTAAGCTACTTTGAGCATAATAAACACCAGCGTGGAGAGATAATTTGCCGGCGTATATTAAGCGGTGAAAACTGTGCTATTGTAACAGATGCCGGTATGCCCTGCATATCCGACCCGGGTGAGCTTTTGGTTAAGCAGTGTGAGGAATACGGTATAGAGGTAAAGGCTGTTCCGGGGCCAAGTGCGGTAATTTCCGCCTTAGCAATATCCGGCTTGCCAACAGGAAGATTTACATTTGAGGGCTTTTTAAGTGTAAACAAAAAAAGCAGAATGGAGCATCTGGAGTCCGTAAAAAATGAAACAAGAACAATGATTTTTTACGAAGCTCCGCATAAGTTGAATGCAACGCTTCGTGATATGCTGGGGGCGTTTGGCAACAGAAGTATAGCGATAGTTCGAGAGCTTACAAAAATACACGAAGAGGTTATACGAACAACCCTGGAGCAGGCTGTTGAGCGCTACAGTGAAGCACCTTTAAAAGGTGAAATTGTACTGGTTATAGACGGTACTAAGCCTGTTGACAACAATAAGGTATACACAGAAGAGGAAGCGGCAGATTTAGCAATAGCACTGGCAGCCGAGGAGGATGTTTCGTTAAGTGAAGCGTCTAAAAAAGCGGCTAAGGAAACCGGTATAAAAAAGGGTATTATTTATAAATTGGCAACTGAAAGAGATGAAGTAAAATGACATATTTACAGGCACTTGATAAAATTAATTCGTTAATGCTTTTTGGGTCACGCCCGGGACTGGACAGAATACTAAAATTTCTTGACGCTATGGGCAATCCTCAGGATAAGCTTAGGTTTGTGCATATTGCCGGCACTAACGGCAAGGGCTCTACAAGCAAAATGATTGCGGCTGTGCTTAAAAGTGCCGGCTACAAAACCGGCTTGTTTATATCTCCTTATATAATTGATTTTAGAGAGAGAATACAAATTGACAACAAGATGATAGAAAAAGAAAGCCTTGCAAAATGTGTAGAGGAAACATATCCTCTGCTTGAGAAGCTTAAAAAGCAGGGTGTAATTATAACAGAGTTTGAATATATTACAGCACTTGCCTTTAAATATTTTGCAGAATCCGGTTGCGATGTTGTAGTGCTGGAAACAGGTATGGGTGGTTTGCTTGACTGTACAAATGTTATTAAGAATACCCTTGTTTCTGTTATTACGGCTATAAGCTACGACCACACAGCAGTGCTTGGCAATACTATAGAAGAAATTGCAGGGCAAAAGGCAGGCATAATTAAGCCCAACGGAAATACAGTATATTATCCTCAGGGTGACGCTGCCGATGATGTTATTGCAAAAACAGCACAGGAAAAGGAAAATAATCTTGTATATGCAGATACACTGCCGCTTAAAGCTGTTGAAATGACTATTGAATATACAAAAATGCTTTATAAAAATAATGAGCTGTTAATTCACCTGATTGGTGACCACCAGCTGAAAAATGCGGCCCTTGCTATTTCTGCCATAGAAATACTTAGAAATCGCTGCGGCTTTAATATTACAGACGAAAACCTAAAGGAAGGCTTGGCAAAGGCAGAAATGCCTGCAAGACTGGAGCTGCTGTGTAAGGAGCCTATGGTTCTTATTGACGGTGCACATAACCCTAACGGTATGGAGGCACTTTCTGTTGCAATAAGAAGATACCTGCGTGGCAAAAAAATAGTTTGTATAATGGGTATGCTAAAGGATAAAGACAGTAATTCGTCTTTGGAGTATTTGGACGGCCTTATTGATACGGTTATAACCCTGGAGCCTGACAACCCACGCAAGCAAAGCAGTGAAGACTTAGCGGAAAAGGCTGTTAAATTTTTCGATATTGTTTATCCTATGGACAGCTTTACAGACGCTATTGAAAAGGCCTTGAATATAGCAGGCGACGACGGTGCGGTTATTGTGTGTGGCTCGTTATATCTTGCTTCACAGCTTCGTCCGCTGATTGTACGCTGTCTTAAAAAGCACAATAAAAATGTTTTAATCGACATTGAAAATTGATAAATTTTTTACGGGAAGTATTGTAAGATTTTACTACAGAGGATTTTGCAATTACCTACAGACAAAACAGAATATTTTATTATATAGAAATCTTCTGCCTTAGGGTGGAGGATTTTTTGTTTAGTTAGGTATATTTTGCGAAAAAATGTTAAAAATAAAGGAATGAGGAAAAATGTATGTGCAGGTAATTTTATCCCAAGGCGAGCTTACAGCTATGCTTTTGGGTGACATAGACCACCACACAGCCAGAGAAATGCGTAAGGAGATTGACGCTCTAATTGAAAAACACCACCCAACACTGCTAAGGCTTGACTATTCTGCCGTTCAGTTTATGGACAGCTCAGGTATTGGTCTTATAATGGGACGCTATAGGCTTATGCGGCTTATAGGCGGTACGGTTTTGGTTTGTAATGTGCCGCCGCATTTAAAAAGACTTATAGATTTGTCCGGAATAGGCTCTTTGGGGGTTTTAGAGTACAAAGGAAAGGAAGCATTAAAATGAATGTAATAAACGAAATGAAAATTTGCTTTGACAGCAAAAGCTGTAACGAGGCATTTGCCCGCAGTGCAGTGTCGGGTTTTATATTACAGCTTGATCCTACCATAGCAGAGCTGTCCGATATAAAAACAGCAGTTTCAGAGGCGGTAACAAATGCTATTGTTCACGGCTACAGCAGCACTATAGGCGATGTACATATTAAAGTGCAAATAATCGAGGGAGGGAAAGTGATAATCCAGGTAAAGGACAAAGGTGTAGGCATAGAAAATATTCAGCAGGCAATGGAGCCTATGTTTACCACCGGCGGCAGTGAACGGGCAGGCTTAGGCTTTGCCGTTATGCAGAGCTTTATGGATAAGATAAAGGTTACATCAAAACCCGGCAGGGGAACAACGGTAACGATGGAAAAATACATAATGCCACGGTTTTCTGCAAGAGATTCAATATGAACAGAGATGATTTTATTGAAAGTAATTTAGGGCTTGTACACGCCTGTGCCGCACGCTTTAAAGGAAAGGGAATTGAATACGACGACCTTTACAGTGCCGGCTGTGTAGGGCTTGTAAAGGCTGTTGATAATTTTGACAAGGAGCGGGGGCTGTGCTTTTCCACATATGCGGTGCCTGTTATACTTGGGGAAATCCGCCAGCTGTTTCGTGACGGCGGCACTGTAAAGGTAAGCAGAAGTCTAAAAGAGCTTTCTATGAAAGTAAACAGAACTGTAAAAGAATTTAGAGATAAGCAGGGCTGCGAGCCTACCTTAGGGCAAATTTCAGAATTAATGGGAATAGACCCACAGCAGATTGCCGAGGCTATAAACGCAGGCACACAGCCGCTTTCACTAACCTGTGAGGACGAAAACGGAGAAAGACAGCTGGATATTCCTGTGCTGCCGCCGGAGGAGAGGCTTACGGAAATAATGGCACTCAGACAAATAATAGGCGAACTGAACGAAATGGATAGGCAGCTTATTACACTTAGATTTTTTAAAAGCAAAACACAAACCGAGGCAGGCAAAATTTTGAATATGTCACAGGTACAGGTGTCACGCAGAGAGAAAAAAATACTGGAGAAAATGAGAAGTAAGCTATTGTAGTGAACCACTGCACAGATAAGAAAAAGTATATTCACATAACTGCTTAGTAAAAAATTAAATAAATATGGTGAATTATAAATTAACTTGTGCTATAATAGCAACAAGCGAAATTGTGTTCGTATATTTACAGTTAATAGCTAAATACTAAATCTGTCAGCAAACAGTATTTGTATAAGCTAAAGGAGCAGTTATGCAGAATAAGAAAATTATTATAAAGGGAGCAAAGGAACATAACCTAAAAAATGTTGATGTTGAAATTCCCAGAGATAAGCTTGTAGTTATTACAGGCTTGTCCGGCTCGGGTAAATCATCTTTGGCGTTTGATACAATTTATGCCGAGGGACAAAGACGATATGTAGAAAGTCTGTCGTCATATGCCAGAATGTTTTTGGGACAAATGGAGAAGCCGAATGTTGAAAGCATAGACGGTCTTTCTCCGGCAATTTCAATTGATCAAAAAACGACATCAAAAAACCCGAGGTCTACCGTAGGAACCGTAACAGAAATATACGACTACCTCCGTTTGCTGTACGCAAGGGTAGGCGTGCCGCATTGCCCTGTGTGCGGCAGAGAGATAAAGCAACAAACCGTTGACCAAATTGTGGATAAGGTAATGGAGCTGCCCGAAAAAACGAAAATTCAAATTATGTCCCCTGTTGTGCGTGAAAAAAAGGGAGAACATGTAAAGGTGCTGCAAAAGGCACAAAAGGGCGGCTTTGTAAGAGCAAGAGTAGACGGCATTATATACGACCTTTCCGAAAAGATAACCCTGTCAAAAAATCAAAAGCATACTATTGAAATTGTGGTTGACAGACTTGTTGTAGCCGAGAAAATTCGTCCTAGACTTGCAGATTCTATAGAGATAGCCTCTAAGCTCTCAGACGGCTTAGTAGTTATAAATGTAATAGACGGCGAGGATATGCTGTTTTCACAAAACTATGCCTGTCCCGACCATGGCGTAAGCATTGAGGAGCTTTCGCCAAGAATGTTTTCCTTTAACAACCCAATGGGAGCCTGCCCTCACTGTACAGGCTTAGGCGTTTTTATGAGAATAGATCCCAACAGGATAATTCCGGACTGGGACAAAAGCATAGCCCAAGGCGGTATAAAGGGAAGCGGCTGGGCTATGGAGGGCAGCTCTATTGCCACTATGTATTTTGAAGGACTGGCGGATCACTATAATTTTGACCTTAATACACCGCTAAAGGATTTGCCACATGAGATTATTGATGTGCTTTTATACGGAACAAAGGGCGAAAAGTTTTATGTTCGCCACAGAACAGATTACGGTGACGGAACATATGAAACAGAGTTTGAGGGTGTTATCAATAATCTTGAACGCAGGTTTAAAAATACCCAAAGCAAGTGGATTAAAGAAGAAATACAGTCTTATATGAGCGAAGTGCCTTGTAAGTTCTGCCACGGAAAACGACTTTCTGATGTTAGTCTGGCTGTAACCGTAAACGATATTAATATTTCTGACCTTTGTGAAAAATCAGTTGCAGAGGTGTTGGAGTTTATTAATAATTTGCACTTTAACGAAAGAGATTGGGCAATAGCCGAGCCTATCCTAAAGGAAATAAGAAACAGACTGGGCTTTTTAAACAGCGTAGGTCTTGACTACCTTACACTTTCCAGAGCATCCGGAACATTAAGCGGCGGAGAAAGTCAGCGTATAAGGCTGGCAACGCAAATCGGTTCGTTCCTAATGGGTGTGCTTTATATTTTGGACGAGCCAAGCATAGGCTTGCACCAAAGGGACAACGATAAGCTTATAGGCACTCTTAAAAAGCTTAGAGATTTAGGCAATACGGTAATTGTAGTGGAGCATGATGAGGACACAATGTATGCGGCCGATTATATTGTAGATGTAGGGCCGGGTGCAGGTATTCACGGCGGCGAAATTGTATGCTGTGGTGATATTAATAAAATAAAAAAATGCAAAAAATCGATTACAGGGCAGTACCTAAGCGGAGCACGAAGAATAGAGGTGCCCGAAGAACGCAGAAAGGGAACAGGTGCAAGGCTTGTAGTTAAAGGAGCAAGGCAGAATAATTTAAAGAATATAAATGTAGAGTTTCCTGTAGGAAAGTTTATTTGTGTAACAGGCGTGTCCGGTTCCGGCAAATCGTCACTTGTGAATGAAATTCTTTATAAGTATTTAGCTTCAAAGCTAAATCATGCTAAGTGTCAACCCGGAAAATTTAAAGAAATTACAGGTATCGAAAATTTTGACAAGGTAATAAATATAGACCAGTCGCCAATAGGCAGAACGCCACGCTCAAATCCCGCCACATATACCGGAGTGTTTACTGACATAAGAGAGCTTTTTGCGTCAACGCAGGATGCAAAAATTCGTGGCTACAGTACAGGCAGATTTTCCTTTAATGTAAAGGGCGGACGCTGTGAGGCCTGCCAGGGTGACGGCATTATAAAAATTGAAATGCATTTTTTGCCCGACATATATGTTCCTTGTGAGGTGTGCAAGGGTAAACGCTACAACCACGAAACGCTACAGGTAAAATATAAGGGTAAATCTATATACGATGTATTGGAAATGACTGTTGAAGAGGCGGTAGAGTTTTTTGCCAATATGCCTAAAATCTACAGAAAGCTGAAAACACTGCTTGAAGTGGGCTTGGGATATATTAAGCTGGGACAGCCTGCTACAACCCTTTCGGGAGGCGAGGCTCAAAGGGTAAAGCTGGCAACTGAGCTTTCAAAGCGTTCAACAGGCCGCACTGTATATTTTTTGGACGAGCCTACAACAGGACTGCATATCGCAGATGTTCATAAGCTTATACAGGTTTTGCAGCAGCTGGTTGACGGCGGAAATACGGTTGTGGTTATAGAGCATAATCTTGATCTTATAAAAACCGCAGACCATATTATAGACATTGGCCCTGAAGGCGGCGACAGAGGCGGTACGGTTGTAGCCTGTGGAACGCCTGAGGAAATAGTTGCCTGTGAAAAAAGCTATACGGGAAAATATTTAGCTCCTTTTCTTACAAAGAAGGCGGATAATTAACCGAGGTGTGCTGTATTGTAAAATAGTAAAGTACCACTGTAATGCAGGCAATGGCAATGGAACAGCAAACCGTTGTTAAGGGTACACACTTTTGGAAAGGACTTAAATGTGCATAAAAATGGATTTTTATTAAAAATGAGTCAGCTGCTCCCCAAAAAATAAAATTTTTATTGAAAAGCAACAAAAACATATTGACTTTTTACAAATCTGTGGTATCATAAATATGGTAAGTTAATTAAACGCTTAGTGAGATTAGTTTACTCCTTTTTCTTTATCTTATGTTTGGGGTTTAATTCTATTATCATCAAAGAATCTCTGTCGAGGCGGCAGAGTTTTTCTTTTTTATATAAAGGTATATATTTTATAGCTGTTGTGCTTTTTATTCGGCAGTGAAGATATGCAAGTAATATTACAGCTTTTTGCTGCGGCGTTTTTAGGGTTGCATTTTGTATGTACAACATATACACCGCAGCTTTTTATGAAGCGACTTAAAATAAGCGGATAATTTTATGACAAAATGAAAAAGCACTTTGACTGAGAATTTTGAGTAAAGATAAAACCGGAAATTATGAATAATAAACCGACATTTGAGAATAAATAAAATATACCATTAATAATTTTCCAATGAAGGAGGCGTTTATATTTCATTTAAGGACAAAAGATTACAAAATGTAACCATTTGCTGCGAGAAAGCTTACATTTTACGGCCTGTCAGAAGCATAGATAACATAGCAATGACAGACAACAGGTTAAAAATTAAACAATTTTAATTAAATTCGGCGGATTTTTTAATAAATAAGTACATATATACAGATGCTTTGGAAAAAGCGGTATAACTCTTAAACAGCTTTGCAGGCAAAATATGAATTAATTTTTACCGATTGATTGCTGATTTTTTCATAAAATATTTTATACACGCAGCCAATATTTTAGTTAATATGAAGTATTTTGAAAAAGTCCTTGCAATTTATGCGTCTGTGTGATAAACTGTAACTAAATTGTTACCAGTTGTAATTTATTTATGGCAAAAGTACATATCCGGTAACAAATCCAACTGGACAGCAATGTCCGTTTTGTTTTGTAACAATTAGGATATTAAGTCCAAAATTCAAGGAGGTTTAGTCCAATGCACAAGCAGTGTAAAGGAAAAGTCGTACTGTCGCTATTGCTTTCAATTATAATGATTTTCTCGGTATTAGCGGTAGGTACAGTTTCAATGTCAGCAGAAACCAGTACAGGTATTGGTTTATGTGCATACGCTCTTAACGCCTATAACGAGGGATGGCCTTATGTATGGGGCGGAGCTTCATATGGCGCAGTTGACTGTTCAGGTTTGATTTGCAGCTACAACGGCGTAGGCGGTGTTCGTACAGATATGGTTTCAAGCTCACAGTCAGCCGGTCTTGACTGGGGTTATGTTTCAAACGGTATTCCGAATATTCATGGTCTTGGCTTACACATGCCGGGTCATGTAGGTATTTATGTAGGCAGCGGCAACGCTATTGATGCCCGTGGTACAAACTGGGGCATTATTTACGGTGATCTAAACGCTGTAAACTGGGTAGAGTGGTACAAGATTGTCGGTGTAAGCTACCCTGAAAGCGGATGGGTTAAGTTTGACGGCGAGTCTTTCTACTATGAAAACGGTGAGTATATTGACAGCACATCAAGAACTATTGACGGTGTAACTTACTCGTTTGACTCCTTGGGAAGATCAGATAAAGAACCGCCTGAAGGCTCATATGAGGTAACTGATTATTCCTCCGGCTCATCTTCAAAGGGCAACGGCTCTTCAAGCAGCTCAAGCAGTCTTTTAAGAGTAGGCTCACAGGGTGACAGAGTAAAGGAAGTTCAAAAGCTGTTAAAAAAGATTGGTTACTTTGATGACGAAGTAACAGGCTATTACGGCACATACACAGCAGCCTGTGTAAAGGAATTCCAGCAAGACGCTAATATCGAGGTTGACGGTATAGTTGGTCCGGAATTTATGGGCGCAATCAAAAGTGACGATGCTCCAAGTAAAAATGGAGCAGCTACATCCGACGATGATAAAGAAGAAGCAACCGAGGCACCTACAGAGGCACCTACAGAGGCTCCTACAGAAGAGGCAACCGAGGCTCCTACAGAGGAAGCAACCGAGGCACCTACAGAGGCACCTACAGAGGCTCCTACAGAGGCTCCTACTCTTCCGCCAACTCCACTGGAGGACAGTGTAATTATGTACGGTGAGAACGATGTTGAAAACTGCACAGAAATTGCAGATATGCAGGCAAGACTTACAGCTTTGGGCTATTACACAGGCGAGATTACAGGCGTGCTTGACGATGCAACACTTGCTGCACTGCATGATTATTTTGCAGCTTCAGATATGAGCTCTGAGGATTTCATTACTCAGGAGCAGTACGATGTTCTAATGTCCGCCGCCGCTGTTGCAAAGCAGATAGAAGGTCAGTATACACAGGAGCAAATTGACAAGGTTCAGGAGCTGCTTGTAAAGCTTGGCTATCTAAGCAAGGCATCAGGCGAGTATGACGAGGATACGATTACGGCTATTAAAACAGCACAGGCTAATTGTGATATGGAAGTGACAGGCGAGATTTCTGACGATCTTGTTAAGGCACTTGAGCAGGCAGCTGCCAGACTGGATTCTCAGTCAACAATTGTTTCAGGCAACGCTACTGCCACAGCTGCGACAGCAACTGTTACAACAGTTCAAGCAGCAGATAAAACATCAGGTTCACCTGTTACAGGCTACACATTCGGTGAGGTTTCAGCACCTGCCGATGACAACCAAACAGTATTTATCTGGGTTTCCGGCATGGCTATTGCACTTGTACTTGGTACAGCTGTTGTGTACATAAAGAATAAGTCTGCAAAGAAAAAAGAAAATTAATTTTCGGTAATATAAAATAACCGCTTTACTGCACCTTGTTCGACAGGGTGCAGTATTTTTTTGAACAAAATAATATGTACAGCTCTTGAAAATAAGATTAAAACTTAGTAT
>ENA-UOJN01002274-UOJN01002274.1-human-gut-metagenome-genome-assembly--contig:-C125IIP-NODE-2274-length-12296-cov-25.591700_pt1 | contig 12296 bp, 7 predicted proteins | sample MGYA00242350_ERZ723897 | MGnify/ENA metagenome assembly ERZ723897 | reverse complement strand
CTTTTTTCTTCATGTTTGTTTCCTCCCATTTTTTGTTGAATGTTTGTTGTAAGTGCTTGTTGCATTTATCTTCATATGGTTGCGGTTGCGGCGCTTCCATATAAATGCCTGATTATTTGTCTGTCGGAATCTGTGCTACCGACTTGCCTTCCACTACCTTACCGGGTACTATGACCTGTTCGATAATGGTGGTCTTAGGTCTCTCTATGAGGCTGATCAATTCTCTGGCTGCCAGGCAACCGATCTGTTCGGTATCCTGCTGGACTGTGGTCAGCCTGGGCTCCAGCTGTCTTGCGGACTGAATCCCATCATATCCTGCCACCGAGATATCTTCGGGAATCTGTAACCCCCTCTCCCTGATAGCATTGATGCCTCCGAAAGAAGCGAAGTCATCCGGATAAATGATACATGTCGGCGGATCCGGAAGATCCAGTAATTCGTTAGTCACACGATAGGTCGTGGCAGTATCTCTGTAAGCCGCTTCTCTGATGTACTCATCGGGAATCTGTAGCCCCAGTCGTTCTGCCGTCCGGTAGAAGCTGGATAACCGCCCCGAGGTAACTGCTGACATTGCGCCGTGGATATAGGCAATTTTCCTATGTCCTCTGCTATATATGTATTCCAGCAGTTCTTTCATACCTGTCACATTGTCCGACATGATCGCGATACGGTTATTAAACAGATAGTCGATAGTGACCACCGGGATGGAACTCTGTACTAATTCAATGACTTCGGGATCTGCGAAATCGATACAGGCGAGCACCACTCCATCAAAGCCTCTGTACCTGCTGTGTTCCAGGTAGGACATCCGATCCGGACGGTTCTTGCAGCTGTTAATAAAGGTAATGTCGTAACCGCTCTTCTCTGCTGTCCTTTTGAAGCTGTCCAGTACACTGGAAAAGTAGTCATGGGTCAGACCGCTTTGTGCTTCATCTACGAAGAGGACTCCGATTCCGTAAGTTCTGTTCGTCTTCAGTGCTCTGGCGGAAAGGTTCGGGGAATATCCCATCTCCTTGGCTACCCGTCTGATATTTGCTTTGGTTTCTTCTCCAATGTCCTTGTGGTCGTTCAGTGCCTTGCTGACAGTTGCAACGGAGACTCCACAAATCTTGGAAATGTCTTTCAATGATGCCATACCGTTCTCCTGTTTCATGTCTTCGTCATTTCATCCGACCTGTTTTGTAACTTAATCGTTTTCGTAGTTTTAATATATAACACCTTTGAGCATTTTGCAATACTTTTTTGCAGTTTTTTTCTAAAAAGTATCCATTTTGTCTATAATTAACAATTTCAAATAAGTGTTTTTGTATATTTAGCTTGTACAGTAATCTGGTTTCTTCTATATAATGGAAAAGTATGCGATAACGTTTGCTATTATTTCGTTTCGTAAATCCGCTTTTTTCAAGATCCGTTTTGTTTTGTATCTTCTGTCCATGTTTTTCTTGCGTATTTGTATATATTGCGCATTTTACAGGCTTTTTCAAGATTCGTATTGCATTTTCAGCACTGCTTCTGTATAATACAAATCAGAATTTCGGATTACTTAATCGTTTACTTATCATTAAGCAATCTGCAACAAAAAAGCAAACACTCAACATACAACAACATGAAAGAAGGAGATTTTCTTATGAAGTATGGTCATTTTGATGATGTGCATCAGGAATATGTCATCACTACTCCCAAGACTCCGCTTCCCTGGATCAACTACCTGGGCTGCAACGAGTTTTTCAGTCTGATTTCCAACACCTGCGGCGGATATACTTTCTATAAGGATGCCAAGCTGCTGCGTCTGACCCGTTATCGTTACAATAATGTACCGGCAGACATCAACGGCAAATATCTGTATATTAAGGATGGAGATACCGTATGGAATCCCGGCTGGCAGCCTACGAAGACCGAGCTGGACTCTTACGAGTGCCGTCACGGTATCGGTTACAGCCGTTTCACCTCTTCCAAGAACGGCGTTAAGGCTTCCGTGCTCTCTTTCGTTCCTCTGAACGATAACTGTGAGATCTCCCAGCTGACTCTGACCAACGGAAGCTCCGAGGACAAGAAGCTGTCCGTATTCTCTTATGTAGAATGGTGCCTGTGGAATGCTGACGATGATATGAAAAACTTCCAGCGTAACTTAAGTACCGGCGAAGTGGAAGTACAGGATTCCACTATTTACCACAAGACCGAGTACCGCGAACGCCGTAATCATTACGCAATCTATTCTGTAAATACGAAGATTGACGGTTTCGATACTAGCAGAGATGCTTTTCTGGGTGCATACAGAGGTGCGGATTCTCCCGAAGCGATTGAGAACGGCAAGTGCACAAACTCCATGGCAAGCGGCTGGTCTCCCATTGCTTCTCATCAGATCAATGTGGATCTGGCAGCCGGCGAGAGCAAGACTTTCATTTTCGTACTGGGTTATATCGAGAATCCCGAAGACGAGAAGTGGGAGTCCTATGGCGTGATCAACAAGACCCGCGCGAAGGAAATGCTGGCAAAATACCAGACCGACGCCCAGGTAGAAGAAGCTTTCGCAGCGCTGCAGGCTTACTGGAAACAGTTACTTGCCCGTTACACGGTAGATTCTGCTGACGAAAAAGTAAACCGTATGGTCAACACCTGGAACCAGTATCAGTGCATGGTAACCTTCAACATGTCCCGTTCCGCTTCTTATTATGAGTCCGGAATCGGTCGTGGTATGGGCTTCCGTGATTCCTGCCAGGATCTGCTCGGCTTCGTACATCTGATCCCGGATCGTGCAAGAGAGCGTATCATCGATATCGCTTCCACCCAGTTTCAGGACGGCAGCGCTTACCATCAGTACCAGCCTCTGACCAAGAAGGGCAACTCCGATATCGGCAGCGGCTTCAACGATGATCCTCTGTGGCTCATTGCAGGTACCAGTGCTTACGTAAGAGAGACCGGTGATACCTCCATCCTGACCCAGATGGTTCCTTTTGACAACGATATGAGCGTAGCTACTCCTCTGATGGATCACTTAAAGCGCTCCTTAGACTATATCATCAACCACAAAGGTCCTCACAATCTGCCTCTGATCGGCCGTGCCGACTGGAATGACTGTCTGAACCTGAACTGCTTCTCCGCTCATCCCGGAGAATCCTTCCAGACCTTCGGTCCCAGCGAAGGACCTGTGGCAGAATCCGTATTCATTGCCGGTATGTTTGTAAAATACGGTGAAGAATATGCTCAGCTGTGTGAGCTGATGGGTGATGCTGACGAAGCTGCCCGCGCACGTAAGGAAGTACAGTCAATGTACGATGCGATCCTGAAGGATGGCTGGGACGGCGACTGGTTCGTTCGTGCTTACGATGCTTACAGCCACAAGGTAGGTTCCAAGGAATGCCGCGAAGGTCAGATCTACATCGAGCCTCAGGGCTTCTGTGTACTCGCCGGTGTCGGTGTAAAGGAAGGGTTGGCCGAGAAGGCACTGAATTCCGTAAAAGAAAGACTGGATACCAAATATGGTGTCATGATCTTACAACCTGCATACACAGAGTATCACCTCGAACTTGGTGAAGTATCCTCTTATCCCCCCGGATACAAGGAGAATGCCGGTATCTTCTGCCACAACAATCCCTGGGTGTCCATCGCAGAGACAGTTCTGGGCAGAGGCGACAGAGCTTTCGATATCTACCGCAAGACCTGTCCCGCATATATCGAGGATATCAGTGAGATCCATCGTACCGAGCCTTATGTATACTCCCAGATGGTAGCCGGTAAGGATGCAAAATTCCACGGCGAAGCAAAAAACAGCTGGCTGACCGGTACCGCGGCATGGACTTTCGTAAATATCTCCCAGTACATCCTGGGTGTATATCCTACCCATCAGGGATTATCCGTAGATCCTTGTATTCCTAAGGGCTTCGGCGATTTCTCCATCACCCGTAAGTTCCGTGAGGGCATCTATCACATTCAGGTGAAGAACCCTCAGAACGTGGAGAAGGGTGTGGTATCCATGACCGTTGACGGCAAGGCTGTTGACGGACACATCATCCCTTACGAAAAGGGTAAGGAAGAGTACAACGTAGTTATTACGATGGGTTAATTTCTTTCAAAACGATTTCTATCCTCCTTAAAACCCCGGCAGTTATGATAACTGTCGGGGTTTTGCATTGGATATTCGTAGTTTTCGCTGCAACATCTACACCATATGGACAAGCAGGCCGTAAGCAGACGTCGGTACTTATTGACCGTATCGGGGTCAATTATGTACCGCTACGTTCTGCGCCAGAGCGAGAGCGTGCCTGCGGTTCTTATGGTGTAGATGTTGTAGATATTTTTATTGCTTCCATCCAGGACTTGAACACATACCGGATGACTGTCAAATGATAGTATTTTCTCCATTTTTATGAAGCAGCTTCCGGTATGTAGCATCCATTCCCAGTGCCCCAAGTGGTGCTGTAATGAGGATCGCCAGCACTGCCACCGAAAGGACGATCTTACCACAGGATAATCCCATCGCTAACGGCACGGAGCCGATGGCTGCCTGTACGGTAGCCTTCGGCAGATAAGCGATCATACAAAACAGACGCTCCTTTTTACCCAGTTCCGTTCCCAGCAGGCACAACGCCACACCAACGGATCGGAACGCCAGTGCCAGCAGGATCATGCCTACCGCTGCAACACCGGCTTCCATGGTATAGCGAATGTCCACTGCAGCGCCTACCAGCACAAACAGTACCACCTCCGCTGCCAGCCACAACTTGCCAAACTTAGCAGATAACCTGCCCGTGACTTCCTTAGGTGTCCGCATCTTCAGTGCACAGGCCATGCTCACCACGGCTAGCAATCCGGAAAATGCAACCATTCCCTTTAACATCGTCTCCAGTGCCATTAACAGGAAGGATATTCCCATAATAATAATGACTTTCATGCTATTGCGCACGTAACTGCCCTTCCGATATAACAGTTCAAAAAGCTGTCCCAGCAGACATCCCACCAACGCACCAAACAGCACACCGGTCAGAATAGACACCGGAATATTTGCAAAATCCAGTGCATTTACATGTCCGCCCTACGCCATTCCGGCAAAGGTGGAAAACAGCACTATGACATAAATGTCATCGCAGGAAGCTCCTGCCAGGATCATCTGCGGAATACTTTTCTCCGTGCCATAGCCATTCTCCATAAGGTGCACCATCCTTGGCACCACCACAGCAGGTGACACTGCTGCCAGTACCGCACCCATGACCGCCGCATCCACTCTGCTGATATTCAGGATCATGGGGGCAAATATTACAAAAGCAAGCAATTCACAAGTAGCGGGAACGCAGGACAGCATGACTGCGGAACGTCCTACTTTTTTCAAATCCTTCAGATCCAGAGATAATCCGGCCTTGAGAAGTATAATGATCAGCGCGATCTGTCGCAGCTGTGATGAAATATTCAGAATCGATACATCCAACAGGTTCAGCACATATGGTCCTAGAATAATTCCGGTAAACAACATCCCAATAATGCGTGGCAGGTGAATCTTCTGGCAGATTGCTGCCATAAGAAGTCCCAGCAAAAAAATCAGTCCCAGTGATGTAAGCATAAAAATTTCCTCCATTTTCTCTCAGCAGGACATTTTGGATTCCAGCAAAAAGGCTGGTGTCCCCTGCATATTCTGCAGAAGTCATCAGCCAAATAAAATCCTATTTCGGCGGTTCGAAACCTAAGTTTCCGGGAGAACCTCATTCCCGATGTTTTTATTATATACTAGAAAATATCCGCCGTCAACGCATCCCCGAAATCCTCTGCTGGAATCTCGAAATCAACAATTCCCACTGCATACGGCTGCAGTACATACTGCCCGGATTCAAAGACGAATCCATCTCCCGTAATGCTGAAGGTCGGGCTTGCCGGACCATTGCCGGTACCTGCAATGTCCGCTCCATAGATTTCCTGATAGATAGTATCCATATTTTCCGTACCATCTAACACTACCAGTTTAATACTCTTCTCATAATCAGGGAAGAAGCAGTCATCCGTCGCCTGCATCTCGGCAGCTTTTTTCGTCACCAGTTCCAGTGCTTTGTCACGGAAGCTGTTTCCGAGACTGTCAAAGGTAATTTTTTCTCCTGTCTGCGTATAATAGTTTCTGTAATCCTGTATGTACCAGCCATGCGCTCCCTGATCATATCCCTCATTGCCCCATACCACGCTGATCACCTTGTCATCTGCACGGATCACCTGAAATGAAAGCTCTTCATAGCTTGTCACTCCCGACATCTCGCCCTCATAAACTGTACCGAAATCACTATTGTTGATACTATCCAAAAAAGTTTCCACATACGCGTTCAAATCCTTTTGGATCTTGTCCTGCGCTTCTTCATTACCTTCTATCGTGATCGTCGGCACCTGATAGGTATAGGTGTATTCTCTTTCCGCATTTTCCGGATCACTGCTGCCTTCAAAATCCTCTGTGGTAATCTCCACTTTGCCGGTTGCAGCAGTCTCGGTCTGCGTCTCCTGCTGCGATGCAGTCTCCGCCTCTGCATTTTCCTGCACGCTTTCCTCCACGTTCTCAATGGGGGTGCCGGTCACCTCCGGGATCACCGGAGATTCCGGACTTCCGCATGCAGTGCATGTAAACAATAGTCCTGTAAGTAATGCTGCTAATAATTTCTTTTTCATTTTATTTACCTCCCAATATCAATATATATCGTCTCTGCATCATAACTGCATCATATTCGAACAGTGGAATTTAGTCTGACACACTACATTCCAGTGGCTTGTTTGCTATACAGAAAAACAGAGAATTTCGCCATGAATTACTATGATTATAACAGAAATCCAATATTTTTTCTCTAAAATTATTCGATTTCAAGCAATTTTTAAAGACACGGTGGAATTTACCTGTGCACTGGAATTTAAAATTTCAAGTCAGCGCAAAAATAAAAACGAATGGTCCTCCCATACCATTCGTTTTTATTTTCGTTTTCAATTTCCCGTCTTATACTTTTTCTCTTTTTATTGTGCCCACGTCTTAGTTCAGATTCATTCTCTGACCCACCTTGATCACATTTCGGTTCGTGATCTGTGCGTTTCTGCGAAGCAGCTCTGCCAGGGTCATATGATTCCTCTGTGCAATCTTGGAAAGCGTATCTCCCGGCTTAATGGTGTAATCACCTTCTGCAAACCATACGCTTTCGGACGGTCTGTGCTCCGTTACTGTTACCAGATAATTACCACCGCGTTTTAACGCGAACATGGACTGTCCATTAGAAGTTACGGTAAAGGATCCGCAGTACTCCAGGCGACCCTTTTCTGCATTGTAGCGGTACATGTTTGCAGTCTTGCCTGCATTTTCCTTACCTACATTTACATGAATATTCACATTCACGCCAAAGCTGCCGGTGTCCTTAATCGCCAGTTGTCTTGTAGGTGCGGATGTCTTAGCAGTTACAACATTTGCAGGAATATTATTGCTCGCCTGATCCACTGTCAGGTCAATGTTCTGAATCTTAGACAGATCTTTATTTTTCAGATCATGACCACTGATACTCATCGCTATACCATTTCCACTATGGAATGCAACCGTTACGTTGGTACCCTTAATGGTATTCAGCACCTTCTGCGGAACCTGTACCTCACCAGTGCATACCATGTTCATGTTAACCGTTGCAATGGCGGGATTCTGTGTGATTTCTGTAACCTTATCCTGTACAGAACTGCTTACTTCATTCCAGTTCACTGTCTCCGGAGCGGAAGAAGTGGCTGCACTGCCAGAGCCATTATCATTGCTATTGTTGTTATTATTATTATTATTTTCAGGCTTACTGTCATCCTGCTTCGGTTCATCGGGTGTTACAGTAATATCCCCGGAGGTTCTTCCGGACATTCTTGCACCTACACCTTCCGGTACCTCATCGGTCAATTCAAGGAAGCCATTCATATTGATGGTACCGTCTGCATTTCTGGTAATACCACCATCCTTCAGCGCAGATGCTGTATCCAGACTCTTGAACCAGGAAGCAGCTGCCTCCTTACCATTATTATTGACAGTCTTACTGCCATCAAAATAGTAATTCGTAACACCTTTGACATCTGCAGCATTCTGTGTTCCCAACAGTTTAAACTGTTCAGCCACCTTGTTGGACACCTTGTAGGATAAAATACCGTCTGCTGCAAATGCTGTATTTACAGCGGTGTTGGTGTAAAATGCTACGTTGTAACTTTCATTATCGAATGTTGTGCTACTGTATACCTTAATATCAGGACAGCTGTTAGAATCAATACCCTTTGCCTTGTTCGCAAAAGCAACAGAATTCTTCAGCACATGAGCTCCCGGCATACTGTCGCCACCCATTTTGAAACCATTACCATTGCCGGCATTGATCTCTCTGCCATTCTCGTCTAAAATATAGCCATTTTTGAATGCCACACTGTTCTGAATCGTTACTACTCCAATGGAACCACTCTGCACTTTAGCGAACAGATCCCATCCATCATCGGCATTGTATGCTGCGATACATCCGTCGAATACGTTGCCCTGACCTACAGTCAGTTTTGCAGCAAATCCATCCGCATCCTCATAACCCTTATCTGCATTCAGATAGGAACTACAGTTCAAAATTGTGTTATGAGCTGGCCACTGATTAAATTGATCAGTGCCAAGATAACGGCTGATCTGTATACCCGTGTTACCATTTTTATATGCTTTGATCCGATCCAGTATATTATGGTTACCGGATACCTGAATACCCTTCTGGGCATCTGCCGATCTGGTCACATCGAATCCCTGGAAATACCAGTAATCGCCTGCCAGTATCATACCTGCGCATTTTCCGCCAAAGTCAAATACAGGTCTTGAGCCCGCCTCAGGATCAGCGATCATATAGATCATAGCATCTGCAGTACCATTGATTCCACGTTCTACTTTTACAGTACTGGACAGATCGTAAGTTCCTTCCTTGATCAGAATCTTCTGTCCGGGTGCCGCGATCTTCACTGCTGTGTAGATGTCCATAGGAGCATCCTTGGTACCTGCTGCATTCGATTTACCATTCGGACTCACATAAATATTGTTGTTCTCTACCGTCTTATACTCTACAGTGTGGTTAATAGTCACCGGATCATAGGAAGTCATTAACTTAAATTCGCCGGGTTTGTATTCCTTATCCGGGATAAAGTTGATCGTAAATGCGTTTTTGCCATTGTTCAACTTCAGAGCTACCGTTTCCTTGGTCAATGCTTTGAATTCCTTGTTCAGGACTTCTTTTCCGTTCTCATCCTTCACGACCAGAGCACCGTCAGCATTGCCATAGTATACCAGATTATAATCCGCAGAATTGGAGAACGCAGGAGATTCTATCGTATTGATCGGATATACATATTCAATCTCTCTTTCCTCTGCTTTTTCATCATCCGCAGGGGTAATCGTCTTCAGATCAATATTGCTTACCGTAATTCTTGCATTTCTGGAAGCAAAGAATCCAACATAAATATTGTCTTTATCAATCTGGGTCAAAGAATTTCTTTCCAGATCATAGTAACGTACTTCTTTGATTACTTTGTTATCCTTATCTAAATATCTCAGATAGTAACCTGTGTTGTTTCTCTGAATCTGCAGACGGAAGTCAGTCAACGGATTCTCCAGGTTTCCGGTAGGCTCTGCCTTTTTATTCCAGTTACCCACAAGATTATAAGTGCCAGGACCCTTAGTCGCCGCACCGGTCTCCAGTGTTGTGGTCTCACTGACATAACCTGCAGGCATCTTAATGGTTCCATTTTTAATTGCAGCAACATCATCTGCTGTTACACCAAGTCTGGAAATCGCACCCAGACCAAGCTTCATAGATATCTTGTTGGCAGAGATATCAGTAGTTACATCCTCGCCATCCCAGTAATACTCAACCTTGGTAGCAATCGCCTGATAAGCATTGTTCCAGAATGCGGTTCCATCACCATTCGAACCAACTGCATCCGCAGCCATCATACCGAAGCCTTCCTGTCCATTGGAAAGTGTCCAACTGTCTACATGAATATCTGCTGTCAAAGTAAAGTTCTCAGTCTCAGGATCAATTGCCGTATAATAGAAAGTCAGTCCATCCGTAGATCCGGGTACAATCTTACCTTTGCCACCTTCACTGTATACCGTTACCTTACCGTCATTTGCATTTCCGATAACACCATTATTCTTAGAATCCGTACTGGAACCGTATGTGGATTTGCTCCATACTCGCTGTGCCTCAGCTGTCACTGTAACAGTTGTTGTTCCGGGTTCAGTTTTTTCTTCACCACGTACAGCTACTACGCTGATCGTATATGTCTTTCCTACGGTGAGTCCCTCTAAAAGTGCTGTCGTTTCATCAGCTGTCACTGCCTTTGAAACTTCGTTTTCTCCCTCTGCAGTAGCAGTTACAGCATATCCTGTCGCTTCCTTAACTGCACTCCAGACTACTTCTACAGCACCGTTGCCCTTGCTGGTCGCACTGCTTATTACAGGAGTTGCTAAAACCAATGCAAAATCAACATCCAATGTATTCTCAGCCGCCTTATTCTCTTCTCCATCACGAGTAGCCACTACACTGAATACATACTTACCAGAATTCTCCGGTGTAAATGTAACCGTAAAGTCCTTACCATCTTTTGCAACACTCTGTGTCTTAACTACAGTTCCGCCTTCATCTTTCATCGTTACCACAAGTGTATCTGCACCGTCGTAACCGACAAGACCGGTAACTTTTACTTCAATATCATTTTTATCAGTAATCTGCTTTGCACTGACCAGTGTCGGCACTTCTACGGTAGACCAGTCTGCTCTGGCAGGTCTGCTGCCGCCTGTTGTGTCAGATACCTTAGCAGAAAGAATTCTAACACCTCTTCCTGTATTCTTTCCATCCTTCGGAGAACATATCTGATACGTTCCTGCTTCCAGCTTGCTATATTTAACTTCTTTTACAGGATCTGTTCCATATACCGTAATGATTCCGGCTGTCTCTCCATCGGGAATCACCTTTGTTCCATCGCTCTTCAGCAAAGCAAAATCCGAAGTATTACTAGAACCGGTACTTGTTATGTTAATTGTTACGCTTGCCTGTCCCTGTACCGCAAAACTCATACATCCGGTTTCTGTTTTTCCCACCTCGGCTGAAAACGTGCTACTATTTCCTCTAGTTACTGTTCCGCTAAAAGTAAAGTAATTATCTGTTCCATACTTTCCTTCCGGTACAGCCGCCTTTTTCTCCAGCTTAGAAACTATTGCATCTGTTGCTGCATCAAATTCGTATTCCTTTGTAACGCTTACCGGTACATCCACTACTTTTGAAGAAAGAATTCTAACACCTCTTCCTGTATTATTCCCATCCTTCGGAGAGCACATTTGGTACGTTCCTGCTTCCAGCTTGCTATATTTAACTTCTTTTACAGGATCTGTTCCATATACAGTAATAATTCCGGTTGTCTCTCCGTCGGGAATGACTTTTGTTCCATCGCTCTTCAACAAAGCAAAATCCGAAGTATTACTAGAACCGGTACTTGTTATGCTAATCGTTACGCTTGCGGTTCCCTGCACAGTAAAGCTTAGGGTTCCTTTTTCGGCTTTTCCTAATTCTGCTGAGTATGTGTTGCTATTTCCTCTGGTTGCGGTTCCGCTAAGTGTAAAGTAATTATCTGTGCCATACTTTCCTTCCGGTATAGCTGCCTTTTTCTCCAACTTAGAAATTATCGCATCTATTGCTGCCTCAAACACATATATTCCATCTGCGTTTTGTACCACAGGCGCAGAAGCTTCACCCGTCTCTTCTATTTCCAAGACTTCTGTCTTTTCCGCTTCCGGCATTACAACATCACCACCGGATACCGTCACTTCTCCCTGTTCTGCTAAAACTGCTTCCACCGGTTCCGTTTACTGCACCTGCTCCACAGCTGTTTCCTCTGCCTGCACAGAGATGGGACTGGTTCCCATTCCCGACAACACCATAGCTCCTGCCAGCAGTAGTGCCATCCATCGTTTTCTTTTCTTCCTGCCTTTACCACCAAACATTTCCATACCTCCGTTCACTTCGTTTATAAGCATGTATAGTGTAACCGCTTACAACATTATGTACTACATACTAGCACTGCCTGATCACAATATCAAATCTATTTTGTGCAGTTTGATTATTTTTGGAAGTATTACATAGATTTTTTGAGCAATTTTTAGTTATTATTTTTGTTCAAGTTTCTATTTTTTCGCAAAAATGCACAGTTTTGTTATTTTATTTCTATTTTTGCAAAGTAAACGCTTTCAACATCAACTATATTAAATTCTATATTGGGGGCTTGGCAAAAGATATATAAGAAATAAAAAC
>ENA-UOJN01002269-UOJN01002269.1-human-gut-metagenome-genome-assembly--contig:-C125IIP-NODE-2269-length-12312-cov-40.379130_pt1 | contig 12312 bp, 10 predicted proteins | sample MGYA00242350_ERZ723897 | MGnify/ENA metagenome assembly ERZ723897 | reverse complement strand
CATATATAAGACAATACTGCCGATAAGAAGTATCCATAACGGCAGCAGCCATTTGGTATGAGAAAATTTAATTTTCTTCCGTGTCATAGTGTTATGCTTCCTTCGTATGTGTCGGCAAAATGATTTAAATCTAATTATAGCATTTTGACGTTTTTTTGTATAGACATGAGAAGATATTTCATTCCGCTTCGGTCCGTGCTAAACATGTGCCACTGGCACATGGCACCCTACCCTCTACTCGCATGCATAAAAAATTATTGGGAATATCAGCTGGACAAGGAGAAGGGCAATAAGGTAATATATTATTGCATGCCGGAACGGAAAAGGAGGATTCCTCCGACGGAAGGAATCGTCTGCGGAATGGAGATTAGTATGGAATATATATCAGATGCACAGGCAAAACAGATGATCTTAGAGGTAGGCCGCAGAATGTATCAGGGCGGCTTCGTGGCAGCGAACGACGGAAATATTTCCTGTAAAGTCGGAGATAATGAGATCTGGGCAACACCTACGGGAGTTTCTAAGGGATTTATGACAGAGGACATGCTGGTCAAGCTGGATCTGGACGGGAATGTGTTGGAGGGAACGCACAAGCCTTCCAGCGAGATCAAGATGCACCTCAGAGTATTCAAAGAGAACCCGAAAGTACAGGGTGTGGTACATGCACATCCTCTGACGGCGACGGCGTTTGCCTGTGCGGGCATCAGTCTGGAAGAACCGGTGCTGATGGAAGGGGTTCTGTCCTTGGGCTGTGTGCCGCTAGTGCATTTTGCCCTGCCCGGCACAGAGGAAGTGCCGGAAGCGGTGGCACCCTATTGCCGGGAATACAATGCTGTACTGTTAGCAAACCATGGCGCACTGACCTGGGGAGATAACCTCATGCAGGCATATTACCGCATGGAGACCACGGAATATTATGCGAAGATCCTGATGATGAATAACTTTATCTTAGGGAAGAAGACGTTGTTGTCCCAGGGACAGATCGACGATATTATCAAGATCCGTGCAGGATGGGGCATCACCACGGGTGGCAGACCCATCGGACCGGAGGGCGCGCAGAATCTGGAGGATATCTGCATCTCCCGGAAGCGGTGATTTGTTTTTCCGGACACAGTAGCGCGATAGCACGATTCGTAAGCTTATGATAGAAGGTCCTGTTAGAGACTTTTGCGAAAGCAGCCTCCAACAGGACCTTTTTTTTGTGCGTTATTTGTGTAATTGCATAGAAGCAGGCAGGGGGAAAGCTCCTATAGGACACAGATTTTTCACAGAGCGAACACTTTTTCAATACAAAATCCAACTATACTTGAGAAAACAATGGAATTTGGACGGAATAGCAATCGGAGGTTCGCCGTGAAGAACAAAGAGATCAAACAGATAATTTTTTCCCGAAAGAAAAACAAAAAATGGATCATCATTGCGCTGGTACTGGTACTTACGCTGGGTGGAGGTTCTGTGGCAGCAGTGGTGATATTACATAGAAACGGCAATCAATCAGAATTTTCCATGCCGGGGAATATGGCGGGGCTGACCTTCACGGAGGATATGACTGCTGCGTCAGGTGTTACCAATGTCGGTATCATGGAAGAGACCTTCGATGTGGAAAATCTGACGGCAGAGCTAGAGATCGAGGAAGTCTATGCGGTCTCCGGGGAAGAGGTAACGGCAGGAGATAAGATTTTAAAGCTTACGGAGGACAGTGTGGAGGAAGCCAGAAAGGAACTGGAGAGAGCGCTGGAGGATGCGGAGCTTGCGTATCGTACCGGAGCCATTGAACATGAGCAGAACCTGATCACCGCGGAGTACACAAGAGACAGTGCTATCCTTACCGGACAGCAGGCGAAGGAAGTCTATGATGAGACGGTAGCAAGTCTGCAGAGTGCTGTGACCAGGGCGGAAGAGGAATTGCAGGATGTCGAGGATGACATAGCGGAATATGAGTCATACGTTAATGACGGTTCCTATAAGAGTTATTTCAAGGTAGATGAATATCAGGCAATCTATGATGAGAACCTGAAAGCATTGACGGATAAACTGGATGAGTGGGGAATCAGCTGGTCCCAGATCACCGGCGGGTCAGCCGGATCTGTGCAAGCAGGTGGAACCGCAGGCAATGTGCTGGGCAGCAGTGGACAGGACAGCAATTCCTCGAATGTGAAAACTCTGGCATCCTTATACAGTATTTTGGAACAGAACCTGAAGGATCTGGAAGAAGCACAGGAAAAATATGAGGATGCAGTCACCAATGCTTCTTTTAACTTACAGACATTGCAGTTAAAGCTTCCCAGCCTTCAGCAGGCAGTCACGGAGGCGAAGGAAAATTATGAGATCCAGCTGGCGCAGGCAAAGCTGACTTACGAGACTTCCTTGTCCAGTGCGGAACGTGCAGAGAGCGATTACAATACCACAGTGGAAAAGGCAGAATCCGACCTGGCATCTTTGAAAAGTACTTATGAAGATGCCAAAGAGAATCTGGAACTGTTTGAAAGCAGCGTAGGTGACGGATATTTCTATGCGTCCGAGGATGGTACGATCCTGCGGACCATGGTACGGGCGGAGCAGACTCTGACTTCCGATGCAGTCGTATTCGTTTACAGCAATCCGAAGGAGCTGACCGTCACCGTATCGGTAGATCAGTCGGATATTGCAAAACTGACCGTAGGCGACAGTGCTTATGTGCAGTCCTCTGCGGGCAGCGGATTTACCGGAGTGATCACAGCTATCGATCCGGTATCCTCGTCTGACAGCCGTACCAGTGTTACATACAGTGTGACGGTACAGATCAACGTAGAAGATGAGAAGGACAGCTTAAGTGCCAACGAATCCGTTACCGTAGTCTTCGGCATGACGGAGGAAGAGATCGAACAATTACAACAGAGACAGAGTATGCAGGGCAGACCTGACGATGTGTCCGGCGGCGACGCGATGCCACAGGGCGGTCCGGGAGGCGGCGAAAAGCCCCGGGGTGATTCCGGCAACGGTGATATGCCGGAAGGTGATCTGGGTAACGGAGAACTGCCGGAAAACGGTGAGATGCCACAGGGTGCCTCCGGTAACGGGGAATTCCCGGGAAATGATCAGCAGGGAGGACAGACACAGTCATGAAATTAAAAAGACCACATTTTGATAAACTGAAATCCCTCACGAAGAAGCAGAAAAAGTTGATCCTGGCGGGGATCGCACTGCTTCTGCTAATCCTGGCGGCCAGCTATACCGTGTTCATCGCACCGTTACTTCAGAAAGAACAGTGGATCTACAAGGAAGAGACGGTGGAGCGTGGCACTTTAAAGGTAGGTGTGACGGAGAGCGGTTCTCTGGAATACAACACAAAATCCGTAGATTACGATCTGGATCTGGATGTCAGTGACGATGACGAGGATGACAGCGACGAGGATGACGATGATGCCGTACAGAAATATCTGAAGATAGAGGAGATATACGCCGCCAGCGGGCAGCGTGTCACCGAAGGCGAGGAACTTCTGAAATTCACGGAAGACAGCGTGGAGGCGGTTCGGGCACTGTTGCAGAATGCGGTAGTGGAGGCGAAGGCAGACTATGCGGAGGCAGAGAGTACTTATGAATTGTCCCTGCTGGAAGCCCAGACCGACTACGATACCCAGAAGATCAGTGCTTCCTATGCCGCGTCCATCCGCAATACTTCCGGTACGAGCGTGGCGAACAATGTGGCATCCCTGCAGGTGCAGCTGGAGCAGAAAAAAGCCAACACAGCATCGCTGCAGGAAAAGCTGGCGGAAGCACAGGAGGATTATCAGGATGCGCTGGAGACTTATGAAGCGGCAAGGGATGGCTATGAAGACGCGGGACTGGACAATACCGTAAACTTTATGGTCATTCAGAGCGGTTATCTCAGTGCCAAATCCAAATATCAGCAGGCAAAATCGGCGCTGACCCAGGCGGAAACTGCGATAACGGACAATGAAAGTGCCATCGCTGATCTGGAGAATCAGCTGACGGCAGCCCGGGCAAAGCAGAACATTGACAGGCTGGATACGGAAGAGACCTATCAGGAAGCGGTGATCACCGGGCAGAATGCGGAGACCACTTACAACGCTGCTGTGGAAGATCTGAAGGAGACCTTACAGGAAGCGGAAGAGACGAAAGAAAAACGGGAAGAACAGTTACAGGCCTTTGAAGATTTTGTTGGAAGTGATGGTATCTTGTATGCCACAGAAGATGGTGTGATCACAGAGGTTAGCTACGAAGCGGGAGACCGTCTGACGACGACAGGAGCTCTGTTTTCCTATGCAACGTCGGATGACATGAGAATCTCCGTGGATGTGACCCAGGAGGATATCGTGGACCTGCAGGTAGGAGATGCGGTAGATATCACCTTTACGGCATACCCGGAGGATTCCTATACCGGAAGCATTCTCTCCATCAATACCACGGCTACTTCCGATTACAGTAATACCGTAAGCTACACTGTGGAGATCAGCGTGGAAGGTGAACTGGAGCAGCTCTACGGCGGCATGACCGCAGATGTGATCTTCGTTACCGAAGAAAAGGAAGATGTCCTCTATGTATCTCGTAAGGCGATTGTAGAAGAGAACGGCAAGACCTATGTATATCGCAAGACCGCTTTGGGAGGCAGAGAACTGGCGGAGGTAGAGACCGGTATCACTAACGGTGTGGACATCGAGATCCTGTCAGGACTGGAAGAGGGCGATACCATCTACCTGGCAAGTAAAGTCAGCTCCGAGGCAGAAGTCAAGAGTACGGAGGAGACTGCCGATTCCGGCAGCAGTTCTGATACCGCAATCGGCAGTGATACGGAGTTCGAGATGTCGGAGGATATGCAGATGCCGGGAGGCGGTGACATGCCCCAGGGTGGTCCCGGGGGTGGTAATTCCGGCAGCTTCGGCGGCAGAATGCCGGGAGGTCCCGGAGGACAATAAATCAGGCGGATGGAGCAAATGTTGAGAAGCAGACAGGAATGATTGGGAACAGTTATGAAGCAGAATGAAAATACGAAAAAGATCAAAGAAAATATAAGAAATCAAATGCGCCGGATTGGATCATGGAAAAGCTGGTCGAAAAGGCGCAAGGTCACCACAGGTGTCTGTGGTGTCTGCGTGATCGCTGTAGTGGCTGGTGCCATTGGTCTCTCCGGTGGTTCCGACACGGAAGTCATTTATAAAGAGACCACCGTAAAATACGGGACACTGGTCAAAGGTGTGACGGAGAGCGGCTCCGTGGACATTGGTACAGTGGATCAGACCTTTGATCTGGATATGAGTGCCCTGCAGAGAACGGATACTTCCGGCAGCAGTTCCTCCGGCAGTTCCTCCGGCAGTTCATCAGGCGGCTCCTCCGGTAGTACTGCCGGCAGCAGCTCTGGATCCGGTGGATTTGGCGGCATGAGTGCTTCCGGTGGCGGAGCCCAGGGAGGCTTAGACATGTTTGGGCAGATCTTTAATATGGGCGGCAGCAGCTCCGGCAGCAATGGTGACGATTCTACCCTGACCGTGGCGGAGGTAGTGGTCTCCGTGGGGCAGCAGGTGTCCGAGGGAGATCCCCTGTACCTGCTGGAAGAAGACAGTGTCTCCGATCTGGAAGACGAACTGCAGTCTAACGTGGAGAAAGCAAAAGCTGATCTGGAGGCGGTGGAAGCCGACCAGACCCTGTCAAAACAACGGGCAAAATACACTTATAACAGCAGCACTGCTTACGGCAGTTATATTGATACAGAGTACAGTACCACATTGCAGGAACTTCAGAATACGGTAGATTCTGCGGAGAGCACGCTGGAGCAGGCGAAGAGCAGCCTGGAAGATTACCGGACACAGCTGGAGGAAGTAACGGCAGCCTATGCGGATGCGGCACAGGTATTGTCGAACTGTAAATACAGCCTGAACAGTACAGACGCAGCAGATGATACTTACGGATATGTCTATTATGCGCAGCTGACGGAGCAGGCACAGTCCACGGCAGATTCCCTGGAGCAGCAGAAGGAAGAGCTGGAACAGAGAGTAGAGCAGGCGGAGGAAAATGTAACCACTGCCGAAACCGCCTACAATAAGGCAAAACGGGAATTGGAGCAGGGGAAACTGACCGCAGCTGAGACAAAAAAACTGCGGACACTGGCTTACAATACCGCACAGGAGACCTATGACATTGCACTGGGGTATCTTAGGCAGGAATTATCCGATCAGCAGGAAACCTATAATGAGACACTGAAAAAATGGAATGAGTTCAGCACTTATATTGATGGAAATGCAGTATGTGCAAGATATAACGGCGTCATCACCGGCGTGGAACTGGAGGCCGGAGACAAGATCAGTACCGGAACCTCTCTGGTTACCTTATACGATATGGACGAAGTGACCATAACAGTAACAGTGGATGAAGATGACATGACGGATATCTCTCTGGGATCTGCAGCGAATATTGCATTGACAGCATATCCGGAAGATATCTTTACGGCAAAGGTGACGGCTATCGGAGATGCGACATCGGATTCCAGTGGAAATATAACTTATGACGTGACTGTCACATTAGAAGGAGATGTCTCCGGACTGTTCCAGGGCATGACAGGAGATGTGACTTTCGTTACGGAACAAACGGAAGAAGTGCTGTATGTCTCACGCAGAGCCATTATCACAGAGGATGACAAGACTTATGTAAAAGTGAAGACTGCAGATGGCAGTATTGTGAAAAAAGAAATAACGACAGGACTGTCAGATGGTTCTAACGTGGAGATCTCCGGAGATATTGCAGAAGGAGATACCGTATTGATCGAAAGCAGCATTACGAAGTAGAGCGGAGACCTGTGGGAAAGTAAGGTCAATGGAAGGGAAGAAGTAGAATATGAGATTATCCGAAATATTGCGTCTGGTGTGGCTGAACCTGTCACAGAATAAATTCAAAGTGATCCTGACTTCCATCGGTATCGTTGTGGGATCCGCCACCATAATGCTGGTGCTGGCGATAGGTACCGGTGGAAAAGAAGAAGTGGCGGAGCAGTTCAAGAACCTGAATGCCGGAGCTATTGATATTTCCTGTGACAGTAGTGACAGCGGCGGTTTTAGCTTTGAAATGCCGGGCGGTGGAGGAAGCGTTACCGTCACCAATATGGCCGGAGATCCCAGAGGAGGTTCTGGCGGCGGTATGTCTGGTGGTCCCGGCGGGGGAATGGATTTCGGCGGATTTTTCGGTTTTGGACAGGAGGAAGAGAGCGAAGCCGTGACATTGACCAGTGAAGACTGTGATGATCTGGCGACTTTTGTATCGGGAATCTCTGCAACTACGATCTCTTATTCCACTACAGCATCGGTGGAGGGAGGCGATATGACCTCTGCTTCCTATTACACCATTGCCGGTGTGGAGGACAATTATGCTGCCATCAGTAATCTGGAAATGGCCATCGGGGATTTCCTCACAGAAGAAAACAACGAGAGCAAGGAAAAGGTGTGCGTACTGGGTGCCACCGTGGCAAAGGAAATTTTCGGCAGCGCCTACGATGCCTATGACGGTACAGTCTATATTGATGGCCGTCCCTATATAGTGTCAGGGGTACTATCCGAGATGGGAACTGTGGCATCCGGCATCAGCCCGGATACGGCGATCTATGTATCTTACGAAACCGGCATCAAATACATTACCGGTACGAGTATCAGTCCAACCATCACGGTCATCGCGGAGGATGTGAATCAGGTGGATACCGTAATGACGGATGTGGAGAGTACCTTAAAAGAAAGCTATCCCAACACTACATTTACCATCAGCGATGCCGGAAGCAAGATGGAGGCAGCCTCCGCTTCCAATGAGACTTTGACATTACTGCTGATCTCTATGGCCGTGATCGTATTTATCGTTGGCGGTATCGGTATTATGAACGTGCTGTTTGTATCTATCAAGGAGCGCACCAACGAGATCGGTATTTTGAAAGCACTGGGCTGTTCCCGGAAGGATATCCTGTTGGAGTTTTTATTGGAGGCAAGCTTTACCAGTCTGGTAGGAGCCGTACTGGGGGTGCTGGTGGCTCTTGGAATTACGCCATTTGTGCAGCTGTTCAACGTGAGAGTGTCCCTGTCGGTACAGGGTGCAGTATTGTCGCTGTTGTTTGGTGTCCTCACCGGAAGTATCTTCGGCTTCTATCCGGCGTATAAAGCATCGAGACTGATCCCCGTAGAAGCTTTAAATCAGGAGTAAACATATGGAAAACGCAATGATCACCATGAAAAATATAAATAAAGGCTATATGTTGGGAGAGGAGCGTCTGCCGATCCTGAAGGACATCAATTTTCAGGTAAATAAGGGAGAATATGTGGCAATCTTAGGCCCTTCCGGTTCCGGTAAGACTACGTTAATGAATATGATCGGCTGTATGGATGTGATGGACAGTGGGGAATATTATTTGGATGGCATGGCAATCCACGAGACCAAGGAGGACGATCTGACCATGGTACGCAACCAGAAGATCGGGTTCATTTTCCAGAACTATCAGCTGATCCCGACCTACAATGTCATGCAGAATATTATCATGCCCCTGATGATGCGTGGCATGACGCATGAGGAAGCAGAAGAAAAGTGTAAAAATACTATCAAACTGCTGGGGCTGGATCATCGTATCGGACATAAGCCCAACGAATTGTCCGGCGGACAGAAGCAGAGAGTATCCATTGCCAGAGCACTGGTGGGACAGCCGGCGATCCTTCTGGCGGATGAGCCTACCGGTGCTCTGGATCAGACCAGCGGTAAGGAAGTACTGAAGCTGTTCCGGGAACTGAACGATATGGGTAACACCATCGTCATGATCACCCACGACCTAGGTGTTGCCCAGTCTGCCAAACGGATCGTCAGGATTGTTGACGGACAACTGCAGGAATAAAGGAAGGGAAAAGCTTGCACCCTACAGATGGCTGTGATACAGTGGCTGTAAAAGAAAGACAAGCGAGGAAGAGAAAATGGCAGGATATCTGATCAAAGATACTACAAGAGAAGAAAGGGAGCAGATCGTGGCGGAGTCACTGGGATATATGGAAGCAAACTGCGATGGCTGCAGTTCGGGACTGGCGGAAATGTATCAGGCATACATCGACGGGGAGAAGGAGCTTCGGGACATCAACATGGAATTTCATGCAGGTTATGTCTCAGGAGAGGAAGTGCCCGGCAGAAGATCCTGTCCTATGTAATTTCGTAGTTCCTATATTTAATTTTCAGAAGAAGTATGTTAGAATAGCGTTGGTTAGCTTAGACTAATTAACGCTATTTCTTTTTAGGAGGGTATATATGTTAATCGTTCAGACGATCCTTATTTGTATTCTTTTGACGGCCATCGTGAAGATCGCGGTGGGCAATGATGCGGTGAACGGTGCGTATTTTTATCCGAAGGAGATCCAGCAGCGGCTGATCGAGCTGGGGCGCACGGATCAGAAGACCATAGACCGAAAGCGCAAGCTTTGCATGACCTCTTTTTATGTGGTATTGCCCGTAGCCATGCTGTTGATCATCGGATGGTGGAATGGAGTGTCGGATTTCCGCACGGCATATTTGCAGGCACTTTTATTTCTGGAAGTCATGAACTGGTATGACGGCTTTATCATCGACAAGCTCTGGGTGGGATGCAGTAAATTCTGGAAGATTCCCGGAACGGAGGACCTGCCTTTTGTACAGAGCTGGGGTCAGATGTTCAAAAAACGTTGTATTTTAACGGTAATCTGGATTGCTGGTGCGGCACTTGTGGCCGGACTGGTGGTATTGATTTTCTGATTCCGAGCATAAAGAAGCCATATTTTGCAAAAACTCTTGGTAACAGAATGCGAAAGGCAGGAAAGAGAAATGCAGATGCGGGAGGATCTTGAAATTACAACAAAACTGGAAAACGGCAAGGCTTATCTGGAGTTTGTCCTGCCGGAAAAGATAGGGCGTTTGCAGTCCGCATTACAGATCGACATCTTTGAGGTCTGTGAAGAGGCGGAGTGTGGGCGCCTTATTTTTCATGGGGAAAATACTCCGGAGGAAGCGGACTCCATGACGGCATTGTTACTGCGGCCCCATCTGTGGGACGGCATGCGGGATCCCTATGTCTATCTGGTGAAGGCGCAGGGAAGGTTCGGAACCGTGGAATATGGAGAAAAGATGGGTGGTATGGAGAAGGAGGAAGAGTCAGATCTTGCTAAGGATATACCCGAGGCAGTGGAAGTGCATTGGCGGCAGGAACTGGCAATTTATGACGTGCGTGTCGTAGATAAAAAAGGAATTTTCCTCAATGAAAAAGAATTCTTACCCCATGAGGTAGCATACAGACTTCCTCCGCAGATCAGTGATGTCGGGACATGGGAGGAGCAGATGAAAGCAGATCTGGAACAGCTGGCCCGGATGGGGGTCAATACGATCCGGTTGGAAGGAACCGGATCCGGGACAGAGGGACAGGACCACTGCGAAGTGCGGGCGTTTTACAGTCTGTGCAGAAGGCGTGGATTCCTCACAGGGGATCTGTGGATAAGACCGGAAATTCTTCCGGTGTATCGTGGATTACCCGGAGAAACAATGGCGAAAGCACTCCTGGCGGCGGACGGCAGGACGCTGACAGAACGATATTACTATTATCAGGCAAAATGGAGCAGCGAACCGGTGCTCTATCCGGCACTTTCCACCCTGCATCGTCAGGAGAATGGGCTGGTCTCCCTGACAATTTACAGCAATCAGAAAAAAGTGGTGCTCTATGTGGACGGAGTACTTTTTTTATTCCAGACGCCCGCATCCGGTGATCCGGAGTTCATTTTTGAAGATATTCCTGTGGCAAAGCTGCCGCTGCATCTGGCGGCGGAGGCAGGAAATTTAAGCATTTCTCTGACCGTGTCGAAGATTTAAGGGTTGTGGTTTCACACAATTTTCACAAAGGTTTCACCTTTTCATGACATTTGAGACATATACTGATACAAGGGTGTAAAGGTTAACCGCTGTTCATGCTTGCATGATAAAGCGGTTGAATTTTACACCCGTAAAACATGAGGAAGTAGCGATTTGCGTAGCAAATCAGCGGATTCCGAATGTTTTTAGAATTGCGGGAGCAGCTTGCTGCGAAGCAATTCGGGGTATCAGTTTTGGTTACCCGTAGGTATCAGTTCAGGGTACTCGTAGGTATCAGTTCCGGGTACCCATAGGTATCAGGTGGGGGATCACACCATATCAGGGAGGCAAATATGATAGAAGTAAGCAATCTTACAAAAAAATATGGTGACCATATTGCCGTAGATCATCTCTCTTTCCGTGTGGAAAAGGGACAGATTTACGGCTTTCTTGGTCCTAACGGCGCCGGTAAATCCACGACAATGAACATCATCACGGGTTACCTGGCAGCTACGGAGGGCACTGTGACCATCGATGGCAAAGATGTCCAAAAAGATCCGGAGGAGGCAAAGCGTGCCATCGGTTATCTGCCGGAGCTTCCGCCGCTGTATGTTGACATGACTGTCAGAGAATACCTGGAATTCGTGGCAGAACTGAAAAAAGTGCCGAAAAAAGAGCGGAAGCAGCAGATTGACGAGGTCATGGAAATGACACAGATCACCGATATGCAGCAACGTCTGATCAGGAACCTGTCAAAAGGTTACAGGCAGAGAGTCGGACTGGCGCAGGCAATCCTCGGCTATCCGGAAGTTATCATTCTGGATGAGCCCACGGTAGGTCTGGATCCGAAACAGATCATCGAGATCCGTGATCTGATCCGCAAGCTGGGGGAGAATCATACCGTGATCCTCAGCTCCCATATTCTGTCGGAGGTCAGCGCGGTCTGCGACCATATTATGATCATAGCCCACGGTAAGCTGGTAGCCAGCGATTCTCCGGAGAATCTGCAGAAGCTTATGAGTGGTTCCATGGAACTGAACCTGGAAGTAAAGGGAAGCGCCGCTGCGGTGAAGAGTGCATTGCAGGAGATCTCACAGATCGACCGGATCGAAGAGAACACAGAGGCATCCAAAAATGTTGCAAAGCTGAAAGTGATCTCCAAAGAGAATGCAGATATCAGAGAGCAGGTATTCTATGCACTGGCAGATGCAAAGCTGCCTATTTTAGAGATGACCCATGCGGAGAAGTCTCTGGAAGACATCTTCCTGGAACTGACTGAGGATGTAGCACCCGCGCAGTCGGAGAAGCACAAACTATTCTCAAAAAGAAAAAAGCCGGAAATCACAGCTGCTGCACAGCAGACAGAAGCTTCGGAAGAGGAAGTACAGCCCGGAGAAGAGAAAAAAGAAACTGTAACTACAAAGGAGGCGGAATGATATGTCAGCCATTTATAAGAGAGAATTGAAATCCTATTTCCGTTCCTTTATCGGATTTTTA
>ENA-UOJN01002261-UOJN01002261.1-human-gut-metagenome-genome-assembly--contig:-C125IIP-NODE-2261-length-12363-cov-8.909165_pt1 | contig 12363 bp, 8 predicted proteins | sample MGYA00242350_ERZ723897 | MGnify/ENA metagenome assembly ERZ723897 | reverse complement strand
CATTCTAACATTAAAATCTAATTTGTAAATGGTGCCGTTGAAAATATGTATGAACAGATAATAACTATGCTCTCCGCAACGGATTATATGAGTATTGTCGCCAATGACATTAATGCTCTGGCCGGAATGTTTGAGCGTTATCTGTCCGGCGCCGACAATCTTCGGATTGTCTCTATTATACTGATGCTGCTGGCTTTTATCCTTTTCTTATTTTTGATTATCATCTTATATGTCAAATCGATTATTTCTTTTTTGAAAAGCGAGAACAAAAAGACTCCCGCGCCCTATGAAAGCGTTTCCGAAGAAGATGAAGCAGCTGCCGCGCTTGACGATGAACTTGAACTGGAGCGCGAACTGGAAAGGGAGCTTGAACGCGAGCTTGAGCTTTCCCGCGCCGCCAAATTCCGCAGCGATGCCGAAGAGCAAAAACAGCGGGAACAGGAACAGCAGGAAAAAGAAAAAATGCCGCCCGAACCTCGGGTCGCAGCTGCGAAAGAAAACAATAAAAACAACATGCTTGATCTGGACTGGAAAAAGGGCAAGCGCCCTGAGGTCGATGCTGCCGTTCCGCCGATAGATCCCGCCGCTCTGCAATACAAACAAAGCCGCAAGTCTCTTGAAGATTTAATCGGACTGATTATTGATATGATCGGCCGCGGCGTCGATGAACTTAAAATTGCCCAAACCATCATGTTCCGCAATCAGGGAGAAAATTCGGAAGAAGATATTATCCAGACGGTTGAAGCCATAAAGGAATTTGTCGCACTCTGTGTCAGCGGCAAATTTAAAGGGCTTTCCGCGGAAAAAAATCTGCCGGCCGAAGATGAAGCGCTTTTTCATTTGGCAAAAGGCGATGCCTCGCTGGCGCTGGCTTTGCTGGAAGCGCTGATGGATAAAAACATTGAGTATTCGGCAGCTTTGCCCGTCGGCGACAAAAGAGACGCCCTTTTTGCCGAAACCTCTGGCTATGCCTCTGTTTTCGGAACTCTGGCAGCCATGTCCGATCCGCATCTGGCAACCGGTTCTTTTGAATTGGCGGTGGAGTTGTCTCCGCAGAATGTTAATGCCTGGAGTCGGCTGGCCGATATGTATCACCTTCTGGAATCTCATCAAAAAGCCATGTGGGCTTATCAGCAGGTTTTGGAGATGGCAGACGAAGAATTGAGCCCGCAGCAGATTGCCAATGCCAATAAAATCCTCTCACAATATTACTATGCGCAGGGAAACAGCCTGCAGGCCGCCAAACTTTATAATCAAAGCAAGCAGTTTTATGATTCGATCGGTATTAACCGCCGCTTGGATAAAAAAGAAATCGAAATCATCGAAATTATCGAATCCCGCCAGCAAAATGATCTGGAAACGACGATTGCCCGCCTGCTTTCCGGCAACTCAACGCGAAACGGATATGCCTGATTTTAACAAAGCCCCGGATTTCCGGGGCTTTGTTTTAGATCAGCTTCTTTGCTGCGGGTGCTTTTCTCCCAGCAGGTGCAGCGAAAGATTTCTTTTCGGAGCGGCGCTCTTGCCGTTAAGAACTTTCTGTTTTGCCGCTTTTTTCTTAATTGCCTTTTGTTGCTTCGGGGCTTTGCGGCCGGTTTTCTCCAGCAGAATTTTTGCCACTTTCTTTTCGTCGGCAGCCTGCGCCACCTGTTGCAGGTTCAGCCCTTCGACAGCTTTGATACCGCTGACTTTGCGAATGTTGTTGATACCGCGCAGAACCTGAATATAGCGCCCCTCGGTAAATTGGCCGTTTTTAATTTTTAACCCTTTGGCCAAATCCTGCTTAATGATGTTTTCCATGCCTTGGGCATCCAGTGTCGGGTTAAGCATATTCCGATTGACCGTTTCCTTTTGCAGTCCTTTCAGTCCGGCTTCCTGTGCCGTTTTGTTGGCCATTGCCAAAGCCTCCAGCTTGCCGGCGTCATTTTGCATTTTAATCTGATGCAGTGTCTGCTGCTGTTTGAAAATTCTTTTTTCGTCTTCATTCAGGGCATTAAACAGAGAATTGGCTTCCTGCAGACTTTGCGAAGGAACGAAAACGGAATCGTTTTCATCCTCTTCGTCTTCGTCAAAGACATCTTTTATTTTTTTGCGGATTTTCTTTAAACCGGCGGGAAGGTCTGCCGGTGTCAGCGGATTGCTTTTCTGAAGGCCGTTTTTCTTTTTGGCGTCATAAAGAACCGCCTCTTTGGTGTTTACCTTCAGAGAAAGTTTCTCGCTGCTGCCAAACCCTGGTTTCTTCCATTCAATATTAGGATTAGAAGAATTGTCTTCCATTTTCTGCTCCATAATAAATATCGTGTTTCTAACGAACTCTTACACTGTGCCATAAAATCGCCGTTTTGTCAATTATTGTCGGTAATTTTACGGAAAATCAGGGATTTTCTAGCGATTTATGATTTTGTCTAGTAAATGTAATTATCGGTTGTCGGCTGTCTTTTGGCAGGTGACCATAATTGAACCGTCTGATAACAGCGATGATAAAACTTCGACCGACGAATTGTCGCTGCGAACCAGGCGAAAGGTCTTGGTCGTTGCATTCATCAAATGAGTAATGATGTCGTTTTTCAGCGCCTGCCAGTCTTCGACATTGCCGAAATATCGCTGATGGGCATCCCATAATTCGGCGATACTGGGCTCTTTTTGCAAAAAGATCTCCGGTAACGACCAAAGTTTCAGATAAGCCTGATTATAAAATTTTAAACGCCCGTTAGAACCAAAGATAACCACTCCGTCAAACAAATTGTCTAACACTTCCTGCTGCACGGCTAACAAAGAGTTATAAGCCCGCCGGGTGGCCAAACGGTCGGAAACGTCCTCAAAGGCAAAAATCAGCCCGCCCATCGGATGCGGAGCGCGCACCCGGCGGATGGTATTGCCGTTCGGCAGGTGCAACAAGTCTTCTTTAGGTTCGATAATTGTTGAAAAGTCTTTTTGTTCGTCTGCCTTATACAGCCTGAAATCGGGAACTTCGGGCAGCATTCTCTTTTCTCGGATAACGTCGAGAAAAGCGGCATAGCTGGGCTGGCTCTCCAGCCATATATCTTCCAGTCCCCAGAACGAGGCGAAAGATTTGTTGTAAAAAGCCAGTTTAAAATTATTGTTAAAAACGGCAAATGCCGTCCCCAGCGTCCCGAGAATTTCCAAATGGGCGTCTTGATGCAGCTTAAAGTTTCTTTTCAGTTCATCCAATTCGGTCACGTCTATCAATGCGCCGGCCAGACAAATTTTATCCAAACTCTGTTCGGCGTGAAAAGGCGCTTCGATTGCCTCATAACTCCGTCTTTCACCGTCTTTAATCACCCGGACGGTTTGTTTCCTTGTCCGGTTGGCTGCCTGTGCCTGCAATGCCAGATTGCCGGAAACGCTTTCATTGTTGACGCTCATAATTTCAGCCTGTTTGGCAATAATGTCTTCTTTACTGCTTTCCCGGGTAAATTCCTGATATTTTTTGTTAACCAGTACCAGCCGCAATTTTTCGTCCCTCAGCCAGACGGGATAGGCAAGATTGTCAATCAGGTCCTCCAGCTGCCGGATTTTATCAAAAGCCTGCTTTTTCTCTTCTTCCAGATAGTCAATTTTATTGGTTTCGCGGCTCACGTCCCGAAACCAAATCATGTCGCAGTAAACGTTGCCGTCCTGACCGTTAATGCGTGAACCTGACAAATTCAAATGCCGGTTGCTGTTTTTTAATACAAATTCATCTTCAAAAGATATGCCGTCTTCTTTCAGACAAGCGACATATTTTCTGATTTTTCCGGCGTCCTCGCGGGTAAAACGATTAAGAATATCCTCAAAGACGGATGCCGTTCCTCCCGGAAGATTCATCAGAACGGCTAAACGGCGCGAGCAGCGTTCTTTAACCGTTTTGCAGGGGTCATTGACTTTCTCGTCGGGATAAATAAAAGCAAAATAACCGTCTTTGGACGCATAGAGTGTTTCGGCATAACGTTCGCGATCCCGGTTCAGAAAATAATTTTTTTGCCGCAGTTTCAAAATGTTAATGCCCTGCGCTCCCATCAAAAACAGCAGCACGGCCAAACCCAGCCCCAGTGTGTACCAGAGTTCGGGGGCGGCATAAAACATGTCAATCAGCAGAGCTTCGTTCATTTTTCACGCGATTTAACCATAAAATTATTGTATCTGCTCTGAATCTATAATATAAAACAAAATAATAAAACCCTAAAAACGGTTAATTGAACAAAAAACTGACAGGCAAAACCTAAGATGTACACGATAGCTTTTGATACGACCGCCGCCAGCTGCTCGGTCGCTTTGATAAAAGATGACAAACTGCTCGACAGCTTTGTTGAAGAAATGGATTTCGGCCAGGCGGAAGTCCTGATTCCTGCCATTCGGGACTTGTTGGCCAAACACAATCTGGAGGTTCGTGATTTGGGATTAATGGTTGTCTGCGTCGGGCCGGGGTCTTTCACCGGTGTCCGTTCCAGCATTTCTGCCGCCCGCGCCTTTGGCTTGGCCTGCCCGCAAATGGTTGTCGGCGGCGTTTCGTCTTTTGATGCCTATGCTTATGCTTTGTCGTGGAATCCTGAGGAAATAGCTCCGGTTAATGCGGTTATTATCGAAACCAAACGCGAAGATTTTTACTATCAGTTGTTTGATGAGCACTTAAATAAAATCAGTGATCCCTCTGCCGCCGTGCGTGATGACATCATAGCCGCTTTGCGTGATAAAAAAGTGACTTTTGTTGGTGACGGTGTCGAGCGTTTTCTTGCTTCGCCGACCGGTTTAAGCATCCACGCAATAGTAATGAAACCGCATCTGGATGTTGAAGACCTGGCGCGTTGCGGCCTGCGCAAGTTCAATCGTAAAACGACCGATTATCCTAAACCGCTTTATCTCCGGGCGCCGGACGTCTGCGTTAAATAACTCTAATCGCCGCTGTAACGGCTTTGAAAACGTTTCCATGCCGGCAGCGTTGCTTCCGCATGGCGTTCCAGCATTACCCGTTCCTCTTTGCGCCGTCGTCGCTCAAGTTCTTCCTTTGCTTCTTGGCTGACCCGGGCCGCAATTGCCGAAGAGGGGTCAAGTTTGGCATAGTGCTCAACATCAGTCAGATACATCTGCAAAGATGAGTCTTTGCCTTGAGCTTTCATTTGAGCAAAAACCTGCAAAACTTTGTCTGTCAGCAGGGCTTTCAAATCTGTTGCGGAATTTTTGAGAACCTCTGCCGCAATGGTAAAACGCGGGCCTGAATCCAGATCATCCAAATACATTGAACCGCCGATTTGCCGCATATCCTTAACTTCGGGATGTTCCATCTGCAAACTCCAAAACATATTCTGATGCAGACCTTTTTCCGCTTTGTGAATTGCCGCATAAATTTCGTTTTTTTCCTGCGATATGCCGCAAACAACCCGGTATAAGCTTGTCATTTTCCCTCTTATCTTAAACCTTCCTCCATGCCAGCATAACTTATCGGGAATATCTTGTCTATTAAATAAAACACTCACTTTTACCTCTCAGAAGTATTTAAAAACAAAAAACCACCCGATTAAGGGTGGTTTTTTTGCAGTTAAACTAAGGATTATTTAACTTCTTCAAAATCAGCATCAACGACTTTCTCATCGCCGTTGCCGGACTGAGCCTGACCTGCATCGGCACCGGCTTCCGTTCCGGCAGCGCCGGTTCCGGCCTCCGGCTGCTTATACATGGCTTCGCCCAGTTTCAGGGAAGCCTGCATTAAGCTTTCGGTCTTTTCTTTGATAACCGACAAATCGTCAGCTTCAATCGCGGTCTTCAGAGCTTTGATTTCATCTTCAATCTTCGTTTTGTCAGCCGCAGAAATCTTGTCACCGTGTTCTTTTAATGTTTTTTCGGTGGCGTGAACCAAACCTTCGGCCTGATTCTTGGCTTCGACCAGCTCTTTTTTCTGCTTATCGGCTTGAGCGTTGGCCTCGGCATCTTTAACCATCTTTTCGATATCGGCGTCAGACAAACCGCCGCTGGCCTGAATACGGATGGCCTGTTCTTTGTTGGTGGCTTTGTCTTTGGCGGAAACGTTTACGATACCGTTGGCATCAATGTCAAACGTAACTTCAATCTGCGGCATGCCGCGCGGTGCCGGTGGAATACCGACCAAATCAAACTGGCCGAGCAGTTTGTTGTCGGCAGCCATTTCGCGCTCGCCTTGGAAGACGCGAATGGTAACCGCGGTCTGACCGTCTTCCGCCGTAGAGAAGACCTGCGATTTGCGGGTCGGAATGGTGGTGTTGCGGTCAATCAAGCGGGTGAACACGCCGCCCAGAGTTTCAATACCCAAAGACAACGGGGTAACGTCCAGCAGCAGAACGTCTTTGACATCACCCATCAATACGCCGCCCTGAATAGCCGCGCCGACGGCAACAACCTCATCCGGGTTAACGCCTTTATGCGGCTCTTTGCCGAAGATTTCCTTAACTTTTTCCTGAACTTTCGGCATACGAGTCATACCGCCGACCAGAATAACTTCGCTGATTTCGTTGGCTTTCAGTCCGGCATCGGCCAAAGCTTTCTGGCAGGGGGCAACCGTGCGGTCAATCAGGTCTTCAACCAAAGATTCTAATTTTGCGCGGGTCAGTTTGATGTTCAGGTGTTTTGGCCCGGTTGCGTCTGCGGTAATGAACGGCAGGTTGATTTCGGTCTGGGTGGTTGAAGAAAGTTCAATCTTGGCTTTTTCGGCAGCTTCTTTCAGACGTTGCAAAGCCAGGCGGTCATTTTTCAAATCAATGCCGGATTCTTTCTTGAATTCGTCTGTCAGATAGCTGACCAAGCGCTGGTCAAAGTCTTCACCGCCAAGGAAAGTATCGCCGTTGGTAGATTTAACTTCAAACACGCCGTCGCCGATTTCCAAAATGGAAATATCGAACGTACCGCCGCCCAGGTCATAAACGGCAATTGTTCCGTTGGCTTTTTTATCCATGCCGTAAGCCAAAGCTGCCGCCGTCGGTTCGTTGATGATACGCAGAACATCAAGACCGGCAATTTTACCGGCGTCTTTGGTGGCCTGCCGCTGAGAGTCGTTAAAGTAAGCCGGAACGGTAATAACGGCTTTTTCAATCTTTTCGCCTAAATAACTTTCGGCATATTCTTTGATTTTCTGCAGAACGATTGCGGAAATCTGTGACGGAGCATATTTCTGGCCTTTGACTTCAACCCAGGCATCGCCGTTGTCGCCTTCAACGATTTTAAACGGAACAAGCTTCTTGTCTTTTTCGACTTCGGGAGAATTAAACCGGCGGCCGATCAAACGCTTAATTGCAAACAGGGTGTTTTCCGGGTTGGTAACAGCCTGACGTTTTGCCGGAAAGCCGACCAAACGTTCGGTATCGGTAAACGCGACCATGGACGGCGTGGTGCGGGCGCCTTCAGAGTTTTCAAGAACCTTGGCTTCGCCGCCTTCCATCACTGCAAAGCAGGAGTTGGTCGTACCTAAGTCAATACCAATTACTTTATTGCTCATATTTTTCATCCTTATTGTTGTATAAAAAACTTTCTAAAAATCTTTCTAACAACTTATATAGGAAGCCGTCTTCACATAAGCAAGACTTGAAATAACTTTTTTGAAAAATTTTTACCCTCGGAAAAAGAGCTTAATAATTGCTCTGCCGTCCGGAAATTTCGTAGCCGGTATAACCGTCCACTACCGAGTTGGCAAAAGCAAAATCGGTTGAGTTGCAGGAATGAATGCGGTAAAGGGTTTCACCCTGTTCCACCGGATCGCCCACTTTTTTGAGCAAATCCAGCCCGGCCCCCGGATATTGCCCGGCCCCGGCCCAAACGCCGATTTTGTTGATGCGGGAATTGTCAATTGCTTCCACCACGCCGCTTACGTTGGAGATGATGTCCCGGGTCAGATGTCCGAGCTGCGGCTGCGGAGCTTTTCCTTGAGCATGAATAATCCGGTTCATCACTTCCAGCGCGCGGCCGGAAGTCAGAATCTCTTTGGCAACGTGATATCCTTGTCCGCCGCGCAGTTTAGGGTCAAATTCCAGCAGGCGCCCGGCCAGAAAAAGAGATTTTTCCAGCAAATCCTGCGGCGCGTCTTCTTTGTTGCGCAGAACTTTCATTACGTCCCGCGCTTCCAGCACCGCCCCGACGCCGTTGCCGATCGGCTCGCTGCCGTCGGTAATCACCACGTCAATTTCCATTGACAGCATATCGCCCACATATTCAATCAGTTTCCGCAGGCGCATGGCTTCATTGGTGCTCTTAATGCGTGATTTCGGGCCGACCGGAATGTCAATCAGCAGGTGGGTCACACCGGCTGCCAGCTTGATTGCCAAAATCGAGGAAGCGATATGCTCCTGCTGAATCAGGCCGATTTGCCGCTCAACCGAAGAAATCAGCTTGCTGGCTTCGGCGATGTTCAATCCGTCGTAACAGGCGATTGCCGCCCGGTTTTCTTTCACCAGGCTGCGAAAAGTCCGGTCGTCCAGATCAACGTTGGCCAGCACGCTCATCGTGTCGGCCACGCCGGCACAGGAGGTCAGCGAACGGGCGGATGTTTTGGGCATCGGCAGACCGTAAGCGCCGACAATCGCCGTAATGATAATATCGGTTTTGTTGCCGGGAACTCCGCCCAGACAATGGTGGTCAACCACAATTCCCTCATTGTCCCAGTGAAAGACGTTGTCGCCGACCAGAGCTTCCGTCAGAGCCAAAACTTCCGGCGCACTCATGAATGAGCCGCTGGCTACCAGAAAAGAAGCGATGTCCATATTGGAATAGCGCCGTGCGGTAATATCGTTGATGATTGAACTGTATTCGCCGGAGCTTAAAATATTGCCGGCAATTTTACGTTTGACCGAGGCCAGGCTCGGCGGCGGAGTTGACAGTGAAATGGAGATATTGGCACCCTCCGGCAGGTTGATTTGTTCAAAAGCCTCGTTATTCAGGGCAATCTCGGTCGGTTTGACCAGCTTGGCGTCGTCAACCACCTGCAAAAAGGCATAAACGGTTTTAACTCCTCCGTGAATTTCTATTTTTGTCAGGGCATTGATGTCATCCACTTTGTAAGCGACACAGTCTTTGTGCAGATAAGCCAGATTTTCATTAAAAGAACTGACCGGAAGATGTTTTAAGCTCAGCATGCCATACCCTTTATTAAAAAACAGATTATTTTTTTAATATAAGGCCATTGTAGTTTATGTTTGGTTAAAACGCAAAAAAAACCGGAGACAGAACCTCCGGTTTTTTCTTTATTTGTTGTGTCCGCCTTTAAAGCGTCCGATTATTTTTGAGAAAATGCCTTTAACCGGTTTTTTGCCGGGCTTGTTTTCGTAGTTCGGCCCGAATTCGACTGCCAGGGCATCTTTGGATGCTTCCGGATTGACACCGTCGATAACCGGTTCATAAATGCCGTTGCCGAGACGATCGTCAAGAGATGTCGTCGGCGGAACCTGACCTTGCTGCGGCGGTACGGTCCGACCCGGTGTTTTGTCTTGCGGCGGCAAATCGGTTCCGCCCGGAACTTTACCCTGAGAAGGAAGTTTATCCTGCGGCGGAACAATTACTTTGTTCACCGTTGCCCAGAAATGGCCGCGGGCGCCGACGCGTTCGTTCAGTTTCAGCATCTGCGCCTGATACTGTTCGTCATAAGGAATAGCCGGAACAAACACGCCCGGTTCGGCAGGAATGGTCACTTCTTTGGTTTCCCAATGGCCGCTGCCGGCTTTTTCGTCAATAATGACGCCGTGCGGTTTGCCGGTATCGTAAGAATAAAGCTCTTCCGGTTTAATCCCGACGTCAACCAGGGCATGCCCCTGCGGGCTGGAGGCAAATTGCAGATTATGCAGCAGGCGGCCGTCGGTGGCGTTCATCGGCTCGCCGGCCAGAACTTTGTCCAGCAGCTGCTGCGGATTAACCGAATAGTTGCCGTCCTTGCAGGTAAAGGCCTCGCCTACCGTGCGTCCCGAACCGTCATTGAGCGGATGATCCGGATTGGCATATTCACGGGTGAAAGAAGCCAGTTTTTTCAGCATAACTTCTTCGCTGCCTTCTTCCCAGCCCTGTTTGGTCATTTGCTCTCGGATAGAACGGGTTGCCGCTTCATGCTCTTCTTCGCTGTACCAGGCACGGTTTTCGTAATTGTCCGGATTGTTGTAATCGGCAACGGTATGTCCTTTGCCGACATATTCAAAATGGCGGCTGGGCGTTTCGTTGAATTTTTCGGCGCTTTGAATGTCTTTCTCGCTGTAACTGAAAGATTTATGCGCTTCCTTATCCTGTACCCATTCGCCGGTTTCAATGGTGCGGCCGAACTGGTTATCCAGCCAAGAACCGAACCCGGTCGCCTGCAAAGCGTGGCTGGTAATCGAGGCGGCGGCGTAAGTCGTAACCGCGGTTACCGAAGCGGCCGCGGCGGCTTTCCCGGCCGCTTTCCAGAATTTGTCGCCTTCCTTGCGCTTTTCCATAAAGGTTTTCACGGCGGTGCGTCCGGCATTCAGTCCCATCGCCGCTTTGCCCAGCCAAGGCATGCCCAAAGCCGTTCCTGTTGCGGAAATGGCGGTAATGGCAACGTCGATGCCGTGTTTCTTCATAAAGCCCATAAAGCCGAATTTTTCACCCCGGGCTTTAGCCTCTTTGCTGGCTTTTCTGTAACTTTTGATCAGGCGGACTGCCGCATAGCCGGCACAAACGCCGGCCATCACCATGGCGCCGTAAGGCTGAACATGGGTCAGCGTCATACCCAGCGCCGCCATCGGTGCCGAGCGCAAACAGTTGTTGCGCATAACTTTGGTTAATTTTTTCGTCTGGGAATAGGCCGGGTCAAAACGCTCGATACAGGCCTTGTCAAATTTTTTCACCCGTTTATACATCTGTCCCAAAACCGGAGCGGTATTGCCGATTTTCTTAGCCAAACGGTCCATATAGCCCATTGAGCTGTTGGTATATTCGGCGTTATAGCCGATAAAACCGCTGTTGGAAACCTGATATTTCTGACCGTTCAGCAGTCCGGTTAACGCAGCCTGTGCCTGAGCCTGATTTTGCGCCATGGCAAATTCGCTGCCCATAACCAAGGCGCCGATGCGCGTGGCGGCCACTTTGGCAACTTCGGCGCTGACCATGTCTTCGGTGATGTCGGCTTTGCTGCCCGCCAAATTACGGGCGGCTTCGGCTTTGATTGTTTCAACCAGCAGAGCCTGCTGGGCTTTTTGGTCTTTTTCCGGTTTGCCGTCGGCATCCATAAATTCCAAATTGCCCAATACGGTGGCGATATTGGGGTCTAACGGCAGTTTATCCGCCATTTTTGATGCTTTTTTGTAATTCAGCTCGACTTTGGCTAAATCTGCCGGTGTTAAGTCTTTCAGGCCGTGAGCCTCGTCATAAATGGCGATCTGCGGTTCCAGAATATCTCTGCGGATTCCGGCGGTAAGAGGTGTCGGCTGGCCGTTGGGTGCCTTTTTATCGGCATAATCAAGCATGAGATTGACACCGTCATAAACGTCGGCAATGTTGGTCTGGTCTATAACGATTTTGCCTGAAGCTATTTCATTGATGGTCAGAGCAATTTCTTCATTGACCATATTAAATTGAGAAGTCAGAGCCTGCTTGGTAGCGGCATTATCGGTCTGGCTGATAAGTTCTTCCAGTTTTTGTGCCGTGGCAACCAGTTTTTTGGGCGGAAAGTTTTCCAGAAGCTGTTTTTTGGCCTGATTGCTGAGCGTGAGAAACTGGCTGTTTTCTTCGGGAGTAAAGCTGTCTAAAATCGTATCTATGGTGTCCCGGCGTTTCTGCGGCGGCATTTTTGCCAGATTGGCCGGTGCTTTGTTCATGGCCGTCAAAACGTTCATGTTGATATTGTCAAGCGTCAGCTGCCATTCGTCGGAATTGCGTCCGCGGTTAAGCTGATTTAAGCGTTCAACGCGTGCCTGTTTAAAAAAGTTTTCTTCAAATTCTTTCTTTTCTGCCGGGGTCATTGCCGCATATCTCTGAGCAACCTCCTGATTGTCTTCCAGATATTTGGCAAATATTTCCATGTTCTTGGATGTTTTGTTCTCAGCCATCATTTTTCTCCCGAAAGGTTATTTTATAAAAAAATAACACATTTTTTGTCTCTTTGCAATATAATTTTGTCTAAAACAGGTGAAGCATATTGTAATTGTAGGGAAAAATGTTTAATTTTTATTTACTGGCTTGTCAAAGGCTTGCTTTTTCTTTATAAAGCCTCTAAATAAGTAAAAAACATTACGTTCACAAAAAAACGGCAGAAGAAAAATGACCGAAAAAGACTATTACGAATTACTGGAAGTCAGCCGTGACGCCAACGGCGATGAAATTAAAAAATCATATCGCCGCCTGGCAATCAAATATCATCCTGACCGGAACCCGGGCAATAAGGAAGCTGAAGCCAAATTCAAG
>ENA-UOJN01002205-UOJN01002205.1-human-gut-metagenome-genome-assembly--contig:-C125IIP-NODE-2205-length-12624-cov-11.642613_pt1 | contig 12624 bp, 8 predicted proteins | sample MGYA00242350_ERZ723897 | MGnify/ENA metagenome assembly ERZ723897 | reverse complement strand
TATTTAAGTGATAATATTATAATGTAATTATATATTGTTATTAATTTTATGATGGTGTTCTTTTTATAGAAAAATATGTTCTCTTTTTTATTTATATAGTTGTATTTCTTCTTTTTTTGCTACTTTTGTGTTGCAAAATGAAACAAGCAAATATTTCGCATAACATAAAATTCTTCTGGTACAGATGAAACAATATCTTCTACTTCTGTTTTTCTACCTCTTGTCTGTAAATTGGGCTTTTGCACAAAAAGATGCGATAGAGGGTAAAAGTTATATCCTTTGTATAAACTCATATACGGAATCATCTCCCTGGAGTAGCCGGCTTATTTCCAACGTTACGGAGTTCGTTCAAAAAGACCCTGGAATCACTCTTTACGTAGAGCATCTGAATATGTTGCTGGTTGAAAATGATTCCATTCTGGAAGAATCCAAGCGCAATATATTCGATAAATACAAAGGTCGTTCTCCACGCATGCTGTTATTACTGGGAAATTCGGCATTGTTGTTGCGGGATGAATATAGAAAAGTTTGGGGAGATATTCCCATTGTGCTTTGCGCGCAGGAAGATTATTTAGATTCCTATGAGGCTTATATCCACAGGCAGCCTTCTACGCCTGAAGAACGAACTCCTCTTTCTTATTTGGTTGACCCCTACAATTTAGTTTATCTGTACGCTGATTTGTATATCCCGGAAAACATTCGCCTGATGAAACAGATGATTCCCGGGATGAAAGAGTTTATATTTATAGGTGACGGGCGCAAAGTCAATCAAGACAACTCCGTACTTATCGAGCAAGAACTGAATACGAAGTATCCGGATATCAAGTATAAATTTTGGTCTGCTGAAAATATGACGACCAATCAGCTGTTGGATTCCCTGTATTTCGTAGACACTAAAACAACGGGAGTTCTGTTCGCCTCGTGGTTCTACAAATACGCATTTGCCGGTACTAGCATGTTAGCCACTAATTCTCATAAGCTTATAGCTGCTACTTCCGTTCCTATCTTTTCTTTGAGTATGGTAAATATAGCAAGTGGAAAAGAAGGTATGCTGGGTGGATATACTTACAATCAAGATCGTTATGATGCAGCATTGATTCAAACCATTTCGGATGTGTTGAAAGACAAACAGGCACGCCATATTCCTTGCTATATCCCCACAGACGGGGCGCCTGTTATTAATTATGAAATACTGGTACGTGACGGGCTTTCTCTTTCCACGTGTCCTGCCAATACCCGTTTCCTGAATAAACCGCCTACGTTTTGGGAGCATTACCGGTATTTTATCTTGGGAACTCTTTTCTCTATTTTGCTTATTACACTGCTCTTCCTGTATCGTATTCGCAACTTGAATGCATTGAAGAAAGCACAACAGAACGAGATAGATGCAATGGCTACTTATAAGATGTTAGTGAACAATATGCCCATACTCTATATGCAGGAAGAGTTGGTGACCGATAAGAACGGTAATCCCATCGAATTGATTTATCGGAATGTAAATTCGGAATTTGAGAAACATTTCTATCGTAAGGAAGAGGTCATAGGCAGAAAAGGAAGTGAAATATTTCCGGAATCCATGCCCGAATTCCTGCATTTTACAAAGATGGCGTTGACGGAGAAAAGAGCCATCACATTCCCTTACTACTTTAAAGCCATCGATACTTTTTACGATGTGGTATTGAAAGGAACCCATCAGGGAAATATGATTGATATCTTCTGCCTGAACAGCACAGAACTGCACAAAGCACAGCAAAAGTTGAGTGCTACCAACAGCAAACTGGCGATGGCTCTTGATGTTGCCAACATCGTACCCTGGAAGTGGGATCTGAAGAGCAAAACAATCCTGTGTGATATCAATAGACCGATTGAACTGAGTACTGACGAACAGGAGGTAGAAGATTCACAACTATCTGTGCCCGATTCTCAGTATTTCTCAAAAATCTTCAAGGAAGACCGTGAACGGGTGAAACAGGCCTACCGGGATCTGATAGAAGGACGGGCGGAAAAAGTGAAAGAAGAATACCGTATCGTCAATGTGCAGAAAAACAACCTGCACAAGGTGGAGTGGGTGGAAGCACAGGCTGCCGTAGAAGCTCGTGACGAAGATGGAAAGCCATTGACACTGGTAGGCTCGTCGCTTGTCATCACCAACCGGAAGAAAATGGAACAAGAACTTACGACAGCAAAAGAGCTTGCCGAAGAATCCAATCGTTTAAAGTCGGCCTTCCTAGCTAATATGAGTCATGAAATTCGTACCCCGTTGAATGCTATTGTCGGTTTTTCGGGGATATTGGCGTCTACCGAGGAAGAAGAGGAAAAACAGGAATATGTCAGCATCATCGAAAACAATAATACCTTGTTGCTGCAACTCATCAGTGATATTCTTGATTTGTCGAAGATTGAGGCGGGAACGTTGGAGTTGAATTACTCTAATATCGAACTGAATGAGTTGATGAGGGAACTGGAGCGTGGTTTCTTGTTGAGAGTGAAGACGGATGCGGTGAAACTGGAGTTTGTGGAACCTGCCGGGCCATGTATGGCTTATACGGAAAAGAACCGTTTGTCCCAATTGATGATTAACCTTGTGACAAATGCCATTAAGTTTACCGAAAAAGGCAGCATTCGTTTTGGCTATGAAATGCGGGAGAATGAGTTGTATTTCTATGTAGCCGATACCGGATGTGGAATTCCGAAGGATAAGCAACAAAACATTTTCGGGCGTTTCGTCAAGCTGAACTCTTTTGCCCAGGGAACCGGATTAGGACTTTCTATCTGTAAAACACTGATGGATCATATGGGTGGTAGAATCGGTGTGGAATCGGAAGAGGGTAAAGGCTCTACTTTCTGGTTTACGCTTCCCTACAAACCGGCTGTGAAGGAAGACAAGAAACAGATGCCCAAAGATATTCAACCCGTTTCGATAGAAAGAAACAAATTGACCATACTGGTTGCAGAAGATAATGCAAGCAATTATAAGCTTTTTGAATCCATCCTGAAATATGACTATCATTTGATTCATGCCTGGGACGGTATGGAGGCTGTGGAAATGTTCCGGAAACATAATCCTCAGATTGTATTGATGGATATCAATATGCCTGTAATGGATGGGTACGAGGCTACCCGAGAGATTCGTAAGTATTCTGCAAAGATTCCTATTATTGCCGTTACAGCCTTTGCCTATGCTTCGGATGAACAGAAAGTGATGGAAAGCGGATTCGATGGATATATGCCCAAGCCTATCAATGCCAAGTTGTTGAAAGCGCAATTGGTGGATATTATGCAGAAGCGTATCATCTTGTTATAAGATGAAAGTTTCTCATTTTCAGTTGAATGTTTTCCAATGCTGTGTTTCAGCACCCGCAATGCCACACTTCGTGGGTGCCGATGCCACACTTGGACGAGTGTGAAGTGTGGAGTTTGCCCCGTTTAGGTGTGGCATTTGCCCTGCTCAGGTGTGGCGTTTCTTTTGATATTCCGCCGGTGTCATCCCTGTGATCCGTTTAAAGAATTTGCTGAAGAATGACGGATTGGGAAATCCCAGTTCATCCGAGATTTGGAATACCAACAAGTCACTGTGTTTCAGCAGTACTTTTGCTTCAAGAATAACGGCTTGGTTAATCCACTGCATTACCGTCTGCCCGCTTACTTCACGAATAACCGTACTCAGATAATGAGGAGTCAGACACAGTTTATCTGCATAGAAACTGATGTTGCGTTCACGTTTACTGTGTTCATTAACCAACCCGATGAAGCGGCGGAATACTTCTTCTTGGCGTGAGAGCTGCAATGGGGTGGACTCTTCGTTCTTTGCATGTATATACCTTATATTATAGAGTAATGCCATAATCAAGTGTTGTACCACTTCCCGGCGGAATGGCACTTTGTGCACAGCGTCCCATATCATTGAAAAGAAAGCATCGATTTGCGGTAATTCTTCCTCTGTGGGCGAAATGAAAATGCCATGCTTTGTGTACGAATCCGTCAGTGCACCTCCCTGTGCGATGGGCAAAAAGTTATTATCGGGAACAATGACCTGAAAGTCATAATCCTCACTGATTTCCACAATTTCTATCAGTGAATTGAAAGGACTGATAATAATCATTGGTTCCTTTACCTTATATTCTATCAGATTGATGGAAATCCGTGCTTCACCTCTCAGTATCCGGATGATTCTGCTTTCTTTGGCGCGATAGGGCCTCCCTGTGCTAAAGAGGATACTATCCATTTGGGCAAAGCTGATGATAACACCGAGATCACGGCTGATAAAGCGAAAACTGTTATTGTTTACGATGTTTGGATTACTCAACAGCTCGCCAAGCCCAAGCTCCATAGGTTTGCTCTTTTCCATATCCTTTTCCTCCTTTAATTTATCTATATCTGTGGCAAAGATAAGAAAACATAGGGTTTTCCTGTCTTTTAATACTGGTAATCGGATAAATAGAGCATCATTGCACACAAATAGAATGTATCCATATACTTTTAAGCTCTATCTTTGCGTCCTATAAAGAAATAAACAAGAAATGTATATGGAAATGAAACGAACTATTCTCTCTTTTTCCTTTGTTCTTGCGGCAATGCTGGCACATGCGCAGCTCACGCTGGAGGGATGCCAACACTCGGCACAGACCAATTATCCGCTGGTGCGGCAATACGGTCTGATAGAGAAAGCCCGGGAGTATAACCTGGAGAATGCCGGAAAAGGCTATCTGCCACAATTCACCCTTTCAGGAAAAGCAACCTATCAAAGTGATGTTACAAAGCTGCCGGTGGACGTTCCGGGAATCGATATAAAGAGTATGCCCAAAGATCAGTACCAGGTGATGCTGGAAGTGTCGCAGAACATCTGGGACGGTGGAGATATCCGTTCCAAAAAGCAACTGACCCGGGCTACTTCGGAGATAGACCGTGGGAAGCAGGAAGTGGATATGTATGCACTGAATGATCGTGTGAATCAGCTATATTTCGGCATCCTGTTGCTGGACGAGCAGTTAAGGCAGAATCAGCTTTTGCAGGAAGACTTGGGACGCACCCATCAGCAAGTATCCAACTATATAGCAAACGGCATTGCCAATCAGAGCGATCTGGATGCCGTAAGCGTGGAGATATTGAACACGAAGCAGAAACGCATTGAGCTGGAATCTTCGCGACAGGCCTATCTGAGTATGCTCTCTATCTTTATAGGAAAGGATATCGTTTCCGGAACTACATTGGAGAAGCCCGCCGATACTTTTGAATCCACTTCATTGGTGAACAACCGTCCGGAACTTCGCTGGTTCGATGCCCAAGGCGGACAATTGAACGTGCAGGAGTCTTCATTGAAGACGCGCTTCCGTCCCCGCTTCGGGCTGTTCGTGCAGGGAGCTTACGGAAATCCGGGATTGAATATGCTGAAAGATGATTTCTCCGCATACTATGTAGCGGGAGTCCGTATGTCGTGGAACTTCGGTAGTCTCTACACGTTGCGCAATGATCGGAGGCTGATAGATAACAACCGCCGTAAGTTGGAGACCAGCCGCGATGTGTTCCTGTTCAATACCAACCTGCAATCTACCCAACAAAGCTCGGCCATCCAGTCCATGCGCCGGCAGATGGTGGATGATGATGAGATTATCCGTTTGCGTGTCAATATCCGTAAGGCTGCCGAGGCTAAAGTGGAGAACGGTACGCTGACCGTGACCGATATGCTTCGTGAAATCACAGCCGAGAATCTGGCACGTCAAACCAAGGCTTTGCACGAGGTGCAGTTACTGATGAATATCTGGAATCTGAAATATACATTGAATAATTAAAGGCATAAAAATATAGATCATTATGAAATCAAGGAACTTACTGGGACTTTGTTCCCTATTGGCCCTCTTTTCCGCTTGTGGAAACGGTGCCCCGAAATATGATGCAACAGGAACGTTTGAGACTACGGAAGTGCTTGTATCTGCCGAAGCATCGGGCCGCCTGCTTTATTTCGATATCGAAGAAGGAATGTTGTTGAAGGCCGGTGAAGAAGTCGGCGTAGTAGATACCATACAGCTCTACTTGAAGAAGCTGCAACTGGAGGCAAGTCTTAAGTCCGTCGAAGAACAGCGCCCTGACATTCTGAAACAGGTAGCCGCTACCAAAGAACAAATATCTGCCGCCCAACGTGAACGGAATCGTGTGGCGAACTTACTAAAGGTAGGTGCGGCAAACCAGAAACAACTGGATGATGCGGAAGATCAGCTTGAAGTGCTCCGCAAGCAACTTGTTGCGCAGAATTCTACCTTGTCTAACAGTCACCAAAGCCTGACGTGGCAAAGTTCATCCGTCGGTATTCAGGTGGCACAGGTGGAAGACCAGTTGAAGAAGTGTCACATCACCTCTCCGATAACCGGCACTGTACTGGCAAAGTACGCCGAAGCGGGAGAACTCACAGCTATGGGCACTCCGCTTTTCAAAGTGGCCGATACGGAACAGATGTACCTTCGTGCTTACATCACCTCCGAACAACTGTCGCAGGTAAAGCTGGGACAGAAAGTAACCGTCTTCTCCGATTACGGCACCGATGAGCATAAGCAGTATCCGGGCGTAGTAACCTGGATTTCGGATACCTCGGAATTTACCCCGAAGACTATCCTGACTAAGAATGAACGTGCCAACCTGGTGTATGCCGTGAAGATTGCCGTGCACAATGACGGGCTGTTGAAGATAGGCATGTACGGGGGAGTGGAGTTTAGTGATTAACGGTTAGTGATTAGTGATTAATTTATGGAACATGCGGTTGTTGTAGATAACGTTACCAAGAAATATGGGGCGGTGGAGGCGTTGAAGGGTGTTTCCTTGACGGTTCCTTCCGGAGAGTTGTTCGGCATTATCGGGCCTGATGGGGCAGGGAAGACTTCTCTTTTCCGTATCCTCACCACCTTGCTGCTTCCCGATAGTGGAAATGCTTCGGTGTGCGGTCTGGATATAGCGAAGGATTATAAAGAAATCCGTCGTCGCGTAGGCTATATGCCGGGACGCTTCTCCCTCTATCAGGACTTGACGGTAGCAGAAAACCTGAACTTCTTTGCTACTGTTTTCCATACCACCATTGAGGAGAATTATGAATTGGTGAAGGATATCTACCAGCAAATAGAGCCTTTCCGCAAACGTCGTGCCGGAGCTTTGTCCGGAGGTATGAAGCAGAAACTGGCGTTGAGTTGTGCGCTTATCCATAAACCGGATGTGCTTTTCCTCGATGAGCCGACAACAGGGGTAGATCCTGTTTCCCGCAAGGAGTTTTGGGGGATGCTTCGCCGATTGAAGGAACAGGGCATCACCATCATAGCCTCTACGCCTATTATTGATGAGGCACGCCAATGTGACCGCATTGCCTTTATCAATGAGGGGCAGATACATGGGATAGATACTCCGGAACGTATTCTGAACCAGTTTGCAAGTATTCTTTGTCCGCCGGGACTGGAACATGGCAAGGTGGAACAGAAAGATGAGTATGTCATCGAAGTGGATAAGCTCACCAAACGTTTCGGCAATTTCACGGCAGTGGATCATATCTCTTTCAAAGTCCATCGTGGCGAGATATTCGGCTTCCTGGGTGCCAACGGTGCCGGAAAGACTACGGCAATGCGCATGCTTACCGGATTGAGCCATCCCACAGGAGGCACGGCCCGCGTAGCCGGTTTCGATGTTGCCACACGGACGGAGGATGTGAAAAAGAATATCGGCTATATGAGCCAGAAGTTTTCTCTTTACGAAGACCTGAAAGTGTGGGAGAATATCCGGCTGTTTGCCGGGATTTACGGCATGGCAGAAGATGAAATAGCCCGCAAGACCGATGAACTTCTGGAACGTATCGGACTGAGTGCCGAGCGTGATACGCTGGTAAAAAGTCTGCCGCTGGGCTGGAAACAGAAACTTGCTTTCTCCGTTTCCATCTTTCACGAACCGAAGATCGTCTTTCTGGATGAGCCGACGGGTGGGGTAGATCCTGCTACCCGTCGCCAGTTCTGGGAGCTTATTTATCAGGCTGCCGACCGGGGAATCACTGTCTTTGTCACCACCCACTTCATGGATGAGGCCGAGTATTGCGACCGTATCTCTATCATGGTGGATGGCGTGATCCGTGCTCTCGATACGCCCGATGAACTGAAACGGCAATTTAAAGTTGCTACGATGGATGATGTTTTCCAGCAGTTGGCACGGGAGGCGGTGCGTACGGCGGATTAGCCGATTCATAATATAATTAGTAAGAACAATGAAACAATTTATAGCTTTTGTCCGAAAGGAATTCTTCCATATCTTCCGCGACAGGCGAACCATGCTGATATTGCTGGGTATGCCTGTGGTGCAGATTATCCTTTTCGGCTTTGCCATAACCACGGAAGTGAAGAATGTCCGTGTCGCCATTCTCGACCCGTCGAACGATGTTGTCACCCGGCGCATTATCGACCGTCTGGATGCGAGTGAATATTTCTCCGTCACCACGAATCTGAATACTCCGGACGAGGTTGAGAAGTCTTTCAGACGGGGAGACATTGACCTGGCAGTCATCTTCAGCGAGCAATTTGCGAATCACGTTTATACCGGAGATGCTTGTGTACAGTTGGTGGCCGATGCTACCGACCCCAATACGGCGACCACACAGACCGGTTATGCCGCCAATATCATATCCTCTGCCGGACGCGAAATGCTTCCGGCGGGAATGCAGGTTTCCACTATTGTTCCCGAAGTGAAGCTGCTCTATAATCCGCAGATGAAGAGTGCCTACAACTTTGTGCCGGGTGTGATGGGACTGATCCTGATGTTGATTTGTGCTATGATGACTTCCATATCCATTGTCCGGGAGAAGGAGACGGGAACGATGGAGATATTGTTGGTTTCTCCGGTGAAGCCATTGTTTATTATTCTTGCCAAGGCAGTTCCTTACTTTGTGCTTTCGTTTGTCAACCTGACAACGATTTTGCTGCTCTCGGTCTATGTGCTCGATGTTCCCGTGGCGGGTAGCTTGTTCTGGCTGATTGTGGTATCACTGCTCTTTATCTTCGTTTCCCTGGCTCTGGGCTTGCTGATATCCTCGGTGACGCGGACGCAGGTTGCTGCCATGCTTGCATCGGGATTGATACTGATGATGCCTACCATGCTGCTCTCCGGTATGATATTCCCCATAGAGAGCATGCCCTTGCTGCTTCAAGGCATTTCGGCCGTACTTCCTGCCCGCTGGTACATTCAGGCTGTGCGGAAGCTGATGATCGAAGGAGTGGATATCTCACTGGTATTGACGGAAGTCAATATTCTTGCTGTAATGGCGGTTGCGCTGATTACGATTAGTTTCAAGAAGTTTAAGAACCGATTAGAATAGGAGAGTGGTGGTATGATAAAGTTTCTGATAGAAAAAGAATTCAAGCAGTTGCTCCGTAACTCGTTCCTGCCGAAGATGATTCTTATCTTCCCCTGTATGATTATGATACTGATGCCCTGGGCGGCAAATCTGGAGATAAAGAACATTAACCTGAACATTGTGGATAATGACCACAGCGTCCTTTCGCGCCGCCTTGTGGATAAGATCGGTGCATCCACCTATTTCCGTACAACGGCCCTTCCTGATACTTACAATGAAGGATTGCGCTCCATCGAAATCGGTTCGGCAGATATTATTTTGGAAATTCCCCGCGATTTTGAGAAGAACTGGGTGACGGGCAACAACCCCCGCCTGCTGGTTGCCGTCAATGCGGTGAACGGTACAAAGGGAGGATTAGGAGGCTCGTACCTGTCTTCCATCATTAATGACTATACCCGTGAGTTGCAATCGGAATCACCGTCAAAGGCAATGTCTGCCGGGATGGGATTGCCCCGGATTGGCATTTCAACGCAGAATCTGTATAACCCGAACCTGAACTACAAGCTCTTTATGGTTCCGGCATTGATGGTGATGTTGTTGACAATGATTTGCGGCTTTCTTCCGGCGCTCAATGTGGTAGGTGAGAAAGAAGTGGGCACTATCGAGCAGATCAATGTAACGCCTGTCTCCAAACTGACGTTTATTCTTGCCAAGCTGATACCTTATTGGCTGATAGGTTTCATTGTGCTTACGATATGTTTCTTTCTGGCATGGTTGCTCTATGGTATTCTTCCTGTGGGGCATTTTGTGACGATATATCTTTTTGCAGTGGTCTTCCTGTTCGTGGTCTCCGGATTCGGTCTGGTGATTTCCAATCATTCCGCTACGTTGCAGCAGGCCATGTTCGTCATGTGGTTCTTTATGCTGATACTGATGCTGATGAGCGGTTTGTTCACTCCCGTACACAGTATGCCGGAATGGGCACAACTGATTGCTGCGCTCAATCCGCTGAAATACTTTGTAGAGGTGATGCGTACCATTTACCTGCGGGGTGGTGGCATTGTGGAGTTACTTCCACAGTTAGGAGCATTGATAGCCTTTGCAGTATTCTTTAATCTGTGGGCGGTGAGGAGTTATAGAAAGAGTAGTTGAGATTACTCTTTCATAATCCTTTTGATTTCCGCATCCAGCGAAGCTTTCTCCGGGATATTGAGTTTCGGTCTTAACCGATAACGTATCCTGGTGACGCTGGCGGAGGCTATGCCTAATATCCGGGCTATTTCTTCGGTGCTTTGATTGAGCAGAATGAGCATACACAGCAATTCTTCATTCTTGGTGATATTGGGACACACATCGCGCAGGCGGATAAGTGCCGTAGAATAAATGCCGGAGAAGGCGACACGGAATTCAGCTTCTTCTTTGGGCGTCAGCATGGTGGGAGACAGAGTTTCCATAAGCTTGTTGAGTTCGCTCCCGGATTGGTTTGAGGCTTGTATTTCAGCCAATTGTCGAAGCAGTTCCTGATTGTGTTCATGAAGTTCATGGCGCGACTCAAGAATTCTCTTCAATTCCTTTTCCTTTTTATCCAGGCGGATGGAGGTGATTTCAAGTTCCTTTTCATCCAATTGATGATGCAATTTCAGAGATCGGTGCCTGTTCCAGAACCAGGTGGCCAGGAGCAGGATAAAGAGGATGGATGCAATAGTGCCGATGGTATATGTACGGATAACACTGTTGCGCAAGGCTATACCTGTCGTGAGCAGACTATTTTCCTGTTCCACCTTCTCCGTCTCGTAACGTATATGCGAGGCTATGGATTCGCGAATGGATTTCTCATGAATTACAGAGTCGATAATCATATTATAGCGGGGGAGCAGTTCTTTTGCAGCTTTCATCCTGTCGGTACGGTGGTAGCTGTCGAGCAGTAACCGGTTGTTGTGATTTTCGGTTTCCATATCTCCACGGGCTTTGGACAAGCTGACGGCTTTTTCAAGCAAGGGGATGGCGTCCTGGTATCTTCCGGCCCTGTACATGGCGTTTCCGTAGCCCATGTAATAATTCAGCAGCATGTAGCCGGGCACTTCATCTTTCATCTCTTCATAGTGCGTCAGTACCTTCGGCAGTGAGTCCGCGAACAGGGCTTGGGCGTCCAACTTTTCCATCTTTACACGTATTTGTCCGCGCGGATTGGTGGCTCTGATGTAGAAGCTGTCGGCAAGGTTGAGTGCGAGGAAGGCTGAGTCGATGAGGCCCATTCTTTTATAAATCAGGGCTCTCCTTTCGTACAGGCTTGCCGCCATACCCCAGGTCTCGTTATCTTCACGGAACAGGCGGAGTCCTTCATTGTTGTAATGCAAGGCTCTGTCGAAGAAGTTTAGTTCGGTGTAATTGCCGCACAGGTTGATTGCGGCGAGCATTGCGCCACGCGGATTCTGCGATTTATTGCTTTGTTCCATAACTTCCTGACAGAGGCTGATACCTTTCTGGAACTCATTCTTCCGGATGTAGATGTTTGCCAGGTTGGCCATGGCCTGCGGATAGAGTCCGGTGTCGTCGTATGCTCCGTTTCTCATAGCTTCGGCGGCTCGCAGCAGGGTGGGTTCCGCCCGTGTTTCGGTGGAGTCGACGGCCATATAGGTGATTCCGGCGGCTATGGTGCAAAAGAGTTCACTGGAAGGATCATCATTTTCATTTATGCTCATGGCTTGGTCGAGGAGTTGGCAGGCTTCGGCACGGCGGCTGAGGGTTTGCAACATTTGTGCGTCGCATACCAAAATCTCGCGTTGACAATGATTGGATAGTATCGGGTGGTTCATTTCCTTGAGCCGGAGGAAGTGCTCGTGTCCTTCGGCTATTCTTCGGGAATGATTGTATGCGAACATTAAGTGCCTGATTGCGTAGGACATCAGACGACGGGCGTCGTCAGGAGATAGTCCGTTGGGGTGTTGGTCGCTTTTGACGGGTAGCAAGAAGGCGGAGTCGAGTAGGGAAATAGCGCTGTCATATTCTTTGTCCAGCCGGAACTGATTGGCTTTTGCCAGTATGGCAATACTGTCTGCATGGAATTGCGCAGGAGGATGGGCGCTGCCTGGCGGCTTGTTGCAGCTTACTATGCCGGATACGAGAATGATTAGCGGGAATATAAAATACTTATTCATTTTGTTTAGGATACTTGTATAGGTCTCAAATATAAGTAAAATGGGTGGGTTATTAAAACGATTATTTGAAAATGTTAGAAAACTGATATTAAGGAAGTTTATTACCGGGAGTTATCATATTCTTTTCTAAACTCCCGGGAATTTGATGAATTTCCT
>ENA-UOJN01002201-UOJN01002201.1-human-gut-metagenome-genome-assembly--contig:-C125IIP-NODE-2201-length-12647-cov-13.192344_pt1 | contig 12647 bp, 9 predicted proteins | sample MGYA00242350_ERZ723897 | MGnify/ENA metagenome assembly ERZ723897 | reverse complement strand
GCTGCCCGCCGTGGGTGCGGCAACGATGCGCTTCATGCAGGCGTTGCACTCGGCGACCTTGAGCGCCTGCTCCGTTACGCGCTGAAAATATGTCCCGCCGAGCAGCAAGCCCTTTTCCGCCGCCGCACGGAACTTTTCCGCGTCGCCGCCGATGAGCCCGCTGTTGGAGCGGTCGTCCGCACAATACTGCCGGCTGGAGGCCTGCATGGCCGCCCAGAGCGCTGCGATCTGTCGGTGGGAGGCCGCGGCGTCATAGCCGTTTTCCAGACAATCTGCGTCGCGAATGACGGCGTAGAGCGGCTGGGTGCGCTCCTGCGCCGCCGAAAGCATGTCCGCAATGCTCGAAAAGCTCATACCGGTTCCTCCTGATTAAAGATCGTGATCTTCTGAATGCCCTCGATGTGCGACAGCCACTGCTCGATATCCTTCGGGATCGGCTGGTCACATTCGAGGATCATGACCGCATAGCCCCCCTGCTCATCACGGTAGAGCTGCATGGTGGCGATGTTGACGTGCCGCTGCATGAGCGCCGCCGTCACGGCCGCGACATGGCCGGGCGTATCCTGATTGTGGACGATGAGCGTGTTATGCTCACCGGAAAAGTTCGTCTCAATACCGTCGATGGAGCGGATACGGATGCGCCCGCCGCCGACGCTCTCGGCCACGATATCGAGCGCGCGGCCGTTTGCTCCCGTGAGCTTCAGGCGCGCGGTATTCGGATGCGCATTGCGCATCTGCACGTTTTGAAATGTGAACGTCAACCCCTGCTCCGCCGCGACGGCGAAGCTTTCCGGGATGCGCAGGTCGTCCGGCTGCATGCCGAGCAGGCCCGCAATCAGCGCGCAGTCCGTACCGTGGCCGTGGCCGGTCAGGGCAAAGCTGCCGTGCAGCGAAATGTCGGCATGCACCGGCCGGTCGCCGAGCAGCTTGCGCGCCGTCAGGCCAATGCGCACAGCGCCGGCCGTGTGACTGCTGGACGGGCCGACCATCACGGGCCCGAGAATATCAAATAAACGCATAATACGCCTCCTTGGATGCAAAACAGGCCGCAGATCGCGGATCAAAAAATATGAGTTATTATACGCGCCGTGCGCCCGAAATGCAAGCGGCACGCGCCACTGCGCGAAAAAAATGCCGGCCGCCATGCGGCAGCCGGCAAATTTCATATGTGTCATTGCTCCTGGATCATCATGCGGATAATCGTGCGGTCGGTTTCACGCATGCCCTCGCTGGCAAGCGTGCCGATGTTGCGGATCGTGTTCTCCACGCCCTTGACGACGATGCCGTCGCCGCCGTAGAACTGGCTCTCGTGCATCTGCATCTGCATCCCCAGCAGCCCCGCCTCGACCGCCGAGGCGATCTTGGCCGCACAGCTTGCCTTCGCACCGTCGCAGATCATGCCGGAATCAATGGCAACGGCGTTAACGATGGTGTGCGCGATCTCGCGGAACTGACCGCCGTAGAGATACGTCACGCCTGCTGCCGCGCCGCAGCCGGCCGCCGTGGCCCCGCAGTAAGCGGACAGGCTGCCGATACCGGTTTTCAGATGGATGGTGACGAGGTTCGACACCGCAAGCGCGCGGTAGAGCATCGCCTGCGTGACACCGAGCTCCTTGGCATAGATGATGACCGGCAGAGACGCCGTCAGACCCTGATTGCCGCTGCCAGAGTTGATGACGACCGGCAGGTCACAGCCGTTCATGCGCGCATCCGACCCCGCGGCGGCGTAGGCCTTGGCGCGGTTGTGGACGCTCATGCCGTAAGACTGCAGCAGGATGCGGCCGATGTTCGCACCGTAGTCCCCCCGCAGGCCTTCCTCGGCTATCGCCCAGTTCAGGTCGATCTGCCGCTGGAGGATCTCCTGCACATCGGCGATCTCGACCTCGTTTGCAAAGGCGATGATATTCTCGACCGTCAGCAGGCTGCGGTCGGTCGTGTGCTGACCGGCCGACTCCTGATAGTCCTTGTGCTGCAGCACGACGCCGTTTTTCTCCACACGGATCACGTTGGTATGGAAGCCAGCGATCTCGACAAAGGCGCTGTCCGTTCCCGCCGTGACGCGCACCTGAATGTCAAACACATAGTCCTTATCCGAACGCCCGACGGTGAACGCCGCCTGCTCCAGATAGGTGCCGACGGACTCTACCTGCTCCGGCGTGAGCTCCGCGAGCACCTGAAGCTGCGCATCCGCGTTGTCGGCCACGATGCCAGCCGCGGCCGCGGCCGCGATGCCGCGCAGGCCGTTCGTATTCGGAACGATGACGCTCTTGACATTTTTGATGATGTTCGCACTTGCGAGCACCTCCACCGTCTCCGGCAGCGCGCCGAGCGTCTGGCGCGCAAGCGCCGCACAGTAAGCCACGGCGATGGGCTCGGTACAGCCCATGGCGGGCTGCAGCTCCTCTTTCAGGATCGCGACATATTCGCGATAGATCCGCTTATCCATAATTTTCCTCCGAATTTGATTTCTCTGTTATCCGCGTTTTCGCGTTTTTGTAACAACATCAGTATACAGGAACTTCTGCCTGTTTTCAACCGGAAAAGCCGCCGGTAGTTCAGCGCCTATCCCTGCCGTTTTTTGCAGCAGACGTTTCCAAGCGCCCAGAGTGCATAGCCGAGCACGCCGCCGATCGTGTTCGTGATGACGTCCGTAATATCCGCTCTGCGGAAAACGTGCAGCAGCGGCTGCACGAGCTCGATGCCGGCGCTGAGCGCCAGTGCCAGCAGCAGGCAGCGCCAGAAACGCGGCCGCCTGCCGCGGCAGCGATCGCACAGCGGCTGCAGCACTCCAAACGGAAGAAACAGGACGACATTGAGCACGATCTGCCGCACATAGTCCCCGTGGCGGTGGATGACATCCTCAAAAGGAGCCATATGCATCGGGATGTACGGATGGTCAAAGCAGTACGGCAGCGCCGTGAGCACCGGCATGAGCGTAAAGCGCACGATCCCGGCGAGGCAGCCATACATGAGCGTATAGACGAGCAGCGGTCTTCTCCCCAGCCGCCGCCACTTCGGCAGCAGCCATGCAGCATAGACGGCCACCAGCACAAGCAGGTCGAGCAGAACGCCGGATTGACCCATGCCCCTGCCCTCCTATCGCACGCGCAGGCGCTCGACGAGCGCCTCATCGCTCTCGGCCATGCAGGTCTGATAATCGGTATAGAGCACCATGCCCGGCAGCGCACCGGACGGCTTGCGCACAAAGCGCGCCATGGTGTAGTCCACGGGCGTCTTTCCGCCGTCACGCGCCTGCGAATAGTACACGGCGAGACTTGCCGCCTCGGCGATCGTCTGCTCGTCCGGCGTTGTATCATGCGCGCGGATGATGACGTGTGAGCCGTGCACCTTCTGCACATGCAGCCAGATGTCCGTGCGGCGGGCAGTGCGGTGCGTGAGCTCGTCATTTTGTGTGTTGGAGCGGCCAATGAGGATCTCATACCCGGTGCTCGACACGAAGGCGAGCGGCGCGCGCGGCGCTGCCTTTTCCTTTTTGGCATTGCGCGGTTGGCGCAGGTAGCCGGTCGCGCGCAGCTCGGCACGGATGTCCATGAGATCACGCTCGCTCTCGGCGCGCGCGAGCTCGTCGAGCACGCTGTTGAGGTACTCAAGATTCCGGCTCGACTCGTCGATCAGGCCGGTCAGGTGCTGCTCGGCCGTCTTGGCCTTACGGTAGGCCTTATAGAGCGCGGCGGCGTTTTCCTGCGGGCTCTTGCGCGGATCAAGCTCGATCGTCACATCCGGACAGCCCTCGGCGTAGTAGTCCTGCACCGTCACGGTGCGCGCGCCCTTCTGGATGCGGTAGAGGTTCGCCTTGATGAGATCGGCCTTTTGCCGCAGCGCCTCGCGGTCGGCACAGCGCAGCAGATCCGAGCGCTGGATGGCGAGCTTTTTGGCCGTGCGGTCGCGCACAGTGCGCACCTGATGCGTCAGCTCCTGCGAGCGGCGGCGCATGGCCTCCGCCTTGTCGCGGCGGAGATAAAACTCATCCAGCAGCTCGGAAAACGAGCCGCAGCCGCGGCTTGAGAGCGCACCCTGATACTGCAGGATCGGCACGGCAGAAAAGTCCTTCGGCCGTTCGCCGTCGAGCAGCATGGTCGGGGAAAGATTGTTCGTCTCGACGGTAAACACAAGCGCATCGAGCTCATGCACCAGGCGTGCACGCTGCGCATCGTCCAGCCGCTCCAGGCGCGGGCTGGCATCGCCGAGCGCGCGGAAGCACACCTCCCGGCACAGCAGCGGTGACACGCCGGAAAAGAGCCCCAGCAGCCACTTATCGACCGTCGCCGCCGTGACCGGGGCGGAAAGCATCTGCACGCGCTGCTCCGGCGTCGTATCAAACAGCACCGGCTTATCCTGCCGCAGCGGCATACGGTAAAACAGCCCCGGCTGCACCTGCCGCGTCTCGCTCATGGAGGAATCCACGCGGCGCATGCAGTCGATGATGTGCCCGTCACCGCTGACGAGGATGACGTTCGACTGGCGGCCGAGCATCTCAACGACGAGCCGCTTTTTGACCGGCGTGCCGAGTTCATCCCGCCCGTCGAGGTCGAGGATGAGCACGCGCTCAAAATCCGGCTGGGAAATACCCGTGATGCGCGCACCGACGAGGTGCTTGCGCAGCAGCATACAGAACATCGGCGGCTCGGCGGGGTTTTCAAACGTGCCGCGCGTAAAATGCACGCGCGCGCTGCCGACGCCGCCGTGCACGAGCAGCTTTGCGTTGCCGCTCTGCGTGCGCACGGACAGCAGCAGCAGGTCGCGCTCCGGCTGCTGCACCTTGTCGATGCGCGCGCCGGTCAGCGTCTGCGTGAGTTCCTGCGTCAGGCCGTGCAGAAAAACTGCGTCCATTGGCATGTTACAGCACCTCCGTGATCACGGCGAACAGCTCGCGCAGCCGCTGCGTGCGTCCGAGCAGATACAGCCAGCCAAAGAGCGTCTCAAGCCCCGTGGCCGCGTGATACTGCGCGACGTCCGCATGCTGCGGCACAGAGTTCACCTTCGCGTTGCGCCCGCGCTTATAAACAGCGTGCTCCGCCTCCGTGAGCAGCGGCAGGATCGCCTCCGCTGCGCGCGCCTGCGCGGGCGCGTTGACGCGGCGCACCGTCTCGCGGTGCAGGTCGGTCACGGCGGTGAGCCCGGCAGCACACAGCGCCGTGCGCATCATGAGCTCATACACCCCGTCGCCGATGTGCGCGAGGGCGAGCGTACTGTAGGCGCCGACCTGCGCCGGCGTCATTTCCGGGGCAAAGTCCGCGCCGCCGGGAAAGGCGATCGTGCCGACGGGGCGGCGCTCCGGCCGCCCCGTGTGAAGATCATGATTCATCGTCTTCAGGTTCCTCTTCGTTCACGTCTGCAAATTCCGTCTGTGCCTGCAGCACCTCGCTCGGCGCGGTGCCCTGCACATACTGCATCTCCTGCCACTGCTCCTTCGTGATGAGGATCTTACGCGGCTTCGAGCCCTCGAACGGCCCGACAATGCCCATCTCCTCCATCTGGTCGACCATACGCGCGGCGCGCGAATAGCCGAGCTTCAACCGGCGCTGCAGCATGGACACCGACGCCTGCTTCGTCTCGAGAATAACGTCCACTCCCTGCGGCAGCAGCTCGTCATAGTCACTCTTGGAAGGCTTTTCCGCCTCGGGTGCGGGGCCGGACTTCTTGTCGGCCTCGGCAGCGGACTTCTCGATCTGGGCGATGATATCGTCGCTGTACTGCGCCTCGGAGTTTTGCTTGATGAAGCGCACGACCTCCTCGCGCTCCTCGTCCGACACGAACGAGCCCTGCACACGCAGGGGCTTTCCGGTGCCGATGGGCGCGTAGAGCATATCGCCCATGCCGATGAGCTTTTCCGCGCCGGAGGTATCGAGAATGATGCGGCTCTCGAGTGAGGACGAGACCGCAAAGGCGATGCGGCTCGGGATGTTCGCCTTCATGAGGCCGGTGATGACATCGGCCGACGGGCGCTGCGTCGCAATGATGAGGTGCATACCCGCAGCGCGGCCCATCTGCGCCACGCGGCAGATGCTCTCCTCCACCTCTTTGGCGGCGCAGAGCATGAGGTCGGCCAGCTCGTCGATGACGATGACGACCTGCGGCAGCGTCTGCCCGTCGGGTTCGTTCTTCTGCAGGGCGTTGTAGCTTGCCAGATCGCGCACCTGCGCCTCGGAAAACAGGCGGTAGCGCTTGAGCATCTCCACGACCGCCCACTGCAGTGCGCCGGCCGCCTTCTTGGGGTCGGTCACGACGGGGATGAACAGGTGCGGGATGCCATTATAGATGCCGAGCTCGACCATCTTCGGGTCGATCATGATCAGGCGCACCTCGTCCGGGGTCGCCTTATAGAGCAGGCTGAGGATGAGCGAGTTCATGCACACGGACTTACCGGAGCCGGTCGTACCGGCGATGAGCATATGCGGCAGCTTGGAGATGTTGCCGATGATGCAGTTGCCGCCGATGTCCTTGCCGACGGCAAACGAGAGCTTGGACTTGGCATTGCGGAATGCGGGCGAGTCGATAATATCGCGCAGGCAGACCGCGCTGACGATCTTGTTCGGCACCTCGATGCCGACGGTCGAGATCTTGTCCGGGATGGGCGCGATGCGCACGTTCTCCACGCCGAGCGCGAGCGCAAGGTCGCCGGAGAGATTCGTGATCTTGTTGAGCTTCACGCCCGCCTCGAGCTCGAGATCGTAGCGTGTGACCGTAGGGCCGCGCGTCACGTCGCGGATCGTGGCATTGACGCCGAAGCTGCTCAGAGCGGTATCGAGCCGGTCGCGGTTGAAGCGGATCTCCTCCGTTGCGTCGGTCTGATCCTTCTTCCCCGCGCGCAGAAACGACACCGGCGGCAGCTGATAGGCAGAGTGGTCGGCGTTCTCGCGCTCGATCGCGGAGGTGATCGCCGCCGTCTCTGCCGCAACGGCGGCGCTGGCCGCCTTTTTCGACGGCTTCGGCGGATCATGGATCTCCTGCGCGGCCGTCACATCCACGCCGCAGATGTCCGCCGCCTCCTCCACGGACAGCGGCTGCACATTCTGCGTCGCCTCCGCCGGCGCGGGCTTTTTCGCACCGCGGGCGGCCTTTTTGACCGGGATGGGATCGATCGGCTCGTCATCCGGCTCGGACGGCGTGTCCTCGACCGGAATATCGATGAGCTTTTTCTTGGCGACCGGCTTGTCCGGCGCGGCGCGGCGCGCCCTGCGCTGCGGCTCAGGCTGCGGCGGCACGGCAGGCTCGTCCTCGTCGTCAAAGAGCGGCTGGTCTCCGTCATCCGGGATGTACTGCGCCTCGCGGTGCGCGCGCCACCAGGCAATGATCTTGCCGATCGTCAGGTCCATACTGCCGAGCACGCAGGCCACGAATGCCGCCATCGTCAGCGGCAGCGCCGCGTACACGCTGATGCCGGCCTTGAGCAGGTAGCCCACGCCGCCGGAGATGACGCCGCCGGAGGTGAGCGCCTTGCCGCCGTCATAGAGCTGACCGACGATCGCGCCGAACGTCTGCGCCGTGAACGGCACGCGGCAGACCATGAGGTGTACGATCGTGCCGAACAGCGGCGCGATCAGCAGCGACGCCGTCACACGCAGACCGAAGTGTCGCTCCGGATTGCGCACAAAGACCCAAGCCAGCAGCAGCATCGCAAACGGGAACGCCCAATAGCCCCAGCCCATAATGCCGGACAGGAAGCCCGCAAAGCCGTCGATGATGACGCCCTCGGCGTGAAACAGGCCAAGGAACGCGAGCAGCGACAGCACGATGCACACGATGGCATACGGCCATGTCGGCGCAGTCGGCGCAGGCGACGGCGCTGCAGCAGGCTGCTTTTTTGCCGGCTGTTTTTTCGGCGCTGCAGCAGGCTTTTTTGCCGAGCCGGTTTTCTTTTTGGATGATGAAGTTGCCATGTAATAACGTCCTCTCAGAAAATCAGAGACAGCAGCATCGTCACTGCACCGGCGCCCCAGCAATAGTAGCTGAATGCGCCGAAGTGCCCCTTCGATGTCAGGCGCTTGACAAGGCCGATGGCCACGATGCCGGAAGCCATCGCCACAAGCATGCCGACCAGATATGCTGGCAGGAGCGAGACATCAATGCCCGTCCTGGCCGCTTTGGCCAAGGCCAGGATGTTCGCGCCCAGCACCGCGGGCAGCGACATCAGAAACGAGAAGCGCACCGCAAAGCTGCGCTCCAGCCCCGTGGCCATGCCGGCCGCGATCGTGGTACCCGACCGGGACAGGCCCGGGATCGTCGCCACGGCCTGGCACACGCCGATGATGAGCGCGTCGCGCACGCGCATATTTTTCTCCGTGCGCGTGCCCTTTGGCATTTTATCGGCCACGAACAGCAGACAACCCGTGAGGATCAGCATGAGGCCGATGAAAAACGTGTGGTAATACAGCTGCTCCACCTTGTCGTTGATCGGCAGGATCAGAAACAACGGCAGCGTCGCAAGGATGATCATAAGTACCATGCGCGCCGCAGGGAACTGCTTCCGGCGCTGCTCAGCCGGCAGGCGCGTATTGCCGAAAAACGCGAACGTCTCGCGCACCATGGCCACGATGTCCCGCCAATAGACGATGCAGATCGAAACGAGTGTGCCCAGATGCAGCAGCACGTCAAAAAACAGATGGCCGTCCTCTGCGGTAGACATATGAAACAGATTTTGCAGGATCGACAGATGTCCGGAGCTGGAGATCGGCAGAAACTCTGCGATGCCCTGCACCAGACCGAGCAGAATCGCATTCCAGATGGTCATGGATACACCTCCCAGTGCGCAAATAGCAACATTTTATGATAGCACAATCCCCGTTATTCCACAAGGGAAAACAGACGCAGCGCCCGTTTCCCCCGGTCGGACGGATCACGCCTGCGTGTCGCAATAAGCGGCCAATACACCGCGATACGTCATCCAGCAGTCAAACTTCGACACGAGCTCAAACGGTGCGTGCATGCTCAGCACCGGCACACCTGCGTCGATGGTATCAATGTTGCGGTCAGCCATGAACTTGGCGATCGTGCCGCCGCCGCCCTGATCGACCTTGCCCATCTCGGACAGCTGCCAGACGACGCCGTTGTCGGCGAAGAGGCGGCGCAGATAGGCCACGAGCTCGGCCGAGGCGTCGCTCGTGCCGGACTTGCCGCGCGCGCCCGTAAACTTGCAGATGCCCATGCCGTAGTTGAGCTTGGCCTCGGTGCGCTTGGCGCTTACCTCGGGGAAGCTCGGGTCATAGGCCGCACACACATCCGCCGAAAGGCAGAAGCTCTTGGCAAAGCAGTGGCGCAGCGCAACATCCTGCTGCTCGCAGAGGTCGGCCATGAACGCCTCGAACGCCTGCGACTGCATGCCGGACACGCCGTCGGAGCCGGTCTCCTCCTTGTCGGCGAGAATGCACACAGCCGTGCGCTCCGGCGCACCCTCGAGATCAAGGATCGCGCGCAGCTCGGCATAGGCGCACACACGGTCATCCTGCCCGTAGGCGCCGATCATGCTGCGGTCAAAGCCGATGTCGCGCGCCGGGAACGCCGGCACGGCGGCAAGCTCCGCCGACAGGAAGTCCTCCTCCGTGATGCCGTACTCATCATGCAGCAGCGACAGCACGGCGAGCTTCACGCGGTCGCCGCCCTCACCGGCATACGGCATGCTGCCGATGACGATGTTGAGTGCCTCGCCGGTGATGCCCTCCTCCATGGTCTTGCGCAGCTGATCCTTGCCGAGGTGCGGCAGGAGGTCTGTGATGACAAACTGCGGCTCATCAGGCTCACGGCCGATGGCGACGTCGATCGTGCTGCCGTCCTTGAGCGCGATCGTGCCGTGCAGCTCTAGCGGGATCGCGACCCACTGGTACTTCTTGATGCCGCCGTAATAGTGCGTCTTAAAATACGCCAGCTCCGAATCCTCATACATCGGCGTCTGCTTGAGATCGAGGCGCGGGGAATCAACGTGCGCGCCCGCGATCACGCAGCCGTGATCGAGCGGCTGCTCGCCGAGCACGGCCAGCATGAGCGCCTTGCCGCGGTTATTCACATACACCTTTGCACCCGGCTGCAGCTCCATGCCGAACGTATACGGCACAAAGCCCGCGTCCTCCGCCATGCGGATTGCCTCCTTGACGGCCTCGCGCTCGGTGCGTGCGGCGTCGAGAAAGCGCTTATACCCCTCGGCATAGGCAAAGATCTCACCGGTCTGTTCGGCGTCGATCTGATCGTACCCGTTCTTCGGACGGTAAAACAGCTTTTCCTTCCACTGCTTGACTTCCTTATCTTCGCTCATGAGAGCACCTCCTGTATCAGTTGATGGCAGCGGCGCTGAAAATCGGCGAGCGTGCCGCCGTTATCCAGCACATGGCTGCAGTTCTGGACAAACCATTCGTTGGGCTTCTGCGCGTCGATGCGCGCCTCGGCATAATCGCGCGTCACGCCCTCGCGCGCGATGAGCCGCTCGATACGCTGCTCGCGCGGCGCCGTCACGCCGATGGTAACGGTGCACAGCTCCGCCAGCCCGCTCTCGATGAGCGCGATGGCGTCGATCGCCGCGACCGTGCCGCCCTGCCGCGCCCACGCGCGCAGACGAGACTGCACCTCGGCGCGGACATACCGGTGCGTGATGGCGTTGAGATCGCCGAGCGCCGCCGCGTCCGCGAACACGACCGCGCCGAGCCGCTTTCGCTGCAGCGCCCCATTTTCTATTGTACCCGGAAAACGGGCGTTGATCTCCGCAAGCATGGCGGCATTCGATGCCAGCAGCTCATGATACACTGCGTCGCAATCGATGACGAGCGCGCCCTGCCGCTCCAGCTCCATGAGCGCAGTCGTCTTGCCGCAGCCTGTGCCGCCCGTGATGCCGACGATGTGCATCCTGCGCACAAGCGCGTCCCAGACAGCATCGTCCGGCACGGCGGCAGAGCGCAGGATGCGGTACGGCGTGCACGAGAGGTCGACGAGCGTGGACTCCCGCCCGATGCCGCAGGGGCCGCCGTCGATGACGGCCGCGATCCGCCCGTCAAAATACGCCAGCACGTCGTCCGCCGTCTTCGGGCTCGGCGCGCCGGAGGGATTGGCCGACGGTGCTGCCAGCGGCAGCTGCGCCGCCTCGATGAGCGCGAGCGTGGCCGGGTGATCCGGGCAGCGCAAACCGACAGTCTCGCCGCCCGCGCGCACGATCTCGGGCACGCAGGCTTTGGCGCGCAGCACAATCGTGAGCGGCCCGGGCCAGAAGGCCTCGGCCAGCGTATGGGCCGCCTGCGGCACGGGGTCGCAGTAGCGCGCCATCGCCGAGGCATCGTGCACCATCAGCGACAGCGGCTTGACGCTCGGCCGGCCTTTGACTTCATAGATCTGCGCGACGGCCTTGGGGTCGAGGCCGTTTCCGGCAAGGCCGTAGACCGTCTCCGTCGGGACAGCGACGAGCTGCCCGGCGCGGATGGCATCCGCCGCCTGCGCGATCTCGGTTGTGATCCGTTGTGTTTTCATGCTTCCTCCACGGATGCGCGCAGCTTCTCGGCCTGATCGGCCAGCGTGAGCGCATCGATGATCTCATCCAGATCGCCGTCGAGCACCTGATTGAGCTTATAGAGCGTCAGGCCGATGCGGTGATCCGTCACCCGCCCCTGCGGGAAGTTATAGGTACGAATGCGCTCGTTGCGCATCCCCGTTCCGACCTGACTGCGCCGCTCGGCCGAGCGTTCGGCGCTCTGCCGGGCGCTCTCGGCGGCATACAGGCGCGAGGCGAGGATCTTCATCGCGCGATCCTTATTCTTATACTGGCTGCGCTCATCCTGACACTCGACGACCGTGCCCGTCGGCAGGTGCGTGATGCGGATGGCGCTCTCGGTCTTGTTGACGTGCTGACCGCCCGCGCCGGAGCTGCGGTAGGTGTCGATCTGCAGGTCCTTCGGGTCGATGTGCACCTCGACGGCGTCCATCTCCGGCAGCACGGCCACGGTGGCGGTGCTGGTGTGGATGCGGCCGCCTGTCTCCGTCTCCGGTACACGCTGGACGCGGTGCACCCCGCTTTCAAACTTCAGGCGGGAGTACGCCCCCTGCCCGCTGATGAGCAGGCTCGCCTCGCGCACGCCGCCGAGCTCCGTCTCGTTGAGGTTCGCGATCTCGGTCTTCCAGCCGTGCGCGTCGGCGTACATGGTATACATTCGATAGAGACTATGCGCAAAGAGCGCCGATTCTTCCCCGCCGACACCGGTGCGCAGCTCCAAAATGACATTGCGGTCATCATTCGGGTCGCGCGGCAGCAGCAGCACGCGCAGCGTCTGCTCAAGCTCTGCGCGGCGGGTCTTGCCGGTCTCGAGCTCTTCGCGCGCGATCTCATGCAGCTCGGGATCGCCGAGCAGCGCCTGTGCCTGCGCGATCTGCGCCTCGCAGTCGACATAGGCGCGGTACGCCTCCACGACCGGCTGCAGCTCGCGCTGCTCGCGGCAGAGTCCGGTAAACACCGCTGGATCGGAATAATACGCGGGGTCAGCCAGCTTGCTCTCGAGCTCACTATACCGGTTTTCAATTTGTCGCAGCTTTTCGAGCACACTGCCGCCTCCCTCGTTGCGATATTCGCTCAATGTATCAGTGTAGCACACAGGCGCGAAAATGTAAAAAGGCGGTGCGCCAAAGCGCCCCGCCTGTTGTCTCTCGAAAAACCGACG
>ENA-UOJN01002195-UOJN01002195.1-human-gut-metagenome-genome-assembly--contig:-C125IIP-NODE-2195-length-12675-cov-16.019176_pt1 | contig 12675 bp, 8 predicted proteins | sample MGYA00242350_ERZ723897 | MGnify/ENA metagenome assembly ERZ723897 | reverse complement strand
CAGACGTGGGCTCTCCCGGGCCGCATCCCTTTTCGCAAAACGGACGCAACGCGACGGTTACTCGACGATGATTTCGTCGGTGAAGATCCAGCCGCCGGGACGGCCGTTGTGACGGGCTTTCAGGCGGACGTAACGCGCCTCGGTCTGGCCCGTCCAGCCGAACTCCCTGTAGCAGTCCTGCTTGAATTCGACCGGAATGTCGTTCCCGACCGTGGCGAGGGGCGTGAAGCGCTCGTTGTCGTCCGAGACCGAAAATTCGACCGCACGGGGCATCCAGATATCGGCGTAGAAGCCCTGCATGAAATCGGCGGCGATGCGCCGCACGGGCTGCCGCTCACCCAGATCGACGACCAGATCGACATCGGTGTCGAGCCAGCCCAGCCAGCGTCGGTCGCCGTAGTTCCAGCCGCCGCGCAGTCCGTCGGTCAGCGAGCCGTCGCCCGCAGCGGCGTATTTGGGACTGTAGGGCGTATGGTAAATCACGGTCTTGCCGGTCGAAAGGCAGCGGAGGGGTTCGAGCGATTCGGGACGCGGCCCCACGGCGTTCTTCTGGTCGAAGGGGTGGTATCCGCGCTCCTGAAGCCATGCCACGGCGTCGAGCGCACGGGCATAAAAGTCGTCGTAATCCTTCCTTTCAGGCGCGCTCCACCCCACTTCGGCGACGGCCAGCAGGCGCGGCCACATCATATGCTCGGCATGCTCGGCGGTCGGGACGTGCTCGCACCAGAGGTTGCCCTGCACGCCGAGGATCATCGGCACGACCTGAGCGCCGAGCGAATCGGGAGCCGGATCGTAGGAATAGGCCTGTTCGAGGGTCAGGAACGCCGCGGCGGCGACCGGTTCGGTCGTGGGATCGTCCTGACAGAAGTCGAGGTAGCAGTAATTCGAAGGGGTCATGACGGCATGATGTCCGGCGGCGGCAGCGGCGATGCCGCCCTCGGTGCCGCGCCACGACATGACCGTGGCGTCGGGCGCAAGCCCCCCTTCGAGAATCTCGTCCCAGCCCAGCAGGCGGCGGCCCTTGGCGTTGAGGAAGGTCTCGATGCGGCGGATCATGTAGCTTTGCAGCTCATCGACGTCTTTCAGCCCCTCTTTGCGCATCCGCGCGGCGCATTTGGGGCAGGTGCGCCAGCCCTGCTTCGAGGCTTCGTCTCCGCCGATGTGGATATACTCCGAGGGGAAGAGTCCAATCACCTCGGAAAGGACGTTTTCGAGGAATTCGAACGTCTGTTCGTTGCCGATGCAGAAGTCGGAGTTGAGATAGGGTTTCCCGCTGCACGAAAGTTCGGGGAAGACGGCCAGCACCTCCTCGCTGTGGCCCGGCATCTCGATTTCGGGGATCACCTCGATATGCAGGGCGCGGGCGTATTCGACCACCTCGCGGATTTCGTCCTGCGTATAGTAGCCGCCATCGGCCGCCGGATCGTCGCGGCGACAGTAGCGTTTGCCGCCGAAGTTCCACCCCTCCCAGTCGGGATAGGGACGCCATGCGGCGATGTCGGTAAGGGCGGGGTATTTCTTGATCTCGATGCGCCAGCCGGCACCGTCGGTCAGGTGCCAGTGGAAGCGGTTGAATTTGTAGCGGGCCAAGAGATCCAGCTGCCGCTTGACGAACTCCTTGTCGCGGAAGTGGCGCGAGACGTCGAGCATGAAGCCCCGGTAGCCGAAGCGCGGAGCGTCCTCGATCACAACGGCCGGAATCCGGCGGCCGCAGTGTTCGGCCAGCTGGCCCAGCGACTGAAGTCCGTAGAAGAGTCCGGCGGCATCGGGCGCCGTGACGGTGATTTTTCCGCGGGCGACGTCGAGGCGGTAGCTTTCGGGCGCGCCGCCCTCGGCAAGCAGCAGTTCGAGAACGGGGATGTCGTCCCCGGCGGCTTCGGCGAAAGAGACGGGGAAAAAGCCGTCGCCGGAGCGCCGCATCCACGCCGCGAGGTCGGCCTTGTCCTCTCCTTCGAGGTTGGTCGCAAAGAGCAGCGTCGAGGGCATCCGGAAGGCGCCGTCGCCCCACGCCACCTGCTGCGGAGCGGGGATAATGCCCGTCGAAAGGTCGCCGCGGGAGTTCCCGCATGCCGCGAAAAGCATGCATGCGGCGGTGAAAAGCAAAAGTCGTGGTTTCATCGGTAAGTTTTATGGTGATAAGTTCGGTTCTTCGTACAAAGATAGCACAATCCGGCGCCGCGTCAAATAAATTTGCCTCCGCCGGAAGAGAGTATCGCCAAGCCGGGATTCATCTCCGCCGGAAGCGACAGGTCCGCCGGGAATAAAAAGCGGAACAAAAAGAAGCCGTGCCCCGGCGGCAGTCTCCTGCACCGGCCGCACGGCTTCCGTTCAGCGGATCGGAACGATATCCGAAAGGCGGATTACATCCACTTGGTGTCCATCATCGTCGGGTTGGAGCTTCCGCCCACGGCGTCGTAGCCGTGACCCGTAAGGTCCTTGACGATGTTGCCGCCGCCGTCCTTGGCCTCCCAAGCGTTCATACGCCAGTAAGCCAGCAGGCCGTCCGATTCCGGATTGACATAATTCATGTTGTTCGATATCTCGGCCTCAGTCAGCGCACGCGTCCAGACCCGGCACTCAGCGACATAACCATTGAGCGGACGTCCACCGCCATAAGAAGCGCCGAGATAAAAACCGCCCGAATTATCGCTCGACAAGTTGATGGTCTCCCCCTGTGTCGCAACACCAGTAACATACACGCCGTCGATAAAAATATCCCAACTCTTCCCCGACCATACGGCAGCTACATGATACCACTTGCCCGTATCAAAAGGTTTAGAGGTCGCAGCAGGCTGATAATCGCCATGGCAGATCTGAAGAACGTTCTTGGGGACCTTCACGTCTCCGAAGCGGACACCGCACTCGCCCTCAATACCCATAATCGAACTAATATAAGGATCATAATTCTGGAATCCGTCCATATAGACACGGGCTTCAAGCGTTATGGCTTTGAGTGCAGCAAGATTGGCGTCTTCCTGAAACGACGGCACTTTATAAATGTTACTTGATCCGAGGTAGATAGCCTTACTGATAACCGGTGTTTTTAATACTATGAAAAGTGTCCGAGAAGGTTCCAAAACGGCAAGACCGCTGTTTTCGATCCGCTCGATGCTCACGGGCATGCAGTAGGTCGTACCCTCCTGAAAGTCATCGAGCGACGTGACGGTAAAATCGACCTCCGAGGAGCGACTGTAACCGGCCGAGATCACCACTTCGTCACCGCTGAGCGTATAACTGTCTGCGGGGGGCACAACATAATTTTTCTGGTATTTGGCATTATACTCCTCCAGCAGGTCGGGGCGCAACGAAATCTTGATTTTGGTATCCTTATTCACAGGCACCGAAGAAGAGACCGAAATCTCCGTTCCGGCCGGGGGCGTATCGATGGTAACCGACTTGGAAACCGTCTTCTGCGCATCGGTCATGTAGGCCACCGGATGGATTTCCGCCGTCTCCTGACAGCCGCAGAGAGCAGCCGCAGCGAGGACGAAGGGGGCGATTAAATATTTCAGTTTCATAACATACATTTTTTTCTGGTTAATAAATCGCTAATTGGCCGGGCCGTAGATTTCGGCTTCGTTCATGCTCGTATGGCCTGTTACACGACCCACGTAAACCCGGATATAGCGGGCTTTGACCGTTCTCTTGAATTTGACCCACTTCCAGTTGTCGGACAGCACCGGAGTGAAGGGAACGCCGGCCGAAAGGCTGTACCAGACATTGCCGTCTTCGCTGTAGGTGAGGTCGGTGCACTGCGGTTCGGAATCCTGATAGTAGATATGCCAGCGCAGGCCGGTCACGTCGTTGACTTCGCCCATGTCGATGGTGAAGTTGCCGCCGTTGCCCCACGAATAGGAAGCGCTGCTTGCATACCAGCAGTTGGCGTCGAGCTTGCCGTCGAACATGGCCGCCTTCTGCGCGGCGGAGTCGCAGTTCCAAACACCGGTGGCGCCGCTCGTCGCAGTACCCTGACAGCAGGTGATCGTCCATGCCGAGGTCGGAGCGATCTTCGAGCCGTCGAGCGTCGTCGCGCCGATTTCGACATCCATCGCGACCTTCGTAACGAAGATATAATGTACGGAGCCCTCCTTGACGGCATATCCGGCATCCGAAATAGGACTGATCACCACCGGAATCAAATAATACCCCTTTTCGATTGACTTAGGATCAAGCGTAATCGTCGCATCGGGAGAGAACACCTGATTTTCGGCGCACTGGATCGGCTCCATCTTAACCAACGACGGATCGACGGTCTCATATTCCGTACCGTTCTCATCGTTATAAACGGCTACGAGCGAATTATCCACACCCAGCGTCAACTGCATACCGCTTACAACGGGACGCGAGAACGACAACGAAACTTTATCCTGCATCGTTCCGGTCACCGAACCATCGTCCTCGACAACGAACGAAAAGTTGGAAGATTGGTTACTCGAAAAAGCCACATCGATAGGCGTTTTCCAGCCTCCGGCAGGATTGGCCATCTGAATCGCATTGCGCATAAATTGGTACGGCATGGCCGAATTACCGTATTCGTACTCCATATGGTATGCACCGAATCCGGCGCCGGCACCCTGCGTGGGATTAAAGGTCGCCATACCGTAAAGAGACGGCATCCTATTACCTTCGCGGTCCGTAAAATTCACACCGCCAGTTTTCCAATAAGACTCAAAATTCTCGGCAAAGATATACTGTTCAGGCTTCCAGCCTTTTGCATCGGCATTATTGAAGCGATTTTGCAGATCGGTATAACCAGAAGAAGCATACGCCTGCACGATACCATAGTCGAAACAATCCACAACCGAACGATCCACCGCATAAGGCACGCCATCGATTATCAGCAGGCGTCCGGTACCAGATTTCGGACCGACATACTTGCTCATGGCATTGATCAACTTGGTAAACAGAGCATTGTCATGTCCGACAAAAGGCCCTGATGCACCATAGCCCGGCTCATAGTCGATATCGATGCCGTCGTACTGATACTTGTCCATCGAGTCTTTGCAATAGGCTTTTGCATAAGCTTCAATGGCCTCGTCGGTATATTCACCGTTGCCGATTTCAAGGAACGGTTCGGGCAGTTTATCCGAAAAAATCGTATAGGTCACTTTCGTACCCAACGTTTTCTGAACGAACTCCTTATCGGCCATTTGCTGGGGCGTGAGCGTGTGCCACTGGCTCCAGATCGAGATGATGTCCATCGAGTCTGGGGCGCTGATCAGACGCGACTGATAGGACGCGCCGACGGCCGTCCACGAACCGTACCAGCCGAAAGCCAGTTTGTGTTTGGTCTGCTTGTAGGCGCGGAGATTCTGGTAATAGGCATTGTCGCGCAGGATCGGCGACTGCTGGTCCGGATGCTGGATATTGATCCGCTCAGGCGTCGTCTCCTTCGTACAGGAGGCCACCGCGGCCGCCAGCACGAGACAAACTACTGCATGTTTCAATATATTTTTCATAGTTTACTCAGGTATAGTTTCAGGTTACTAATTCTTTTTGTCCCACCACAGCTTCGTGCCGCCGTTGTCAGGACCGCCGAGCAGTTTGACGGCCTCCTGCACGGCCGCGCCGTTGTTGGAGTATTCCGACTGCGGGAAGACCATGCGGCGGATCTGCTTGTTGGTATCGACGCCGCTGGTCGGATAGTTGGAGCGTACGGGGAAAATCAGGGGATAACCCGTACGACGGAATTCGGACCAAGCCTCGGTGCCGTTGGGGAACATGGCGATCCATTTCTGGGTGATGATGCGCTCAAGCTGCTCCTCTTCGGAAGCGCCGGCGTTCCATTTGATCGTAATCTTGCCCAAGGCCGAAATATTATACTTGGTATTGGCGGCCGAAACGTCGGTGAAGTCGGTCGGTTTGCTCGTTTCGTCGGCGGCATACCTTGCGGCGGCATCGGCGCTCAGGCCGTTTTCGAGGAACGACAGCTCGATACCCTTGTTATAGAACTCCTCGGCGGTACCGCCCATCTCGGCCGTCCAGCCGCGCATGGCACCTTCGGCGCGCAGGAACGCGACTTCCGAGGCCATCATCCAGCGCAGGGGCGAATCGGTGGATTTCTCCTGTACGTTGGGCGCGGACATGGCCTTGTAATCATCCTGCTGGGGATTGGGCATTCCGTTGGCTACACCGCGGTATTCGCCCTTGTTGTCGCCTTCGGTGACAGGCTGGAAATAAACCGGAAGACGCGGGTCGTTGTAACCGTTGAGGTAGGAGTCCATCGAAGCGCCCATGCGGGTGTCGCTATAGCCGTTCCAGATCTTTTCGAGCGGGTTGATGATCGTAATGGATCCCCAGCTCTGGAAAAGCGCGCTGTCGTCGGCCGTCTCCATCACGCCGTCGCGGACGGCTTCCATGGCGTACTGCTTCGCAAGGTCGGGCTTCACGTAACAGATGCGCATGGCCAGACGCAGCTTCACCGAGTTGGCGAGCTTGAGCCATTTCGAATAATCGCCGTGGTAGAGGGCATCGACCTCTTCGAGCGGTTTGGCGTCGGGATTGTTCTCCACGACGTCCTTCAGCACCGCGATCGCGCTGTCGAGCGTCTCGAAGAAGTGCATATAGCACTCTTCCTGCGAATTGTAAGGGTTCTCCGTCTCGCCGAAATGCAGCACGGGCAGCGGGCCGTAGATATCGCTCACGCGATGAAGCGACATGACTTTCAGGATATTAGCCACAGCGAAGATGTCGTCGCTGAGCAAACCGTTGGCGTGGGCGTACTTCAGCTGCAGCCAAGCGGGCATGACATTGGTGAACGACTCGCTGAAAGGTACGTTGCACCAATCGCTGCCGTTCAGCGCATAAATCTGGGGGTTGGTGCCGCCGTCCCAGTTGTTCGTACCGGACATATAGCCGGCGTATACGTCGCCGATCAGGTTATAAGCTTTTTGATAACGGTTGTTGGGATCGGTATCCGAGCCGCTGCACGAGTAGACGGCGTCCATCTGCATGGTGGTGATGAACATCTTCAGATCCACATCCTGCGCAGCATTGGGGTCGGTATTGAAGCGCTCGAAGTCCCCGGTGCAGGCGGTGAACGCCAGACAGGCGGCCGCCAGCGAAAGGAATCCTTGTTTGATATTGTTTCGTTTCATAGTCGGTTGAGCTTTAGAATTGGAGTTTTACACTGAATCCGAGGGTGCGGACGCTCGGCTGCATGAAGAAGTCGACACCCTGATAGTAGGTACTCGTCGAAGCGGTCACTTCGGGGTCGAACGGAGCCTTGTTGTAGAACATGAACAGGTTGCGGCCGACGAACGATACGCTCATATTGACCTTGTTGCGGAACCATTTGGAGGGCAGGTCGTAACCCAGCGTAAGCTCGCGCAGGCGGACATTGGTCATGCTGTAGACATAGTGCGAAAGCATCGCCATGCCGTCGCCGCTGTTGGCATAGAAGGTCTTGGCGTCGGGAACCTGCTGGTCGTCGGAAATCCATACGCCGCCGTTCTCGCGGGCGTCGGCCGAATCCTGCGAAACGCCGAAGCGGTCCATGAGGGCCTGCGTGGCCGATACGCCGCGGCCACCGATACGTGCGTCGATCAGCACGCCGAGCGAAACGCCCTTGTAGGAGAACTGGTTGTTCCAGCCCCAGCGGAAGCGGGCTTCGGTGTTGCCGGCGAAGATGTAGGCTTCGGGATCGGGATCGAGCAGCACGGTGTTGGAGTTGGGATCGACATAGATATGACCCTTGTCGTCGGTCAGCAGGCCTTTGACATAGAAGTCGCCGATCGAACCGCCCTCGACGAGCTTGACACGGTAACCGCCGTAGTCCTTATTGACCTCCTTGATATCGACCAGCGAGCCCGTATCCGGATCGCGGGTGCCTTCGGGAACCAGCTCCTTGATCTTGTTGCGGTTCATCGAGAAGTTGAGGGTCGTGGCCCACGAGAAATCGCGCCATGTGTTCTTGTATCCGGCCGAAGCCTCGATACCCCAGTTATTGACCTTGCCGGCGTTGATGTATTTCTGTTTGTAGCCGGAGCTGGGAGGTGCGTCGTAAAGGAAGAGCTGGTTGTAGGTGTTGGTATTGTAGTAGGTAGCCGTAGCCGAGATCTTGTTGCCCAAGAACTTGACGTCGAGACCGGCCTCGAACGACTTGGTGCGCTCGGCTTCGAGGTGCTTGGCCGGGGCGATGGTCGCCGTGCTCACCACGCCGTTGGTCAGCGTGTAGTTGGGACCGGTGATGTAACGTTCGGGAGCATTGCCCACCTCGGCATAGGATCCGCGCACCTTGAGGAACGAGATGCCCGCCTTCGAGAGGTCGGCCATCGACGAAATCACGGCCGAAAGGCCCACCGAAGGATAGAAGATGTTCTGTTTGGGCGTGAAGGCCAGCATCGAGGCCCAGTCGTTGCGGACCGAAACGTCAACGTAGAGCATACCCCGCCAGCCCAGCTGCATGGTCGCATACACGGCCTGAATCTGGTCGTGGTAGTTCTCCTGCGTCGGGAAACTCTGCGAGTTGTCGGAGATGATGTTGTTGTAGGTGAACTTGTTGGGAATGCCCGCCAGATAACCTTCGTAACCCGTCAGCTGGTTCTTGTCGTCCATGATGCTGGCGCCGAGGTTGAACTGCAGGGAGAAGGCATTGTCGAAGAAGCTCTTGTCGATGCTCAGCAGCACGTCGCCGTAGAGGTTGTTGTGCGTCATCGTGCGGTTCAGGTAGCTGCCGTACTTCGAAGCGAAGAGCGTGTTGGTCGAAGCGCTGAGTTTGCGGATGTAGTTGATCGTCGCATTATCGGTACGGATACGGCCCGTCAGGCTCATCCAGTCGGTGATGTCGAGCTTCATCGTAGCGTTGAAGCTGTAGCGGTGCTGACGGTTTTCGTTCAGCTCGCGGTTGGTGATCCACCACGGGTTCTCGACGCCCTTGAGGAATTCGAGGTCCCAGAACTGCTCCATATAGCGCGAGTCGGAACCCGGACGCTCGTAAATCTCGTATTTGCGGATGTCGTTGCCGCGCGGGAAGAGGTAGATGCCCACCAGCGGGTTGCGGTACTGGCCCTGAATAGTCTGGTTGCGGGTGTACTGCTTCATGTAGGTCGCGCCCACGTCGAGCGTCAGGCGGTCCTTGATAAGCATCGTCGTATTGCGGATCGAGAAATTGTAGCGGTTGTAGACATTGTTGGGTACGATACCGCGCGAATTGACGGCGGAAGCCGACGCATAGGTCTGGTTGCGTTCGGTACCGGCGGAAAGGCCCACCGAGTTGGTCTCGTTGAATCCGGTCTGGAAGAAATCCGCGGGATCGTACGAAGTCGGCGTGGCGAGTTTGCTGCCCCAGCTCATCATCGGCTCGATTTCGCTCGTGCCGTAGGTGTTCTGGAATTTGGGCATCACGAAGGGATGGGAGAAGGTCGTCGAGTTCGAATAGTTGACCCGCACGCGGCCCTCCTTGCCCTTCTTGGTGGTGATGAGGATCACACCGTTGGCGCCCTGAGCACCGTAGAGGGCCGAAGCCGTGGCACCCGAAAGGATCGACATGGACTCGATGTCGTCGGGGTTGAAGTTGGCGATACCTTCGAAGTCGCCGCCGTCGGGCGTTTCATACGTGCCTGAGGTCTGGCTCGAACGCAGGCTCGGAAGCGGAATACCGTCGATCACGTAGAGGGCGTTGTTCTCGCCGTTGATCGACTTGACGCCTCGCATCACCACGCGGGTCGAACCGCCGGCGCCCGATGCACTGGCATTGATCTGAAGGCCGGCGACCTTACCCGAAAGGGAGTTCATGAAGTTGGCGTCCTTGACCGAGGTGACGATGTCGCCGGCTACCTCCTGCACGTTGTAGGTCAGCGATTTCTCGGCGCGCTTGATACCGAGGGCGGTCACCACGACGGCGTCGAGCACCTCGTTGTCTTCGAGCATTACCACCTGAAGGGGCGCGGAGCCCGTTACGGGAAGGGTTTGCTTGGCATAGCCGATCAGCGAAATTTCGAGCGTGTCGCCGACCTTGGCCTGCGGCAGCATGAAATTGCCGTCGAGATCGACGGCCACGCCGGTCGTCGTGCCCTGAATCAGCACCGTGGCGCCGATCAGCGGCATGCCCTGAGCGTCCTTAACGGTTCCGCTGACTCCGCCCTGAGCGTTGTGGGGGGGGGAATTTTTAGTTTTCTTCGAAAGGACGATGTGCTTGTCGCGAAGCGTGTAGGCGATGTCGGAACCTGCGAAAAGTTTGTCGAGCAGAGCCGTCAGCGGCTCGTCCTGCGCGGAAACGGTCACTTTGCGGTCGGTGTCGATGTCCGACGTGTTGTAGACGAACGAGCAGCCGGTCTGCTGCTGAACGGTTTGGAAAACGTTGACGATAGCGGCGTCCCGGACGTCGAGGCTGACGCGGGAAACGGACTGCTGCGTCTGTGCTGCGGCATGAGCGCCGAAGCATCCCAATACGAAAATCGGGATAAGAAACAGACAACGGAAACATGCGGAGACGGCATGCACTCCCCTGCCTGCTGCAAGGTAAGTTTTTTTCATGGATCTGAATTTAGGTTAGATTTTGAAAAGTAGATTGTCAAAAACCGCCGCTGCGTACAGCGGCCTGCGAAAACTGACGTATTATTCTCCCATAGGCGGTTCGGTGGTTTTCAGGTTGGTATTAGGTTATCGTTTAGGATTCGGGTAGATTTCGATGTCGTTGCCGACGACCTTGTAGGTGAACTTATAGGTGAGCTGCAGCACCGACATGATGTGGTAGATGCCGTCCTCGACGCGGAAGTCGCCGGAGAAGCGTTCGCTGCGCAGGGCTTCGTCCATAAAGCGGATATCGACGTTGTAGTAGCGTTTGAGTTCGGCGACGATCTCCCCGAAGGTGTCGTGCTCGAAGCAGAAGCGGCCGTCGATCCAGTTGATCGACCGGTCGGCCGAAGGTTCGTCGGTCAGGCGCATGGCGCCGGTCCGGGTATCGAACACCAACTGCTGCGAGGGGCGCAGGCGCACGGCGGCCTTCTCGTCGCCCGAAGCGTAGGCCTTGACCGCTCCTTCGAGCAGGACGGTGGTGATGCGGTGGTCGCTGTCGTCGTTGCGGATGTTGAAGCGGGTGCCGAGCACCTTGATGTCGAGTCCGTTGGTCGAGACGACAAAGGGCGCCTGAGCGTCGTGCTGCACCTCGAAATAGGCTTCGCCGTCCATCTTCACGCGGCGTTCGCGCGAAAAGAACGGAGCGACGTACTCGACGCTGCTGGCGGAGTTGAGCCAGACCTTGGTGCCGTCGGGCAGCACCACCTGCGAACGTTCGCCCAGATGGGTGATGACGGTCAGGGGCTGCGCAAGGCGTTTGGAAAGCGACACGGTGGTAACGCCCCCGGCCAGCAGAATCACCGCCACGGCGGCAGCGGCGGCGGCGCGGACCGCGATGCGCCGCAAGGAGATACGGCGTCCGGCGTGCATGCGGCGCTTGAACTGACGGAGCGAACGCTCGACGTCGATACCGGCCGTATCGTTGATACGGTCGTTGACATATAATATGTAATAAACCTCCCCAAGCAGTTTGCGGTTGGCGGCCGACGCGTCGTACCACGCTTCGACGGCCGCGGCCTCCGCAGCATTCAGTTCGCCTCTCAGGTAGGCTGCCAATACTTCTTCGCTGATCTGTAAATTCGTCATCTGTTCGCTAATCTATATAGTAATACAATCCGTCGGCAGAGGATGCTAAACGGAATTCAAAAAAAATAGGGAATTTTCGGTATTTTTTCAGTGCAGGTCCGGCCACAGCAGCAAAACGACGAGCGGCCAGTACTCTTTCAGCTCTTCGCGCAGCAGGCGCACGGTCTGCCCGATCCGGTAATTGACCGTCTGCGGCGACACGCCGAGCGCGGCGGCGATCTCCTTGTGGGTCCTGCCTTCGAGCCGGTGCATGCGGAAAGTCTGCTGGAATTCGGGCGGCATCTTGCGCAGCGCGGCCGTGAGACGCTCCACCAGTTCGCCTTCGAGGTAAAAATCGGGATCGTCGAACTCCTCTTCGTAGTATTCGGCGAGCTGGCGGATCACGCGGTTTTTGATCGTATCGCGCGACATATGGTTGATCGCCTTGTTCTTGACGATGGTGAACAACAGCGACTTGAGGGGCATTTCGGGCAGCAGCGACGTGCGGTTTTCCCAGACCCACATCAGCGTATCCTGCACCAGCTCCTCGGCGCGGGCCGGGGTGACGAAACGGGTGGCGTAGGTACAGAGGGGTTTATAATAACGGCGGAAGAGCGCGTCGAAACATTTTTCGTCTCCGGCGCGGAGCAAACCCACAACCGTACGGTTGTCTTGCATGTTGATTGTTTGCGCGTTATCTGTCATAGGCCGGGTTATTCGCACGATTCGGCTGCCGCCGGAGACGGAATCAGCCTTTAGCAAAAGTACTATTTAATCCGATATTTCCAAAAAACTTCGCATGCACCGCATCGTTACGGCCCGTACGGAGGAGGGAAACGCATTTTCCGAATATCGCGCCCCCCCCGAAGCGGGAATACCGCCGAATTTTATTACCTTTGCGGTGCAGGTCCGCTCTGTCGCTGCCGGCCGTGGCCGGGAGAGGAAAGTCCGGGCAACGCAGAGCGCCGCGCAAGCTAATGACTTGATATCCGTGAGGGTATAGGAGCGTAACAGAAAAGAACCGCCCACAAGGGATTTCCCGGCGGGTAAGGGTGAAAAGGCGGGGTAAGAGCCCACCGCGGGGGCAGCGAT
>ENA-UOJN01002190-UOJN01002190.1-human-gut-metagenome-genome-assembly--contig:-C125IIP-NODE-2190-length-12693-cov-6.474838_pt1 | contig 12693 bp, 6 predicted proteins | sample MGYA00242350_ERZ723897 | MGnify/ENA metagenome assembly ERZ723897 | reverse complement strand
AGCGTATGAACGGCATCTGCGCCGGCGGTACCGGTTCCTTCATCGACCAGATGGCTTCCCTGCTGCAGACAGATGCTGCCGGCCTGAATGAATATGCAAAAAGCTACCGCTCCCTTTATACCATTGCGGCGCGCTGCGGCGTATTTGCAAAATCTGATATCCAGCCGTTAATCAATGACGGCGCGACCAAAGAAGACCTTTCTGCTTCCATTTTCCAGGCAGTTGTCAATCAGACCATCAGCGGCCTTGCCTGCGGTAAGCCCATCCGCGGACATGTCGCATTTCTCGGCGGTCCGTTGCACTTTTTATCCGAACTGAAAAAAGCCTTCATCCGCACGCTGAACCTGGATGACGAACACGTCATCGACACGGCCAATTCCCACCTTTTCGCCGCCATTGGTTCCGCCTTAAATGCAAAGGAGGACGTCTTTTACACGATGGAGGAAATGGTCAACAAGCTTTCCTCCGGCATCAAGATGGAATTTGAAGTAGAACGTATGGAGCCGTTGTTTGCCTCCCAGGAAGAATATGACGCCTTCTGCAAACGTCATGACAGCCACTGCGTCAAAACCGCGCCGCTCGAAACCTATACCGGTAACTGCTATCTGGGTATCGATGCAGGTTCCACAACGACAAAAGCGGCCCTCGTCGGAGAGGACGGCTCTTTGCTGTACTCTTTTTATTCCAACAACAACGGCAGTCCGTTAAAGACCGCCATCGGTGCGATCCAGGATATCTATAAAAAACTGCCCGCCGGTGCCAAAATCGTCCGTTCCTGTTCTACCGGCTACGGTGAAGCCCTGATGAAAGCCGCATTCTTGCTGGATGACGGTGAGGTTGAGACGGTTGCACATTATTACGCTGCTGCTTTCTTTGATCCGAAGGTAGACTGTATCCTCGATATCGGCGGTCAGGATATGAAATGTATCAAGATCAAAAATCAGACCGTAGACAGCGTACAGTTAAACGAGGCCTGTTCCTCCGGCTGCGGTTCCTTTATCGAGACGTTTGCAAAATCCTTAAACTACAGCGTTCAGGACTTCGCCAAGGCTGCGCTGTTTGCAGAACACCCCATCGATCTGGGTACGCGCTGTACCGTATTTATGAACTCCAAGGTAAAACAGGCGCAGAAGGAAGGCGCTTCCGTTTCCGATATTTCCGCCGGACTGGCTTATTCCGTTATCAAAAACGCGTTATTTAAAGTCATCAAGGTGTCCGATGCATCCGAGCTGGGCAGTCAGATCGTCGTTCAGGGCGGTACTTTCTATAACGATGCCGTACTGCGCAGCTTCGAAAAGATCGCAGGCTGTGAGGCGATCCGTCCCGACATCGCCGGCATCATGGGCGCATTCGGCGCAGCTTTAATAGCTCGCGAGCATTACACGGACGGCTATCAGACCTCCATGCTTTCGATTGACGCGATCAATTCCTTGGAATTCGATACCAGCATGGCAAAATGTAAAGGCTGCACCAACAACTGTCGTCTGACAATCAACCGTTTCTCCGGCGGCCGTCAGTATATCTCCGGCAACCGCTGCGAGCGCGGCCTTGGCAAGCAGAAAAACCCGAACCAGGTACCGAACTTATTCGACTACAAATTAAAACGGCTGTTTTCCTACGAACCTCTGACCGCTGACCAGGCGCCCAGAGGACCCGTCGGCATCCCGCGCGTTTTAAATATGTATGAAAACTATCCGTTCTGGTTTACATTTTTTACAAAACTGGGCTATCAGGTCATCCTGTCCCCCGCTTCCAACCACAACATTTATTCACTGGGCATCGAATCCATTCCCAGTGAATCCGAATGTTACCCGACAAAGCTTGCCCACGGTCATGTGACCTGGCTGATCAAACAGGGAGTTCCTTTTATCTTCTACCCTGCGCTGTTCTATGAAAGAAATGAGACCCCGGATGCCAATAACCACTACAACTGCCCGATCGTTACATCCTATTCGGAAAATATCAAGAACAATGTGGAGGAAATTGGCCGCGGGGAAGTGAAATTTAGAAATCCTTTCATGGCGTTTTCTTCCCTTGAAGTTGCTACCGAGGCGCTGATCAAGGAGTTTTCTGACATTCCTGCAGAAGAAGTCACTGCCGCAGCCCGTGCAGGCTGGGATGAAATGGCAGCTGCCCGGGACGATATGCGCAAAAAAGGCGAAGAGGTCCTGGCGTGGATGGAGGCAAACCACAAACGCGGCATCGTGCTGGCAGGCCGTCCCTACCATGTCGATCCTGAAATCAACCACGGTATCCCGGAACTGATTACTTCCTACGGGCTGGCTGTCCTGACGGAGGATTCCGTTTCTCACCTCGGTCACCCGGACCGTCCGCTGATCGTTTCCGACCAGTGGATGTATCACTCCCGCCTGTATGCGGCGGCAGCCTATGTCCGCACCCGAGACGATCTGGATCTGATCCAGCTCAACTCCTTTGGCTGCGGTCTGGACGCTGTCACCACCGATCAGGTCAACGACATTCTCTCCGGCTCCGGCAAGATTTATACCTGTTTAAAGATCGACGAAGTCAACAACCTCGGTGCAGCAAGAATCCGTGTCCGCTCCCTGCTTTCTGCAATCCGTGTCCGCGAAAAGAAGCATCAGGAACGCAAGATCATGCCGACCAACTTAAACCGCGTCATCTTTACAGAAGAAATGCGCAAAGACTACACGATCCTCTGTCCGCAGATGTCCCCGATCCATTTCGATCTGCTGGAACCCGCTTTCCGGTCCTGCGGCTATAATTTCGAAGTATTAGATAATGATAATCGTCATTCCGTTGACATTGGCTTAAAATACGTCAACAACGACGCCTGCTATCCGTCCCTGTGTGTTGTCGGCCAGATCATGGATGCCCTGCTTTCCGGTAAATATGACCTGCACAAGGTTGCGGTTGTTATCACCCAGACCGGCGGCGGCTGCCGTGCAACCAACTACATCGGTTTCATCCGCCGTGCATTGGAAAAAGCCGGTATGGAATACATTCCGGTCGTTTCCATCAACATGGGCGGCATTGAGACAAACCCCGGATTTAAACTGGATGCAAACCTTCTGACCCGTGCGGCCTTCGGTGCAATCTTCGGCGATATTTTCATGCGCTGTGTTTATCATATGCGCCCCTACGAAAAAGAGCCCGGCTCCGTCAACGCGGTTCATCAGAAGTGGATAAAAAAGTGCCAGAATTTCCTGTCCACGAAAAAGCTTCCGAACTACTTCACCTTCCGCAAAATGTGCCGTGAAATAGTTGACGACTTTGACCGTATCCCGATCACAGACGAGAAAAAGCCCCGTGTCGGCATTGTCGGCGAGATCCTGGTTAAATTTGCCCCGGCAGCAAACAACCATCTGGTAGAACTGCTGGAATCGGAAGGCGCTGAAGCCGTTGTACCTGATCTGCTCGATTTCATGCTGTACTGCTTCTACAACCAGATTTACAAGGCAGAGCATCTCGGCACGAAAAAATCGACCGCCAAAATCGCTAAGATGGGAATCTGGGCAGTCGAAAAAATCCGCGGTGCGGCAACCGATGCGCTCAAAAAGAGTAAAAACTTCACGCCGCCATCTTCTATTTATGATCTGGTGTCCTACGCAGAGCCCATCGTATCCATCGGCAACCAGACCGGTGAAGGATGGTTTTTAACCGGTGAAATGGTCGAGCTGATCCACGAGGGTGTCAATAATATCGTTTGCACCCAGCCCTTTGGCTGTCTGCCCAACCACGTTGTCGGCAAGGGTGTCATCAAAGAGCTTCGCCGCCGCTACCCGCAGTCCAACGTCGTTGCCATCGACTATGACCCCGGCGCCAGCGAAGTAAACCAGTTGAACCGTATCAAACTGATGCTCTCTACCGCGCAGAAAAACCTTAAAAAAGAACAGAACCTACGATCATAAAATACCGGGCTTCTAATGTTTTGAACGCATTGGAAGCCCGGTATTTTTATCCTTTCCGCATCTGCCTCCGATAAGCGCTCGGTGTCAGATTCATATGACGTTTGAAGAATTTACAGAAATAAAACTGATCGGAAAAATGCAGGATCTCCGCGATCTCTGCGATGCTGTAATCCTCGGACAGGAGCATTCTGCAGGCCTGCCCTGCGACAAGCCGTTCCAGATATTCACCCGGAGAAATCCCGGTTTCTGCACGGAACCGGCGTGTGAGTGTGCTTTCCGAAACATGGAGCTGTTGTGCCAGCGTCCGCACATGTGTCGCTGCACTGACCGGATTCTGCGCGAGCTCAAACATCTGTCCGATTAAGGGGGAGTGCTCTTTTAACTCCTCCCCATCCAACTTTGCCTGCTCCAAAAATCCCGCAAGGGTTTCCCAAAGCATTCCCTGCAGCCGGATCGCATCCGTCATGGTTTCACTCTGATACAGTCCCTTGACCCTCGCAATTTCCCCTGTCTGTTCTTTTCGCTCATACAGCTGCCGGACCCCATACAATAAATCTGTTCCATCGCTGCAAAGTACATTCAGATGAAAAAAAAGCTGTTCCATTGAGGACTCACAGAAATATCCAAAGGTCATGCCTGCCGGAACCAGCCAGACGCTCCCTTTTTTCAGGACAATTCTCTGACCGTTTACGGTCAGGATGCCCTCCCCGTCAACGATGTAATAAATGCGGGAAAACGGAGAACATACCTTCGGTTCCTTCCAGTCCTGCCCGACAATGGCATGTCCTGCATATATAATATTCAGCTCCAGATTTTTCCATATCCGGATCGCATTCTGATTCTGTGTGATCTGCAAGTTTTTCAGTCCTTTTCTATCTTTTTATCTTCTATCCGGGCTGCGTGAATATTCCATATTTTTACATCCTTTTGCCATGTTCCTATTGCCCGGTATTTCTTACAATAATGCCATAAGGATTCGTACTTTACAACACTTTTTGAAACGGAGGATTCTGCCATGAGCAGCTACAAAACACTTCCTACCCCCGGCGATACCGCATGGTTTACCCATGATCGCTTCGGCATGTTCATTCATTTCGGCTTATACGCCATGCCCGCGCGTCACGAATGGGTCAAAAATTACGAAGAAATCCCGGAAGATCACTACGATCTCTATTTTAAACACTTTAACCCGGATCTGTACGACCCGAAGGAATGGGCAAGACAGGCAAAAGCGGCAGGCATGAAATATGTCGTCATGACAACAAAACATCACGAGGGCTTCTGCCTTTTTGACAGCAAATATACCGATTACAAGTCCACCAACACCCTCTGCGGCAAAGACCTGATCCGCGAATATGTGGATGCGTTCCGTGCAGAAGGGCTCCATATCGGTTTTTATTACTCCCTGATCGCCTGGCATCATCCGGACTTCCCGATTGATCCCTTACATCCCCGCAGAGATGATCCGGACGCTTATGAGCAGAGCAAAGGCCGCGACATAAAAAAATATGCGCAGTACATGCGGGATCAGGTGACCGAGCTTTTAACCAACTACGGTAAGATTGACATCCTTTGGTTTGACTTCTCTTATTCCCAGAACAACGGAACCGGCGATAAAGCATGGCAGAAAGGCAAAGGTAAGGACGACTGGGAGGCAGAAAAGCTGATCGCAACTGCACGCGCCCTGCAGCCCCATATCATCATCGACAACCGCACAGAAATTGATCAGGATCTCTGGACACCCGAACAGTACGAGCCCGACCAGTGGGTACGCGATAAAAAAACCGGCGAGCTCGTTACCTGGGAAGCCTGCCACACCTTTTCCGGCTCCTGGGGATATTTCAGAGACGAACAGACTTGGAAATCTCCCGAAATGCTCATTCGCCTGCTCGTCAACACCGTTTCCCGCGGCGGCAACCTGCTGATGAACGTCGGCCCCACCTCCAGAGGCTATCTGGATTACCGCGCGGAAGAAGCCCTGAAGGTATTCGCTGACTGGATGAAATACAACAGCCGCTCGATTTATGGCTGCACGATGGCAGAACCAGCATTCAAAGAACCCAGAGATTGCCGCCTGACCCAGAGTGAAGACGGCAAACGTCTCTATCTGCATCTGTTCGCTTATCCGTTCGGCTATCTGCGCGTTCCCGGTCTTGGCGGCAAGGTGGAATACGCACAGTTTTTGCATGACGGCAGCGAAGTCCGCTTCACCGACGGCACGGACTGCTTCTTCTTAACAGACGACCCGGAGGCTGCAAAGGATCTGGTCTTCTATGTTCCCAACGTAAAGCCCCATACCCTCGTCCCGGTCATTGAGATTTTCTTAAAAGACTGAGTTGGTTTTTTTTCAAATCTGTAGTACAATAAACAGGCTGATAGATCTTTTTCTGTCAGCCTATTTTCAATTCCTGACAACAGTTTTTTTATCCGCTGACGCTTTTTCAAGCCGTCTGCAGAACGGAGTGTATCATGAAAAACTTCAAAGCCCGTCTGGCGGGAATCCTGGCATGTCTGCTTCTTTTTATCGTTCCACTGCAGGCAGATGCCGGATGGAACGCTTCCCCGCTTCCTGCCGCCTCTATCAACACAGTGTTCGGGGATTCCACCTACTTAAATCCGGAATGGATGACGAAAAAGGTGACCATCACCTGGAAGGGAAACACCTGGATGACCGGAATGGATGCCTTTAAGAATATGCCGGTCCGCCTGACCAACAATAACGGCGCGATCGACTGCACCTTCTTAAACACGGCAGTTTTCCAGTCCTTCTTTTCCGCAATCAATGCGTCTATCGCCTCCATGACGACGACAGCAGCAGTTCCGGTATTCGATAACGGCACCGGAAGCTATATCCGCATAAGCGGCACTCAGCACACAGAAGCAGTCTCCTCGATGCCCGACTGGCTCGCCCAGATGCTCCATAACCTGATTCTGACCGGGCAGTGCACTGATATCACGCTGGAATTAAACGATTCCCTGATGACACAGGTACTGGACAGTGGAACGGTTTCCACCAGTTCTGACTTTGTTCTGGCAGGCACCTGCACCACCAGCTTTCAAACGAGCGGAGCAAACCGCAGCAATAACATCGCTGTTGGTGCGTCCCGGTTAAATAATCTGATTGTCCTGCCCGGTCAGACAGTTTCTGTCAGCGACACGATTCTGCCCAGAACCCGTGCAAACGGCTACAAAGAAGCCGGTGTCTATGTAAATGGTGCCCATACAACCGGTCTTGGCGGCGGTGTCTGCCAGATCTCCTCTACCGTTTACAATGCGGTAAAAAATGCCGGTCTTACCGTCGTACAGCGCAATCCGCACAGCATGCCGGTAAGCTATCTTCCCAAGGGCCTTGACGCCGCAATCGCTGCAGGCTCCAAGGATCTCAAATTCCGCAACGACTACACGACACCGGTTGTCCTGTATACCGATACCTCCAACAAGCACCTGACCGTCAACGTCCTTGTCTGGAACCAGGAGCTTGCCGGACGCAGCTTTAAGCTGTGGGCAAAGCAGACCGGAGCACTGAGCGCCGACACTTACTTTACGACCTATCTGAATGGCAAAGAAATCAGCACGCAGTTTGTCGGCACCTCCCGCTATAATCCTTACCGCGAAGCGGTAAACGACGACTGAGCGGCTGATAGAAACAGCCGGGCGTTTCCCAAAAAGCGTCCGGCTGTTTCTATTCATAACAATAGAAATAGAATGCTTGCAAAGCGTGCATTCTATTGTTTATATCGCAGCGACCCTACAGACGCCAGCGCATCTAGATGATAATACACACCATTCCGCCCGTCGAATCGTTGACGATCTTTTGCATCGTATCCTGCAGCTTTTCCTGGCTTTCTTCCCCGATCATAGAAATCTTTGTACGAATACCATCGTTGACCAGCTGCTCCACAGTTTTTCCGAAAATATTCGTTTCCCAGATGCCGTCCTGTTTTCCCGTCTCATCGATATAACCGATCAGGTCTTTCGCCTGCTGCTCTGTCCCGACGATCGGGGCGATTTCCGTCACAACCGTTGCGCGGATAAAGTGTAAAGACGGACTTTCTGCACGGATTTTCACTCCGAACTTGTTTCCATGCCGGATGACCTCCGGCTGCTCCAGATGGATTTCCTCCCGGCGCGGCAGCACCACTCCATATCCCTTTGTATGCACCGCCTCCATCGCAGACGCAACGCGGTCGTATTCCTGTTTTCTGCCGGAAAGCACGCGCAGTGTGTGCAGAAGCTCCTGCGCATTCTCAATTTTTTCCCCCGCATATTCACTGAGCATTTCATAATAATAGCGTTCTTCGATGTCTAAAAGCACCCGCACGCAGCCGTCCGCGAGATCAATCCGTTCCGTCATACATCTGCGGACATACTCCGAGGAAAGGACGATCGGATGCTCCGCCACGTCGCGAATCGTGCGAATTTTCCCGGTCAGCTCCCGAATTTTTTCGATCAGCCCGGTCTTTAACGGATGGGAAAACGGAAGCATTTCGACCCATTTCGGCATGTAAAATTCCACACGGCTGACCGGAAATTCATAGAGAATCTGCTCCATGATCTGCCGGATATCCTCTTCCGAAAGCTGTGCGCAGTTGACCGGCATCGCAGTGACGCTATGCTGTTTTTCAATCCGCTCTGCCGCCTCCCGTGCGGTACGGCTTGACGGATGCGAGGAATTGACGAGCACCAGAAACGGCTTATGCAGCTTTTTTAATTCCGAAATCGCCTGATTTTCCGCATCCAGATAGGTTTCCTGCGGCAGATCAGAAAAGCTCCCGTCCGTCGTCACAACGACGCCGATCGTCGAATGGTCGGTGATAACTTTTCTTGTGCCCAGCTCTGCAGCCTGCGTAAAGGGAATCTCGTGATCGTACCACGGCGTTTTAACCAGCCGCTCTGCACCGTCCTCCAGATGTCCTGCAGCGCCCTCGACCATAAAGCCTACGCAGTCCACCAGACGAACGCGGATCGTAACCTCTCCCGCAAGCTTTAACTCTACCGCCTCCTGCGGGATAAATTTCGGCTCCGTCGTCGTGATCGTCCGTCCGCCCGCGCTCTGGGGCAGCTCATCCTGTGCCCGCGTTTTCTGCGCTGCATCTTCCATATAAGGAAGCACTGCAACATCCATAAACCGTTTAATAAAAGTCGATTTCCCGGTACGCACCGGCCCTACCACTCCTATGTAAATCTCCCCGCCTGTCCGCTTTTGCATATCGCGGTATAGATTTTGTGTATCCAAATGATCCGACTGCAGATTTTCCATATAAAAAATCCCCTTCCGTCTGTGCTGTTACATGATATGCACCGGAAGGGGATTTCATTCATTTCCTTTTTTAATTATCGGAACGCCAAAACAGTCAGTTTTACGCCATTACGATCTTCTTAAAGCTCTTTTTGCCGCGCTTTAAGGTGATGCCTTCGCCCTGCAGATCTTCTCCCGCATACTGGGTCTTTACGTCTGTTACCTTTTCGCCGTTTACAGATACGCCGCCCTGTTCTACGCTGCGGCGTGCTTCGGAACGGGATGCGGACAGACCGGATTTTACCAGCAGTCCTAAAATATCGATGCTGCCGTCCTGTAAATCTGCCTCCGTCAGTGTTGTGGTCGGGATATCTGCGTCTGCGCCGCCTGCAAACAGTGCCTTTGCACCGGCTTCTGCCTTGTCAGCCTCTTCCTTACCGTGTACCAGCTCGGTCAGCTCGTGGGCCAGGATTTCCTTTGCAGTGTTTAACTGGCTGCCTTCCCAATGCTCCATCTCCAGGATCTGCTCGATCGGCAGGAAGGTCAGCATCTTTAAGCACTTCATAACATCTGCATCGGAAACGTTTCTCCAGTACTGGTAGAACTCGAACGGGGAGGTTTTATTGGGATCCAGCCATACTGCACCCTTCTGGGTCTTGCCCATCTTCTTGCCCTCGGAGTTTAACAGCAGGGTAATGGTCATCGCATATGCGTCTTTTCCGAGCTTTCTGCGGATCAGCTCCGTGCCGCCCAGCATATTCGACCACTGGTCGTCGCCGCCGAACTGCATGTTACAGCCATATTTCTGGTACAGCATGTAGAAGTCGTAGCTCTGCATGATCATGTAGTTGAATTCCAGGAAGCTCAGTCCCTTTGCCATACGCTGTTTATAGCACTCTGCACGCAGCATGTTGTTAACGGAAAAGCATGCGCCGACCTCTCTGAGCAGCTCTACATAATTCAGCTTCAGAAGCCAATCCGCATTATTGACCATCAGTGCTTTTCCATCGGAAAAATCGATAAAACGGCTCATCTGCTGCTTGAAGCAATCACAGTTATGCTGGATCGTTTCCGGGGTCAGCATCTGGCGCAGATCACTTCTGCCGGACGGATCACCGACCATGCCGGTACCGCCGCCGATTAAGGCGATCGGCTTGTTGCCTGCCATCTGCATCCGCTTCATCAGGCACAGCGCCATGAAATGACCGACATGCAGGCTGTCTGCAGTAGGGTCAAAGCCGATATAAAAGGTCGCCTTACCGTTGTTGATTAACTCCTTGATTTCTTCTTCGTCTGTCAGCTGCGCCAGAAGTCCTCTGGCTTTGAGTTCGTCAAATACTGTCATTTTCGTGTTCCTCCTGCTTTATAATACGATTGAAACAAGAATCCTGCTTCGCAGGATTCTTAAGCCTGCGGCGGGTCGCGTAAGCGACATATTTCCATTCCGCCGCAGTGCAATCCTCGCAGAGCGTTTTTATCGTATAGAAGCGAAGCTTCTTATACGATAAAAAAGGCCCTCATCCTGTAAAAGGACGAGGGCCAACGCTTCGTGTTACCACCTTTTTTCACAGACAGCTCACACTGCCTGCCTCGTGAAGTACGGCTCTGAATATGCTTCTGATACAGATTCAAAGCGATACCCCTGCCTGATAACGGCTGCATGCGCCGCTGCAGCCTACTCCGTAACAACCGTTTTGGTGCAGAACTCCGGGATGTATTCGGACTGTCATTCCCTGCGCCTCTCATCAGCCGGCTGCTTTCTGTAGGTTCCGTCTCAGTCTTACTCTTTCCCATCTCAGTCTTTTTTGTTATAACAACAGAGGATTTTTCTGTCGTTTGCTTCATTGGTTCGGATTGTAGCACAGTTTCTTTCCGGCTGTCAAGCCCCTGTTCCGAAATTTCTGGAATCACCCCTCCGACGTTCCATCCACCAGCGTATCGAAGACGAAGCTGTGTCCGTGATCCTCTGAGCGGTACCGCGCCAGATGTAGGCTGTCGCCGCCGTCATAATCTCCGTCCGCGCCCTGTCCGCACAGCACATAGATCACGCCGTCTTTTTCATAAGGCATCTTGGGATAATCATAGGGCGCGACGATATTTCCAATGCTGTCCGTATAGGTTTTGTGGGCAAATTCTACCTGTTCGTAATGCTCTCCGCCGTCTTCCGTCACATATAACACCGCGGCATCCCCACCGTTGTGGGAAAGCGTCGCAAAGCCAAACATTTCATCGAGAAATGTAAATTCTACGCTGCCGCCCATCTGTCCGCCGAAGGGATCGCTGCTGACTACCTGCCAATGCGCCCCGCCGTCCGTGCTTTTGATCAGGCCATAAAACCGACTGCCCAGCGCCGCATCCTCGACGATCATCTGATATCGGATCTTCGTGCCCTCTACGGAAGCCTCTGCCTCGCTCTCGCTGTGCAGCCAACCGGCATCCGCACCTTCGTCCCAGCTCTCTTCGTCGTTACTCTGGCTGCCTGTGCCGGCATCCGTATCCTCTGCATCCACACCAAATGCCGCATCAAAGGAGCTGTCCGGATTTTCTGCCCAGGTCGCCTGTTCAATCTCCTCTGCTCCTCCAACGTCAGACCAGTCTCTGTCGCCGTCTGCATCTTCCTGTCTGGAAAGAATAATCGCTTCTTCCTCCAAATCAGCCTTGCAAATCGTCATACTTCCGCTGCCGATCAATCCGCTGTCTCCCCAGACGCAGTCTTTATTCAGCACGACAAAGTAATCCGCCTGCGTTCCGTCTTTCAGAATCATTCCGATCGTACCATAGCGTTCACATTCCGGCTCTCCGTACCAGGAGGTCACCGTTTTCCCGGAAAGTCTGACCCAGGCATCCTTTACCGCATCCTGACCGCCGACGCTGAGGGTCCATGTCTGTCCATCTGCGTCCGTTCCTTCCCAAATACCGTACATCGTGCTGAGGGGATCCACATAAGCGATATCGTCCATACTGCGGCTGCCATAGGTCGCAAGATACGCCGCCGGGTTGCCGTCCGTATCGGTTCCGTACAGTGCACAGGCATCCTCTTGCAGCCAGCGGCTGTTTACCTTGCTGTCTGCTGTAAAAGGCAGAAGCTCTTTTTGATACCGGAAAAGCCCTTTATATGGGCGGTTTAACATCAACTGTCCGGTTTCTTCGTCTTTTTCCAGGATCACCTGATAATTTCCGGCAGGGGAGCGCAGCACCTGAAGCTGTCCGGCCTCAGACAGTCCGCTGCAGACAACGACTCCGATGCCTGCAACGATAACGCACCCTATCGCCGTTATTTTCTTTTTGCCCGACGCCGGAAGCTGACAGAGTACCGCAAGCACCGTAAAAACCACTGCCCCGGTCAATACTGCCGTCTGCATCCAGGGATACATCCACTGATAGCCTCTCGGCAGGATGATTTTTTCATATCCATATTCTACGATAAGGCAGGCAATGGCTGCCAGAGCAGCACACACGGTTCCTGCCAGCCAAAGCCCGCGGTTTTTATTCTGTTTCATAAATAAAATCCTTTCGTTTGCCATAGGCGGAAACCCACTACCTTTAGGTGGTGGGAGGAGCCTT
>ENA-UOJN01002161-UOJN01002161.1-human-gut-metagenome-genome-assembly--contig:-C125IIP-NODE-2161-length-12800-cov-14.871871_pt1 | contig 12800 bp, 9 predicted proteins | sample MGYA00242350_ERZ723897 | MGnify/ENA metagenome assembly ERZ723897 | reverse complement strand
GATGGAGCTCTTTTCAATTAGAATACAGCGCACTTTTCAATTAGTATCTACAATCATATATAAAGATATCGAAGGAAAAACACTGCCTACACAGACATCCGCTACTGTTAAAGATGGGGAAACAGTTGAAGTAAACGCGGTGTACACTTCTGCCGGATGATAATTTTCCATTCAGAGAACAGGCAAACGGAAAGACGTCCTTTACAGGTTGGAGGATAAACCTGCATCAAATTTATGATTTATGAATGACAAAGAGCGAAATATTGAGATGGATGTGGCCGACGCCATCATGGAAAGACCTACCGGCTTTACCGTTGGCAAGCGGTCTTTCTTTATCCATCCCGTCACACTCGGCAAAATGTATCTTTTGGCCAGATTATTTGATTCCCTCGAAATAAACAAACAGGTTGTTTCCACCAATCCTTATATGGAAGCCATAAGGATCTGCAAAACGAAACGTGATATTGTCTGCCGCATACTCTCCTACTCCACGTTCAACCGGAAGAACGATTTGTTCGACAATAGCAAGGTGGATAAGCGTACAAAATTGTTTTCCCGAACACTCTCTGAGGAGGAACTTGCTACCATACTGGTTCTCATTCTTACAAGTGATAATATGGATACCTTCCTGCGGCATTTCGGAATAGACAAAGAAAATACGGAAAGAAAACGGATAGCCAAAGTAAAAAAGAACAATAGCAGTATCTCATTCGGAGGCAACAGCACCTACGGAACAATGATAGACTTTGCCTGCCAAAGATACGGATGGACTTTTGATTATGTGGTATGGGGCATCAGCTATATCAATCTAAGGATGTTAATGGCTGATGCCATCACGACTGTATATCTGTCCTCTGACGAAATGAAACAACTCGGAATATCTGGTTCAGAAGAAATAATCGATGCCGGGAATCCAAAGAACAGGGAACGTATCAAAGCCCTGCTTGAGGAATGAATCGGAAAAACAGAACAATATTTTCATAATCAGTCAAAAAAATTACGGGGTCTATAATTTTATAACAAGAAAAATAGAACAAATGTCATGTCAATGCACATGATACCCATCAAATCGAAAAGACTATGGCTGGATTGCATTTTGATATAACTGGGGATAACTCCAACTTTTTACGCAAGCTAGAAGAAGCACGCAACGGAGTACGCAACACATCAAGACAAATTGAAGAAAGCGGGCTGAGTATTGAGAAGATATTTGGAAGACTGACCACGGCCGCAGCCACTTTCGGAATCAGTCTTGGAGCGCAGCAGCTCATCAGTGACATAGCTCGTGTACGCGGCGAGTTCCAGCAGCTTGAAGTGGCATTCCAGACAATGCTTGGAAACAAGGAACAGGCGGACACACTAATGTCCCAACTGGTACGTACCGCCGCCATCACTCCATTTAACCTTCAGGATGTAGCCAATGGTGCGAAACAACTGTTAGCCTATGGTACGGAGGCTAAAGATGTGAATGATACGCTTGTCCGGCTTGGGGATATCGCGGCAGGACTATCCATCCCTTTGAACGATCTGGTCTGGCTGTATGGTACCACCATGACACAAGGAAGGCTCTTCACACAGGACCTACGTCAGTTTATGGGACGTGGAATTCCATTGGCCGATGAACTTGCCAAACAATTCGGAGTAACCAAAGACAAGGTAGGCGAACTTGTGACAGCAGGAAAAGTAGGATTCCCCGAAGTGCAGAAGGCCATTGAATCCATGACCAATGAAGGCGGCAAATTCGGCGGTCTGATGGAAGCACAATCCAAAACCATTACCGGACAAATAAGCAATATCGAAGATGCAATTGACACCATGTTCAATAAAATCGGAAAGCAAAACGAGGGTGTCATCAACAAGACCTTGTCCGGCATGTCTTACCTGGTGGAGAACTATGAGAAGGTAGGTCGGTTATTGACCGGACTTGTTGCTACATACGGTTCATACAGGGTTGCAGTCATGACCGTAACAGCCATTCAGTCGCTTCAAACCTCCGGCATAGCTGCCCTGACTGTAGCGGAACGTGCCCACTACAGATGGCTGGTCTTGCAGACAACAGCACAAAAAGCGTTGAACGCTGTCATGCTTACTAATCCGTATGTGTTATTGGCAACGGCAGTTGTAGGGCTTGGAGCTGCCATGTGGGCATTATCCGACAGCACAACATCTGCTGAACGTGCTTTGGACTCGTACAACAAGAAAATAGAAAAACTAGACACGGACGAAGAAGATCGGAAACGTACTTTGGAAGGTCTTGTTAGCACCATTAATAGCGAGGTGGAAGCCGAGACCACTAAACTTAAAGCCTTAAAAGACATTGAGAAACTATATCCTGTACTTTTTAAGAAGTATGTCGATGAGAAAGGTCATATACATGACTTGACTGGGTTTTGGAAGGCATATAATGAAGAGGTTTCAAAATCCAGAACACAGTCAAAACAGGCTATAGTCGAATCTTTGGAACAACAAATAAAAAGTGCAGAATGGGCTTATAATCTGGCAAGGAAAGAGAACAACCGTTCCGAAATGAAGGTTCAGGCACAGCGTATCGAAGACCTGAAGAATGAATTGGTAAACGCAAGAAAAGATGTCTTGTCAGAAATCAATACCCAATTGGAAGTTGAGAACAGACAGGAAACACAAGAAACTACATATCAAGAGGATTTGGCAAATGCTAAAGTCGAATGGGAGAAAGCGAAAAAAGGGTATGAGGCCTTAATCAAAGATCAGACGGCTACATCGAAACAGGTGAAAGAAGCCAAAGATAAGATGGAGGCATCCGAAAAGACATACAAGGAGCTGGGCGGAGTAACCGGAAGCGCACTGACCAGACAGGAAAATCTAGCAAAAAAGCAAAAAGAAAATCAGGAAAAGCTAGACGGGCAACTTCTTTCACTTCACCGTCAGAACCAACAGGATGAAATCAACCTGATGGGAGAAGGCACGGAAAAGAAGTTGAAACAGATTGACCTTGATTATCAGAAACAGATTGATGCGATAAGAAAACAGGAGGAAGAATGGAGCAAAGCCGGTAACGGTAAGCTGACCGACAAGCAGGCACAGAAAATTTCAGAAGCTTATACCAATGCCGAAAGTATGAGAGATAAAGATATTTCCGATGTAACTGAAGGACAGCTGAAAGCCGAACAACAGGCTTTGAACGACTACTTGAAAGAATATGGCACATTCCAGCAGCAGAAATTGGCTATCGCCCAAGAGTATGCGGAAAAAATAAGGAAAGCACAGGAAGAAAACGGTGTTAATAGTGCACAAGTAAAGTTACTGGAGAAACAACGTGATGTTGCCATACAGAACAAGGAAACAGAAGCCATAAAAGCCAATATAGATTGGGTTACTGTGTTCGGTGAGTTTGGTTCCATGTTTTCCGACATGATAAAGCCCGCCTTGGACGAAGCGAAAAAATATGTACGGACTGACAAGTTCAAGAACTCCGATCAGGCAAGCCAGAAATCATTGATTGACGCCATCAGCCAGATGGAAAAGTCTTTGGGTGGTACAAGTGGAGTCAACTTCAAGAAACTTGGAGAGGATGTAAAAGCCTATCAAATAGCAGAACAGAATCGTATCAGTGCCATAGGGATTGAAACAGCTGCTTTGGAAAGACTAAAGAAATCACAGGATGATTACGCCAAAGCGCAGAAGGGCGGAACGGAAAGTGAGAAACAAGCCGCAGCAAACGCTCTTGAAACAGCACGGCAGAATGCTGACATTGCATCCGCCAATGTGAAGACACAGACTGATATCGCCAATCAGGCCCAGCGTAATGTGACTGATACCGCCACCAGACTGAAAGCAAGCATGGAAAATTTGTTGGGAGGCTTGCAGCAGATTTCATCCGGTGGATTGTATAACGCATATAGCGGAATTATCAAAACCGTGAACGGATTCAAGGATGTCATAGGAAAAACGTCAGAATCTCTTAAGGAGGTCCCCATTGTCGGATGGATTCTGTCCATCATTGACGTACTCAAAGACGGATTAAGTGATCTTGTCGGTGGTCTGCTTGATGCTGTTCTGAACGCTGTCAGTGGAATTATCGGTGATGTCTTGTCAGGGGATTTGTTTGTCACAATCGGCAAGTCATTGAGGAACGGCATAGGAAACATCCTGAACGCAATCTCATTCGGAGGCTTCAACTCCTTGTTTGGAATAGGTGGAAACGCCAAGGAAGTACAGGAAACGATAGACAGGCTGACGGACAGGAATGAAACTTTGCAAACGGCCATCGAGAATCTGACTGACGAGATGAAGGCAAGCAAGGGAATGAAATCGGTTGAATCTTACAGGGAAGCTGTAAAGTATCAGGAGGAAGTCAATAAAAACTATCTGCAAATAGCAAAGGAGCAAGCCGGATATCATAAGAGCCACGGCAGCTGGCAGCATTATCTGAAATGGACGGATGAAATGCTGGAACACGCAAGAAAAGCTACCGGCATGCAGGATTTCTCCGGCACCGATTCCTTGTGGAATCTGACCCCCGAACAGATGAAGGCTCTACGGTCGGACGTATGGTTATGGGATATCATGGAATCTTCCGGTAAGGGAGGTTACGGTGAGCGTGTTACCGACAAGCTGGATGATTATATAGAGCAGGCAGGAAAACTGGAAGAACTGACCGACAGTCTTTATGAGGGCCTGATCGGAATGTCATTCGATTCCATGTATGACAGTTTTATAAGCAGTCTGATGGATATGGAGAAGAGTGCGGAGAATTTTGCTGATGACATATCCAAATATTTCATGCAGGCGATGCTGTCAAATGCCATCGGTGAACAGTTTAGTGACAAACTGAGGACATGGTATGATAAATTCGGTGAAGCCATGAAGGATGATGGTACGCTTGACAATAATGAGCGTAAGGAGCTGATGGATGAATACATGGGTTATGTGGATGAAGCCATGAAGCTCCGTGACGAGCTTGCCGCAGCAACCGGATATGACAAGATTTCACAGGAGTCCTATTCCCAATCTTCTTCATCAAGAGGGTTCGGCACTGAAATGACACATGAAGATGCAGGAGAACTAAGCGGTAGGTTTACAGCATTGCAGATTGCAGGAGAAGAAATAAAAAATGCCATGCTGAATACGCTGGCGGTGGCACAAGCCATATCCTCATTTGCCAAAGACAACAATACAATGTTGACTGAGATAAGAAATCTGATGATTTCATCCAACGGTCACCTTGAAAGTATTAACAAATACACCAAACTAATTTATAAGTTTGGAGACAAGCTTGACGAAATAGCGAAAAATACAAAAAGTATATAAATATGCCACAAGAAGAACTGTTTATTAATGGAAAGGACGCTTATACCACATGGGGAATAAGCATGGATGACACTGCACTGTCCGCCCTCATGACCCCAGCACCCAATAAGGAGTTCATTGAGAACAAGAGCCGAATGGAGCATGGAAAGCGTGTGATAACAGCTGATCCCAAAAAGGACGAGCGCGATCTTACATTACAGATAAACCTGACAGCCCCTGATAAAGATACATTCTTTGCAAGGTATGACAGCTTTTGTAATGAGTTGGATAAAGGAATACTTGAAATAAAGACAAAGTATCAGCCCAATATAGTTTACAGGACTATTTATATTTCCTGTAACCAGTTCAGCCAATTCATGCAAGGCATAGGAAAATTCGTGCTGAAGCTGAATGAGCCTAATCCCAATAACAGAAATTTCCCTTGATATTCTATTTGATTTTCAAATAAAATATATACTTTTGTTCAGCATTGTGTAAAGGCACACAAAACTTAATTATGGAACAAATCGACATCAAAGACATATCCGGTGCTATCCAGCTTACAACTTTGATCAATGAAGGCTGCAAGCGTAAGTTCACTCTGATGAAGGAGGATTACATCATGTTAAAGTTCTCCTTGGATAATCCCATATATTTCAAACTTGGCTCATACGTGGAATGTAACTTCGGATTGTTCGAGGTGTGCGACTTGCAGAAGCCCGCATTCAACACCAATACCGCCGGCTACGATTACGAATTAAGACTTGACGCCTACTACTGGAAATGGAAAAACAAAATCTTCAAATATACCCCGGAGACGGCCGGACAGGAAGCGTCCTGGAACCTGACCGCTCCGCTTGACGTACAAGTCGGTATAGTCCTTAGAAATCTGAAAGCTCTTGGTTATGCGTATAAAGGACAAGATTTTGTTTTCTCCATTGATTCCACAGTCGAAAACAAGTCCCAGTTGATGAGTTACGACAACATCAACATCCTTGACGCTTGTTTTGAGATGGCGAAGAAATGGGATTGCGAATGTTGGGTGACTGAAAACATCATCCATTTCGGGCGTTGTGAGTCCGGTGACGCGGTGGATTTCGAGATCGGGAAAAACGTGCAGGAAATGTCACTGTCAGAATCCCAGTCCACCTATGCCACCCGTATCTACGCTTTTGGTTCCACCCGTAACATACCGGCAGACTACCGCCCCATTGACGAGACCGTGGTTGTGAACGGCGTGGTGCAGCGCAGGCTGATGCTTCCCGAAGGCACTCCTTACATTGACGCTTATCCTGATATGACTACCGAGGAAGCCGTCGAGCAGGTGGTTATCTTCGATGAAGTCTATCCTCGAAGAACAGGCATCATGTCGGATGTCACCACTATCGAAGTGACGGACAAGGTGGAGAATGAGGACGGCACAACCACCGAGGAAAAATGGAATGCCTACCGCTTTAGGGACACGGGTGTTAACTTTTCCGAGAAATATATCCTCCCCGGTCAGGAGCTGAGGATACGTTTCGCGTCCGGGCTTCTCAACGGTTTGGAGTTTGCCGTGAAGTTCAATCCTGAGGGAAAGCCGGAGATATTGGCGGATGGCGGATGGAACCCTGAGGCACAGCTTTGGGAGATAGTCAGGAATGAGGACTATGGCAGACCGCTTCCCGGTGATGTGCTCTTTCCCCAGGATGGAGATGAATATGTGCTTTCCGGCTGGGACAGTACGAAAATAACCGAGCTGGGGCTTGTGGGTGCCGCCGAGCAGGAGTTGAAGGAAAAGACTGAAAAGTACGCTGCCAAATCCAAGATAGACCCGAGTACCTATGGCTGCACGATGATGTCAAATGACGCATACCGTGAGGATGGCGTTCATAATTTCTATAGCATCGGTCAAAAGGTCAACCTTATCAACAAGGCTTATTTCGAGAACGGAAGACAGTCAAGGGTTATCGGATTTGAATTCAATCTTGATTTAGCTTATGATTCCCCTATATATACTGTCGGGGAAACCGCCGCCTATTCTCGTATCGGGGAGCTGGAGGAAAAGGTTGAGAGCCTTACCCTAAAGGGACAGACCTATACGGGCGATGGTGACAGCGGTGTGTATGTGATAAGAAGGAATGACTCTACACCGGCCACGGATAGTAACGTGTATTCCGCATTGCGCTCCTTAGTAATGTTCCTTCGTAAGGATCAAGCGGACGGAACAAATTTCTTATTGAAGTTCGGCAAGTTCATCGACTCCATGATTGCCGGTAAAGGTGCCGGTATCTATCCTGACGGGCGCGGTCAGTTCGAGCGTCTTGAGGTACGCGGCTCCGCAGTGTTCAAGGAAATCATCTATAACCGTCTGAACGCACAGGAAGGCGACACCTCATATTCCGAGAACGGAGTCATTGAGTCCGTGGCTTTAGAGAGCGACGGAACTTATACCCTGAAATTGCGCAAGCGCTGGGAGAATGACTTCACCGCATTCCAGGAGGGTGATATAGTGTACGGGATTGTAAACAACCTCTTTTCAACGGGGGAGTATTACGCCTCGTGGATGCGCGTGCTGTCCAAGAATGTCCCGGCCAACTCCATCTCGGTGTTGTCATACCCGGACAGTGAGGTGCCGGGCGGTAAAAACTATCCTCCCACAGAGTTGACGATCATTACCAGAAGAGGAAACGCCTTCAATGAGGACAGGCAAAGCTACTGGTATTTGTCCGCCACCACGGATAAATGTCTTGTCTGGCTGGAAGGAGTAACGAAGCCTGTCTTGGAACAGAACAACTATTACATGATATTGGGGCGTTTGCCCAATTTGGATTTGTTTGACAATCTCCCCGTCAACTATAAGCACTCGTACATATTCGCCCGTGCCGGCATCTTCGGTGAACTTTACCGGGTGGACTGGCAGGGACTGCCCGTACAGGAACTGGTGGACCGTGGCTTTTGGTCGGCCGAAGTCGCGTCCTCTGACAATCCTTACACCAATACGCAGGAGCGGGCGGACACGGTTTGGCACTACGGCTGCAAATGGAAGTGCCTGATGACGGGAACAGCCGACGAACCGCAATATGCGGCGGCCGGATGGGCGATGCTGGAAGGGAACCCGGAATTTACGATAGAGATCGGCAGCACAAAGGGGTGGTATTTTGATATCGAGACTTTTTCCACAACGCTATATATTACCGGCAAGCTGTACAACCGTGACGTGACAGATCATATACTTGACGCTGATGTGAGCTGGACGCGTGATACCGGGAATGTATCAGAAGATAACGCATGGGCGGTGAAGCGTGCCGGCGCCGGGAAAAATCTTCCTCTGACGATAGATGATCTCGGACCGAATTATACCAACATGCGGGTGTGTACGTTTAAAGCACAGGCGTTATTGCGTGACGGGCAGCAGTTTGAAGTGGCGGAGAATTTTGTAACATTTTAAAATGGTTTTATACAATGGCAACAAAGCAACGAAAAATAGAAATCAACTACCGGCTGTTACAAACCAGTTGTAACATCGAGGTGGTGGGCAGCGTGCCGGACATGCAGGTCTACCAGGCTGACAAAGCTGAATACACTCCGGACTATACGCTGACACCGCTGGTCCTGTTTCCGCGGTGCAACGCCACCGATCCGGAAGCGGTGACTAAAATCGGGGCGGTCAACTCCAGGCTGACCAACATGAAGTGGTACGAGCGCATCGGAACCACACGCACACTTATCACATCGACAAACACAGGCTACAGCATTACGGAGTCCGGTGACAGCAAGGGACAGATCACAATGAAAAAAAATGTCACCGTCCTAAAACCCGTCACGCTGGAGTTTTACGCGGAATATGCCGACACACGTACCGGACAGCTGTTTACTTTTCAGATGAGCTGTCTTGTCCGCGCGGTTGACGGTACGGATGCGATCCCCGTATTGACGATAGACAGCCCGTCCACGCTGGACTGGAACCCGGTGCGTGACATCACCGCACAGACCATCACGGCTAAACTGATGGTAGGCGACACGGACGTGACGGCTACGGGCAAATGCAAGTTCTTCTGGTACCGTCTGTTGTCTACGGGAGCGCTGGAGGCGATAACCACAGGAGCGGGTGACAACGACTGGGAGTTTGTATCACTGAACAAGAATGTATATAAGATTGACCGCAATTATATAGGTGATGACATCACGATTGTCTGCAAGGCCACCTATGCGGCTTCCGGGACTCCGGCATCAACCCCGGGCACATCGGACCCGGCAGTCTCTACGGTGATACGCCGCAGGATTCCGAAGATTGAAGCCGACTGGGAGGGCGTACCTACGGGTGTTCCGGATGGGACTTACGCCATCTTTCCCAGACCCGTCATTCGGGATACCATGGGGGTTATCCCGAATCCATCCGCCATGTTTAACTGCCACTGGTACGTCAAGAAGAGCGGAGATGCCGGATATGCCAAGGTTGCCGACGGATACTCTCCCAGGATACCTTTCAGCAACGGCATGATGTTAAAGCTGGAGGTGGAGGACAGAGGCCCTTACGTGGCGCTGACACAAGGCGGCAAGGTGCTCACACAGGGGGGCAAGGCGGTAGTAGTAAGAAAATTTGGATAACATTAAAAACAATAGAATTATGGCATTTTACATTAAAGTAACGAAGGAGGTTGCCGACCGGTTGCATCTGACCGATATCCGCAACAGGACAGCGGATGGCAATGTATTATTGTGGCAGGCGGACGTGGCACGTTTCCCCGGCGACACGGTATTTGACAGGGCCAAGGAAGCGGGCGGCGTCTGCCTGACCCCGCAGGCGGCGAAAGAAGAGATAGACGGTACGGACCATCCCGTCGAAGTATTCACACCTGCCTCTTGGGGGGAGGACAACACCGAAAGCTCCGAAGGCACGGATAGTACGGAAACGACCGGGGAAGGAGGAGCGTCATGAGTTTGGCCAGCGCGACCGGACAGGTCATATTTTCGCAAAAGGGCGGCGTATACATGCCTGCCATCCAGTGTAACCAGGGAGATCTGTATCAGGAGTATATGGGCGAAGCGTCCGCGCCGACGAACATCGCACCGGATTTCGCTTCGCTCAAGCCCGTCTTGTCCTTCATTCTCACCTCTTCGCGGGTGGCGGAAGGGCTGGTGGTCCCTTCCTCCATGAAATGGTATTTCAATGATGTCGAGATCAAGTTCTCGGGCAATGTTTCCACCAACACGTTTGGCGGTGAGACGGGACATTTCAAGTTTATCCCTTACCAGCCCGGTACGACGGATTACTACGGATTGCAGATCGTCAAGAATCTGGTCAAGGCGAGCGGAGCGGCCTCTTGTACCATCAAGGGGGAAGCTACCGTGACGATAGGGAATACCAGCGACACCGTCCAGTTCGTCTATAGCATCCCCATCACCAAGGGGGTCGGAAACCAAAAGCATGTGACGATCATTGCCGGTGACAACAAGTATTTTACCCTTCGGGACAAAGGGCAGAGCTGCATTCTGAAAGCCGTAGCGCGCATGGGCAGTGACGAGATCACTACCGGACTGGCGTACAAGTGGTACAACCAGGTCAACGGTGCGTGGAGCGTGCTGAGCGGAAAGACCACACAGACATTGACCGTCACCAACGATATGGTTGACACGACAGGTGTGTTCAAGGCGGAGGTGTACCAGGGCGGCAAGCTCATCGGTCAGGACACGCAGTCCGTAATGGATGCGTCCGATCCGTTTGATTTGATCCTGAATCCCACGCCCGAGGACGAGACCATCCGGGAAAGTGGTGACACGGTGGTCTATAAGCCCATTCTGGTCAAGCGTGGAAGTACCACCAAGTACAAGGACATGACTTTCTATTTCGTGTTCATGGACAGTGCAGGAGTAGTCCTTAACCCGTCTACTTCCGGTACAGCAGCCACTTCCGGCACGTGTACTTGGGACATGTGCCAGCAGGCAGGAGGCAACGTGGCATGGACCATCACAACCAAGGAATAAGGAGGTGATATGCCGTTGGTGACTAGAACCGGACAGGTCAGTTTTGCTCCAAAAGGTGACAAGGGAGATAAGGGAGCGCGCATGCGTATGCGTGTATGGGGGGCGTCTGTGTCTTACCTGGAGGGCAAGCAAGGGCAGCAGTTTTACGACATTGTACTTTATGACAACCTGCTGTACCTGTGCATCCGTTCGCATACGTCGGTTTCGACGGAAACCCCCAAACAGAATGTGGCTTCGGGAAAAATAAAATACTGGGAAGTAGCACAGAGCTGGACTTTTATCGCCACCAAGCTGTTGCTGACCGAGAAGATCAAGGCGTCCATGATTGATGCGGACGGTATCAGGGCGGTCAATGTGGATATCAGCGGAAAAATCACGGCGGATAGCGGACGTATCGGTCCGTTTTCCATAGATTCCGGTATGTTGTCCTCAAAAACTCTTTATGAGGGGACGGATTCCCATGTCGGTTTCAACCTATCCGCCGGACAGATAGAGTTTTATAACGAAAGGACATTTGCACGTGTAAAAATCGGAGGGAACACGAAATTTGTCACAATCGAAGGGATATCGTATGATGCCGGAATTGACATACAGAGTCCGAATGCCATGATCGGGATGCACATCAAGACCCTGAGCATTCCTCTGTTCGTGGAGGGGGGTAACATTTTCCTTCATCCGAACAATGACAGTTATGTGTCTCTTCATGGCATAGTGGGGAACTGGAGGAACATATCCGTCAGCACTTCCCTGAATAACAATGATGACAATGTGATGTTTATTAATACGGGTAATATAGAAGTGACACTTCCTCCGGATGTTCCGGGACATACCATATACTTCAAACGTATGAGCGGCGGGGTAAGACTGACAGGCGGGCGCATCCTGCCTGCCCCCGGAGGAAAAGAGATGTCCTCCATTGATCTGGATTATGCGTCCGGATTCGTTAAATGTATGGGCAATTATTGGGTTATGTTTTATTGCGGATAACAGTATTTAATTAAGAATATTATGAAAGTTGATTTTACAAAATTTCCCCTGTTCACGGGGATAGACAGACAGGATATGGTGATAGCGGATATCCGTAAGGATATTGCTGACGGCATTTACAGGAACGTGCCCGGTCTTCCGGCGCACGTGCTTGCGGAGAAGATCTATCGGAACGAGCTTGTGGAGCTTGCCGATGACGAGATTCATATACTTGACCTCTACACTTCCGCTTCGGTGGGGCAGCTCGCCGACTCATGGCAGGATTATAAGAAAAACAATTTGGAAACTGGTAAATAAAAAATATTATGGAAAAGATGGAATTAAGTGAGGCGTTGAAAGCCAATGCCTCAGTACTGGAAGGACTTCTTCCACTTGCAACAAATGAAACAAAAGGATTAGCATCCATGAATATGTGTATAGCATACGTTGGCGAAGGGCCTGTTATTTGCATTAAGCCTACGAAATTAAAACAATATTATTATACTCTACTAACGGTGACAGTATACGAAAATGGATATTTTAAAAAAATCGACTTAGCAGTATATTACCCGGTAAAGAAAGGAGGGCATAAATGCTCT
>ENA-UOJN01002158-UOJN01002158.1-human-gut-metagenome-genome-assembly--contig:-C125IIP-NODE-2158-length-12807-cov-10.904486_pt1 | contig 12807 bp, 9 predicted proteins | sample MGYA00242350_ERZ723897 | MGnify/ENA metagenome assembly ERZ723897 | reverse complement strand
TTAAGTCTTATTTGTTACCGCTTACCGCGGCGACTTGTATATAATATCATCAGGTGTACACATTGTCAACAACTTTTTTCAATTTTTTTTAAAAAAGTTGTAATTTATTTTAAACACACTATATATAGGGGTTTCCACTACATTTATATACAAGTTATATATGCTTTTCTTCTATATTATATTCCCTTGCTTTGCCTGATTCTATCTTTTTTATTACCTTACATGGATTACCTACTGCAATACTGTTGTCTGGTATATCTTTTACAACTACGCTTCCGCCACCTATTACAACATTATTACCTATAGTTACTCCAGGCATTACTTTTACCCCACCACCTATCCATACATCATTACCTACATTAATAGGATAAGCATATTCCCATCCTTCATTACGGCTTGCAGCGTCAACAGGGTGTCCTGCTGTATAGAAACCACAATCTGGTGCTATGAACACATTATTACCAAATGTTACTTTGGCACAGTCAAGTATTACAAGATTGTGATTTGCGTAGAAATTGTCACCTGCTTCTATATTATATCCGTAATCGCACCAGAATGGAGCTGTTATAAAACAATTAGCTCCCACCTTACCGAATATTTTCTTAATCATAGCAGACTGTTGTTCTGTCTGTAATGGTCTTAATGCATTAAAGTCATAGCACTGTTCTTTACATAACATTCTGTCATTAACAAGTTCCTTTACTCCTGACTTGTATAATTGTCCACTAATCATTTTCTGTCTCTCTGTCATATTCCACATTTCCTTTATAACTTTACAAATATTGTGAATAACTTGTCTTCGCTAATGCTCATTATATCATGAACTTTGTTCATGATAGTCATTCGCCGCTCGGGATGAGTATGCAGGCATGTTCCCCCTCTCTAACGCTCATTATATCATATAAAAGAAAAAGACAGCCAGAAGATTCTGACTGTCTTTTTCTTTCTGTCAACGGAGCAGGAGGGATTTGAACCCTCGCGCCGGTTGCCCGACCTACACCCTTAGCAGGGGCGCCTCTTCAGCCTCTTGAGTACTACTCCAGATTCCATGAATGCGAGCCCTAAACCATATATGTTTAACTCATAATATGAAATTCTGCGTCAAACGCATTTATTATTCTAACAAAGCCCCCTGATATTGTCAAGGGGCTTTTTATTTAATATTATTATTCTTCTTTTTTCTTCTTGTATACAACTACTGTTGTTGTCATGGCTGTACCAACTGATAACATAAGCATTATAAAATACATCATATTGCTTCTGTCTCCTGTTTTTACAGAGGTCTTTGCTATAACCTCCTCTTCATTAGCAGCTACTTCCGGAGTCCTGATGTTTTGAGATGTAATCTCATCATTCTGAGAAACTGCCGGAGTTTCTGTCTGTGTAGGTGTTCCTGACTCACTTGGTATTTCTTTCTCACTCACTGTTTCCGTTGGTGTTGGTGTCTCCTTTTCACTTACTGTCTCTGTTGGTGTTGGTGTCTCCTTTTCACTCACTGTTTCCGTTGGTGTTGGTGTCTCCTTCTCACTTGCTGTTTCTGATGGTGTCTCTGGCTGCTTAGGAATCACATTAATAGTAACTTTTGCTGATTTGATATATTCTTTACCATCTATAACAAGAACTACATTATATTCAAATGTGTCTTTTCCACTAAAGCCCTTGTCTGGAATATACTGAAATGTTCCATCTTCATTAAATTTAATTTTTCCATTATTCACATCTTTTTTTATTTCTGTCTTCAATTGAAGGTTTCTCTTAGGATTATTGACTATCTTATTATTATCATTGACAAGAACTGTACTGGCGTCAAGAACTTCGTTCTGATTAACTGTGTATTCATCATCGACGGCATTAGGCAATATTACTGCTGCCGGAGTCTCTTCAAACTGCTGCGTATAGGTAAGTCCGTCTATTGTTCCATCAAACTGACAGCCATCGTTAGTATATGAATATCCTGTATCTCCGTCTTTTGCCTTTATTTTAACTGTAACTGTCTGATCTGTTGCAGAAATTTTTTCAGGGTATTTCACTGTAAATGTTCCATCTTTGTTATCTGTAACATTTTCCTGACCTGCAACAAGCACAAAATGTTTATCCAGTGTGTCTGTTACTGATGATGTTTCAAATTGCAGACTGGTCATTTCTGTCATTATCTGTTTAAATCTGTTATTTAACTGCTCTGTATTTGCTGCTGTATAGAATTCTTTAGCATATCCTCCATCTGAAAATGTAAAATAAGTTTTTTCCCATGATTTTTCATAGTTTAATGATTTATTTCCTAATGATACTTTTACGAGATCAGTTATATCTGATTCCTTACTCATAAGAACTATCGTGTATATATCAGCACCGGCAGCTTTTAACTCTTCACCGGCCTTTCCTGCATAATATGAACCGTTTACTTCATCCCGTGGTTTATTATATCTATTAATTTCATTATTATTTTTTATATAATAATATCCACCTATTTCCCCATTATCGTATCTGTTAGCTCCACCATCAGTAAAAAGTATTACTGATGCACCTGTTGTATCACCAGCAATTTCTGATACCTGCTTTAATCCCTGCTGGATATTAGTTGCTGAACCAAGTCCCCTGCCTATCTTTGTAACATCATTTCTCTTATAATAACTTTTATAATCATTATTATACATTTCTTCATCGTATATTAAATTTAGTTTACTCATAATATCATTTTTGCTTGATGTTCTGGTTATCTCTGTTCTTGCTGAACCACAATATGAAATAACCGATACTTTATTAGATGTGCCTTCTGACAGAAATTCATCTAAGAATTTTTCAACTGCATTTATTGTAACACTCCATCTTGTCTTTTCATAAGTCGGTGCCATTGCGTCTGAGTCAACATCTTCGTCAACTGAGCATGCCATACTGAATGACCTGTCTAATACAAGTATCACATTCTGATTTTCACTTTTTATTGATGGAAGATTCTGCGATTTTGCAGAAAACTGAAGTGTATAGTAACCATTTTCGTCTGGTGTTTCACTTTGTATAGATTTTTCAAGATATAATGTTCCCTGATAAGAATACGATTTGGCATATATTACGGTATTTTCTGTAATTGCTTCTCCATTTTCAATTCCACCTGCAATTACACCATAGTTCTTATTGCTGGATTTCAGCTTTACAGTATTGCCATTTTTTATATATACATCTTTGGTCTGGTCGCCTATTTTAAATGTGACTTTACTATAACCGTCTTTTGCTGTATCTGATTCTTCATTCTCCGTTACAAGTATTATATTATCTGAAAGTACATTTTCTGCGGCGAGCGTCTTATTTGTCATAAACGGTAGTATGCCTGTCACTATCAGGATAATTGTAAGCATTCCTACAATTATCCTGAGTGTCATTTTCTTTTTCATGACTTTTCCTCCCATTTAATCTTAAGGCCGTAATAACAGCCCTTAATATAAATTAATATTAGGAGTATTTACCATTTATTCCATATTTATACTCTGCAATATTCTTTTATAGCTGTTTCATACAGGTTGTTTCCCTCACTGTCAATTACTACAATTACAGGAAGATTTTCCACTTCAAGTTCTCTTATAGCCTCTGTTCCTAAGTCATCATAAGCTATTACTGTGGATTTCTTAATACATTTACTAAGAATTGCTCCTGCTCCTCCTACTGCTGCAAAGTACACTGCACCATTTCTTACGATTCCATCAATTACTGCCTGTGAACGCTTTCCCTTTCCTATCATTCCCTTTAGTCCTAAATCAAGAAGGTCTGGTGCATATTTATCCATACGGCTTGCTGTTGTCGGACCTGCTGAACCTATTGGTCTTCCTTCTCTTGCCGGAGATGGTCCCATGTAATATATTATATTATTTTTCATGTCTATTGGAAGTGGCTGTCCAGCTGACAGAGCCTCTGCCATTCTCTTATGTGCTGCATCTCTTGCTGTATATATTGTTCCTGTTATGTATACATAATCTCCTGAGTGAAGACTCTTTGCATCTTCATCACTTATTGGTGCATTAATATATTTATCCATGATTAGCCTCCCTGATTATATTACCCTGTGTGAATGTCTGTTTACATGGCAGCAAATGTTTACTGCAACCGGAAGTCCTGCAATATGTGTAGGATATGTCTCTATATTGATTGCAAGTGCTGTCTGTGTTCCTCCAAGTCCACCAGGACCTATTCCTAACTTGTTAATTTTCTCAAGCATTTCTTTTTCTAAGTTACGGACATATTCAACTGGGGATTCTTCATTCAGGTCTCTTGTTAATGCCTTCTTTGCAAGATAAGCACATTTTTCAAATGTTCCTCCAATTCCTACACCGACTACCATTGGAGGACAGGCATTAGGACCTGCATCCTTTACTGCTGTAAGTATTGCTTCCTTTACACCTTCTATTCCATCTGCCGGCTTTAACATGAATACTCTGCTCATGTTCTCGCTTCCGAATCCCTTAGGTGCAACTGTTATGTCGACCTTGTCTCCTGGAACTATGTTAAAATGTATTACTGCCGGAGTGTTATCTTTGGTATTCTCTCTGTAGATAGGATCTTTTACAACTGACTTTCTTAAATATCCTTCAACATATCCTCTTCTTACACCCTCATTAATTGCATCTGTGATATCTCCGCCTGTAAGATGGACATCCTGACCAACATTAATGAATACTACTGCCATTCCTGTGTCCTGGCATATAGGTATCATATCCTCTCCTGCAACTTTTAGGTTTTCTTCAAGCTGTCCAAGAACCTGCTTTCCAAGTGCAGACTCTTCGTTTTTTACTGCATTTTCAAAAACATTCTTCATATCATCTGTGAGAAAATGATTTGCCTCTATGCACATTTCTTTAATGTTGTCTGTTATTATTGATACATTAACCTCTCTCATTCCCAATTCCCTTCTTGTATTTTAATTATTAATTAATCCAGTAAATACTAAAAACCTTTTTAATTCTTCACGCCAGAATTTCCATTCATGTCCGATTTGTTCAATTTCATCGTATACATAATTGTATTCAATATGGCTCATGAAATAATCTCTCAATATATGATTCATGTCTATCCATGGATCAAGTTCTCCGCAGGCATGATATATTTCAGGTTTTACACTTTTCTGCTCTATTAATCTGTCTGCCTGATATGTGATTCCATATTCTGTTTTATACAGGTCTCCATCACCATAAAGCTCTATTCTTCTTATTGACTTTTCACTTCCATCATTAAGAAATTCTGAATCAGCTTTGTCACCTGCTGAAAATGCTCCTACAGTTCCATATTTCTCAGGATATTTGAGAGCTATATGAAGACATCCGTATCCACCATTAGAAAATCCTGATACGTAGTTATTCTCTCTTTTATCAGAAAGACATGGAAACATATTCATAATTATATTAAATAATTCTTTTCCAACATATGACTCATACTTATCTCCTATATTCATATTAACAAAGCATGAATTCTGCACATTTGGAAGTACTGCTGCAAACCTGCCCTCATCAACATATTCAGCTATTGGTGAATGATACAGCCATACAGTATTATCACCACTGCTTCCATGATATAACCATAATACAGGAAGCTTCTCATCATTTTTCATATCTGATGGGAGAATAACTGTGCATTCCATATTACGCTTAAGATATATAGAAAAATGATTAATATTCATTACTGTTGCCATATATATCCTCCATCCTGTACGACTGCTCTTTTATTATATTAACTGTCTCATGTATGCATTTATCCCAGAAAATAAAATCATGATTACCAGCAGTTTCATAATAATTCACTTTAAGTCCTGCATCTGATGCATATTTATTCCATTGTCTGCTCATTGGAAGTATCTGATCATATAATCCACATCTAATATAAAATTCCGGATAATTTTCCACATTTGTCTTGAAATTATCCTCTTTTAAACAGTTCATTATATCAAATCGGTTATCTGATAAATTTTCCCTGTCTCCAAATATCTGATATGTGTTTATTCCCTGTGGGTTGTCAAATCTTTTCTCTATATCAAGCAGTCCCGAATATGAGAACACCTTGCCATATACATCAGGCTTAATAAGTGCAGCATGTACTGCTCCATATCCCCCCATTGACATTCCTGCTATGTAACGGTCTTTTCTGTCACATGATAATCCAAACCAGTTAGTACAGGTTTGTATAAGTTCTTCTGTTAAAAATGTAAAATATTTTCTTCCATGTACATTATCAACATAACATTTGTTATCACCTGAAATCATTATGACCGCTATATCAGTATTATCTACATAATCTGCCACTCTGGATTTCGTAATCCATGTTGTATAATCTCCTCCCATTCCATGAAGAAGATATAAAGTCTTATAACTGCCTCTTCTCTGAGGAATAATTGCATTAATCATAACGGGCATACCAAGTGTTTTTGATTCATAATTAATATTAATTAAAGCCATGTTATCTCCTGCTAAAAAGGAAACCGTCACATATATAAATGTGGCAGTTTCCTTAAGATTAATCTTCAGATTCTACTGTTTTATCTGTGTCTTCTTCAAAGCCCTCTGCATCCTTACCATCTTCATCAGCAGGCTGCTTCCTTACTTTGGCAATTGTTGCTACTTTAATTCCTTCATCAAGGTTAATAAGTTTAACACCTGATGTTATTCTTCCAAGATTAGATATATCTGAACACTGAAGTCTGATTATAATTCCTTCTGTTGTAATAAGCATTACTTCTCTTGAATCATCTACAGCCTTAGCTCCTACGACATTACCTGTCTTTTCTGTTATCTTGTAACATTTGACACCTTTACCACCACGATGCTGAACTGTATACTCGTCAATGTCTGTTCTCTTACCCATACCATTTTCAGAAACTATAAGCATAGTATCTCCCTGGGTACTTACCTGAACACCAACAACTTCATCCTCATCCATAAGACTCATACCTATAACACCCATTGCTGAACGTCCCGTAGGTCTTACATCTGTTTCCTTAAATCTTATACACTGTCCAAGCATTGTTACCATAAGAATCTCTGCCTGATCATCTGTAAGTTTAACTTCTATAAGTTCATCATCTTCTCTTAAGTTAATTGCCTGGATTCCTGTCTTTCTTATATTGGCAAAATCTTTAACAGGTGTCTTTTTAACTATACCCTTCTTAGTTGCCATAAACAGGTAATCTGTATCCTGAAGTGTATCAATTTTAACAGGAACTACTGCTGTGATTGTCTCACCCGGTGCTAACTGTAAAAGATTAATTATTGCAGTTCCTCTTGAAGTTCTTGATGCTTCAGGAATTTCATAAGCCTTTAACTTATAAGCTCGCCCTGTGTTAGTAAAGAATGTAAGTACATGATGTGATGTTGTCATGAATAAATCTTTGATATAATCATCATCAATTGTCTGCATTCCCTTTATTCCCTTACCACCACGATGCTGGCTCTTAAAGTTATCAGGTGTCATTCTCTTTACATAACCCAAGTTAGTTCTTGCAATAACACATGGTTCATCTGGAATAAGGTCTTCCATTGAAATATCGTATTCATCATATCCGATAGAAGTTCTTCTGTCATCACCATACTTGTCTGCTATCTCTGAAATTTCAGTCTTGATAACTCCAAGAAGCAACTTCTTATTTGCAAGAATTGCCTTGTATTCTTTAATCTTTTCATGAAGTTCCTTCAACTCAGCTTCAAGCTTGCTTCTTTCCAGACCGGTCAGAGCTCTCAAACGCATATCTACGATAGCCTGAGCCTGTGCTTCTGAAAGTGCAAATTCAGCTATTAAGCTTTCCTTGGCAATCTGTACATTTGCAGAACCTCTGATTATTGATATAACTCTGTCTATATTATCTAAAGCAATCATTAAGCCCTCTAAAATGTGGGCTCTTTCTTCTGCCTTATTAAGATCAAACTTTGTTCTTCTTGTAACGACTTCTTCCTGATGAAGAAGGTAATACTTTAACATGTCATACAGGTTAAGCACCTTTGGCTGGTTATCTACTAATGCAAGCATTATTACACCAAATGTATCCTGTAACTGTGTGTGTTTGTATAACTGGTTAAGTATTATGTTAGGATTGACATCTCTTCTTAACTCAATGGCAATTCTCATACCCTCTCTGTCAGATTCATCTCTTAAATCTGTGATTCCATCAATCTTCTTATCTCTTACAAGCTCTGCTATTTTCTCTATAAGCTTTGCTTTATTAACCATGTATGGAAGTTCTGTAACTACAATTCTGTTCTTGCCATTATTCATTGGCTCAATATTAGTTACAGCTCTTACCTTTATCTTGGCTCTTCCTGTACGGTAAGCCTCTTCAATTCCCAACTTGCCGATGATTGTTCCACCTGTAGGGAAATCAGGACCTTTAACTATATCAAGAATTTCCTCAATTGTTGTGTCTCTGTCTTCTTCCACCTTATTGTCAATCATCTTTACAACAGCACCTATAACTTCTCTTAAGTTATGAGGTGGAATATTAGTAGCCATACCTACGGCAATACCTGATGTACCATTACATAACAGGTTAGGATATCTTGATGGAAGTACTGTAGGTTCTTTTTCTGTTTCATCAAAGTTAGGTATGAAATCTACAGTATCTTTGTTAAGATCTCTTGTCATCTCCATAGATATCTTGCTGAGTCTCGCCTCTGTATATCGCATGGCTGCGGCTCCATCACCATCGACTGAACCAAAGTTACCATGTCCGTCAACAAGTGGATATCTTGTATTGAAATCCTGAGCCAGCTTTACTAATGCCTCATAAATTGATGAATCACCATGTGGGTGATATTTACCCATTGTATCACCAACGATACGGGCACATTTTCTATGTGGCTTATCAGGACCGTTGTTAAGTTCTATCATTGAATATAGAATTCTTCTCTGTACCGGCTTAAGACCATCTCTTACATCCGGAAGTGCTCTGGAAGCGATAACACTCATGGCATAATCTATATAATAGTTTTCCATGGTTTTCTGCATATCGACTTCTTGAACTTTATCAAAGATATGTTCATCCATTATTATAATTCCTTTCCGTGAAGTTATTAATTAACGCAATGTGTAAATCTGGAATACGCCATGCGTAAATCCTAATCACGCGCATTCGTGAAATCTACATACGCCATGCGTAAATCCTACGGATTTACTTATGTGGCTAATCGCCACATACAACTCAAAATTATAAAATATGCCCATGTATGCAAGCATACGGTCATATTTATAATTTTTCCTTGTGCATGGCTTGTTAGATATCCAAATTCTTTACAAACTTAGCATTTGCTTCTATGAAATCTCTTCTTGGCTCTACCTTGTCACCCATAAGTGTTGAGAATGTTACATCAAGTTCTGAATCATCATCTTCATTCATATTAACTCTTAATAATACTCTCTTGTGTGGGTCCATTGTTGTTTCCCATAACTGCTCTGCGTCCATCTCACCAAGTCCCTTATAACGCTGGACTTTATTATTCTGGTCTCTTCCAATCTCAGTCATGATTGCATTAAGCTCATCATCATTATAGGCATACCACACTTTTTTATTCTTCTCAACTTTATAAAGTGGTGGCTGTGCAAGATATACATGTCCTTCTCTTATCAGATCAGGCATGAATCTGTACAGGAATGTGAGAAGAAGTGTTGCAATATGTGCACCATCTACATCGGCATCTGTCATAATAATAATCTTGTGATAACGAAGCTTGCTTATATCAAAATCTTCATGAATACCTGTACCAAATGCAGTAATCATCGCTTTAATCTCTGCATTTCCAAGTATTCTGTCAAGTCTTGCTTTCTCAACGTTAAGAATCTTACCACGAAGTGGAAGGATTGCCTGTGTAGCACGGCTTCTTGCAGTCTTTGCAGAACCACCGGCTGAATCTCCCTCAACGATATATATCTCACAATTCTTAGGATCTTTATCTGAACAATCAGCTAACTTGCCAGGAAGTGAAGTGCTTTCAAGTGCAGTCTTTCTTCTTGTTAAGTCTCTTGCTTTTCTTGCAGCTTCTCTCGCTCGCTGTGCAAGCAACGATTTTTCACATATAGATTTTGCAACTGCAGGATTCTGCTCAAGGAAGTAAGTAAGCTGTTCACTTACTATACTGTCAACTGCTCCCCTTGCAACTGTATTACCAAGCTTCTGCTTAGTCTGTCCTTCAAACTGCGGATCTTCAATCTTAACAGATACGATTGCTGTGAGACCTTCTCTTATATCATCACCTGAAAGTCCCTGATCACTATCCTTAAGAATCTTATTCTTTCTTGCATAATCATTAAAAGTCTTAGTCAGTGAATTTCTGAAACCAGTCAGATGTGTACCACCTTCAGGTGTCTTAATATTATTAACAAATGAATCGACAACCTCATTGTATCCATCATTATGCTGGAATGCTACTTCAACCTGAACATTGTCTTTCACACCTTCACAATAAATAATCTGGCTGTATAAAGGTTCTTTACTCTTATTAAGATACTGAACAAATTCCTTGATACCACCTTCATAATGGAATACTTTCTGCTGCTCAAGACCTTCTCTTAAATCTGTAAGAGTAATCTTGATTCCCTTAGTAAGAAATGCCATTTCTCTTAATCTGTGCATAAGAATATCAAATTCAAATACAGTTGTTTCCTGAAAAATCTCTGAATCAGGAAGAAAAGTAACCTGAGTTCCTGTATCCTCAATATCGCAGTCACCTACTATCTTAAGGTCATAACATATCTTTCCTCTTTCGTATCTCTGCTGATAAATGTGTCCATTTCTCTTTACCTGAACTTCAAGCCATTCAGACAAAGCATTAACTACAGATGCACCAACACCGTGAAGTCCTCCTGACACCTTATATCCTCCACCACCGAATTTACCTCCGGCATGAAGAACGGTATATACAACTTCAATGGCAGGTCTTCCTGTCTTATGATTAATATCAACAGGTACACCTCTACCATTATCAATTACAGTGATAGAGTTATCTTTATTAATCATAACCTCAATATGTGTACAAAAACCTGCTAAAGCTTCGTCAATTGCATTATCAACTATCTCATACACAAGATGATGAAGTCCTCTTCCTGATGTACTTCCAATATACATACCAGGTCTTTTTCTTACAGCTTCAAGACCTTCGAGTACCTGAATCTGGTCTCCACCATAATTCTTCTCTGCATTCTGATCTGCCACTTTAATTCCTCCTTGTTTTACAAAGCAAAATGTAATTAATTCTCATTAACTACATGACCATCTGTTACTTTAAATATTTTGTTGATATTCATTCTGTTATTAATAAACTCTTCAAGTCCGGTGCATGTAACAATCGTTTGTATATCTCCAATGCTGTTTATCAGAAAATTCTGTCTGTTACTGTCTAACTCAGACAAAACATCATCAAGAAGAAGTACCGGAGTATCTTTAATTACAAGTTTCACAAGTTCAATCTCAGATAATTTAAGTGAAAGTGCAGCTGTTCTTTGTTGTCCCTGTGAACCATATTTTCTCACATCATTGTCATTTATTAAAAATATAAGATCGTCCTTATGAGGACCTTTACCTGTAACCTTGTATTTAATATCCTTTTGTCTTGAATTTCTTACTTCTTCTTCAAAATCATTCACATCAACATCAGGAACATAACATACTTTAATATTCTCAATACCACCAGTAAGTCTGGAATGAATATCACTGATTATTGTGTTAATCTTTTCTATGAAACTTTTTCTGCCTTTAATAATAAGGCTTCCATACTTAACAAGCTGCATGTCCCATATATCAAGAGTCTGCATCAGCTGTTCTGATGGTGAAAATGCTATATCTTTGAGAAGCTTGTTTCTCTGATTAAGTACTTTGTTGTAATTAACAAGGTTACTAAGATATATCTTGTCAAGCTGGCTAAGTTCCATATCCATAAATCTTCTTCTCTCTGAAGGACCGTTTTTTATAATATTAAGATCTTCCGGAGAAAAGAAAACAATATTAATAATTCCAAAAAGTTCAACAGCTTTTTTTATAGGAATACCATTAACTGCTATACCCTTGGTTTTATTCTTCTTAAGGTGCATGTCTATGCGGTATTTCATACCATGCTTTAAGACATTTAGTTTAATATGCGATTCATCTTCTCCAAATCTGATTATTTCTCTGTCTTTACTGCCACGATGTGACTTAGAAGTTGAACACATATATATTGATTCTAATATGTTAGTCTTTCCCTGGGCATTGTCACCATATATTATGTTTACATGCTCATTGAAATTCATATCCAGAAATTCATAATTTCTGTAATCCTTTAACTCAACAGATTCGACTATCACATTAACACCTATTTTTTTATAAGAATACTGGAGCCGTTGTATTCTACAACTTCTCCTCCAAAAAGTTTTTTTCCACGCTGTGTTTCAACAACGCCATTAACCTTAACTTCACCATCCTGAATAACAATCTTGGCTTCAACACCTGATTCAACTAATCCGGCAGCTTTAATTGCCTGTCCAAGTTTGATGAAATCATCTCTTAAAATTATTTCTTCCATAACTTTCCTTTCTCTTGTTAAGCTGTGAAGTTAACAGGAAGTATAAGATAAATATAATTCTCTTCCTTGTCTCTGATAAAGCAAGGTGATTTATGATTAACTAGATACATAGTCACATTTTCATCATCGATAACTCTTAATGCATCCATAAGGAACTTAGGATTAAAACCAATCATAATATCCTTACCTTCTTTATCAATATCAATATCTTCGTTAAGAGCTCCAATTGCAGAGTTAACATTTACCTGTAATAAACCATTTAATATATTAATAATAATTGGCTTCTTAT
>ENA-UOJN01002145-UOJN01002145.1-human-gut-metagenome-genome-assembly--contig:-C125IIP-NODE-2145-length-12860-cov-29.412964_pt1 | contig 12860 bp, 21 predicted proteins | sample MGYA00242350_ERZ723897 | MGnify/ENA metagenome assembly ERZ723897 | reverse complement strand
GTGTGGCGGCGAGTGTTACAGGTGCCCGGTCTAAATGTGATAGTTATGTGAAAATTTGGCGAAAAATAATTTCGCAATATTTCACAAAAAATATTTCAAATGATATTGACAAATCAAATGATATATGATATAATATAGGTACAAAAACAAAAGAGGTGGTAAACATGAACAAGGCGAAGAACCTATTGAAAGAGGAATACTTGCAAGTCCAAAAGCGTTGGGAATATTGGTTCAAACGTTCAGTAGGTGAAGATGATGAAGAGGTAGATACTCTGGAAAGATTTTGGTACAATGTATTGCAACAAATCATACTTTTGATAAGCAAATTATAACGAACGAAACCGCGCGCGGTCGGTAAATACCGCGCAAATAAAATTTAAGAGGTGTAAAAAATGGAATTAAAACAAGCAAATCAATTAAAAGATGGGGATTGCGTGGTTGTTACCGAAAGAAAAAAGTATAATGGTTTTTACAACAGTGAATTCGGTGTTGTATATTTTTGTATCCCTTATGGTGAAAAAATAATAGGATATATACAGGAGGATTAACCATGAAGAAATTTTACAAGGTAGAAGCATTCAGACCAGGAGAGGAAAGCGCGGTAAAGCACGTATTTAACGTATATTCAGAGAACGAGGCGGCGGCTAAAAATATGGTATATAGGTATACTCGGATAAGAGGATACCGCGTAAGGATAGTGAATATAAAAGAAATAGAGGTTATCAAATTATTAGGCACGGCTTGCGCTAAAGCGAAAGACAAGGAAGCGAAAGATATAATCGGTTACGTCGCAAGCCTGTTAAGCGTAAGCGGTTGCAGGGAGGTAGCGGAATGAATGACAGCATAAAAGCAGACGTTTTATATTTTAAGACGTTATAATACGATGAAATTTTTAGGATTTTTAACGATTATCCGAACGTAGAAGTGGTTCTTTTCGATAAAATGGAAGATTTTACGTTTTATTCAAAAGAAGTAGACTTATGGAACGTGATATTAAATAAAAATACGACGAAAGAGCATAGAAAATATAAAATGATATATTTCTACGGGCTTATTTTGAGCGGACTGGCAGGCAAGGACGGCGATGAAGAACCGTTTAAATCTAAAATCGAGGAATATAACGCGGAGTTTGACGTGTTGTATAATAAATAATTTTTAAAGGAGTTTTGTAGCAATGAACAAAGTTTATTTAATCGGAAGAGTGGTGCGCGACGTCGAATACGTCCAGACGAAAACCGATAAAAAGATGGTGAATAACTGTTTGGCAATAGACCAAGGAAAGGATGCCGAGGGAAATAAACAAACGATGTTTGTGGATATCACGCTCTTCGATAAGACGGCAGAAATCTTTAAACTTTACGTAGAAAAAGGCGATAAAGTAGCAGTGAACGGCGAGTTACGCATCCGAGATTTTACGCGCGAGGACGGTAGCAAGGGCAGGTTTGTGAACGTGCTTGTACGTGATTTGGAACTCATCGAGCCTAAGAAAGGGAACAATAAAGCACCGAAAAATTTCGATGTGACGAATGAAGATTTCCCTTTTTAATATGAATATAGTAGTAGATTATGAAACGATGGCGGAGGGGCTTAAAAAAGCCCTTTCGTCAACGGATTTGAAAGAGTTGCGCAATACTTTGATTATCCTTGCGGGATATATAGACGGAGCACATTTTCAGAAGTATCGAAAGGCATATAAGGAGCGTATGAAATGGCAATTTCAAGATATAACTATATCCATAGAAACAAATCCAACCTCACGGTCGGAATAAAAGGTCAGGCAAAGAGCGTATTTGAAATAAAAGATATAGTGGCAAATGTTTCAAAGGTACAACAGCAATCGATAAAATTATCGATGGAATACAGCAAAAACGCGAAGTTTCCCGATTTTCTCGGCATGGACAAAGAATATACGAAGATACTTCGGGAAATCCCGTATAAATTGAGCGATGTTATAGAAAAGAAAGGGCACTACGAGCCGCAACAGATATTGGAAGCGTTGAAATACCTGAAAGGCATTGCGACCGACGAGGAGAGTTTTAAGCGAGAATTTTATAACGAGGTAAACAAATACTATGGCACAAATTTCGATGTAAAACAGACCGAAATATTACTGAAAAAAGGTACGTTTATGTACGTTCCTTACGATTACTCGCATAAACCGTCCGACCCTGTACCTCTACAGGATTGGATAATCAAGAACACAGAACTTGACGAAAGCCAGATCAGAAGAATAAACGACCTTGAGGAATTGAAAAAAATCGCGCAGACATATATTCAGGCGAGGGAGTTGGCATGAAATTATTTTATCCAGATATAAAAACAACCGAAAGAGGATTGGAAACCACGGTATTTTTTTATGATGAGTCAGATGAAAGTTATGGGATAATAGGAATAGAGGACTTACTCGGATTTAACGAATACGACCCTGAAAATTCCTTTATTATCCTCGTATCGTTTTCCATCTGCAAGCCGTCGCTGATATGGTGTTTGCTGAATAATCCCGAATTCCATCAGCAACGCGACCCTTCGGACAAAACCATGTCGTGGAACGTATACGGCGATTATATGGAAATCTACCGCACAAAAAAAGAAAAGATAACGATATGCTCCTACGAAAAGAAGTTTTTGCAAGACTATACGGACGCGGAAACGGCAAAGCGCCTGATGCTTACGGATACATATTTCAAACCCACGTGCACGCAGACGGCAAAAGCGGAGTTCATGGAGTGCGTAACTGGTTGCAAGAACGAATTCATCAACCGATACAAATTCGACAAGATATTCCCGCAGCCTGAAGAGGAAGAATTCATCACGTGGAAGAAAACGAAAGAAAGCGTAAAAGCGTTCATGTACCTGAGAAAGGCGGGGAATTATAAAGACGTATACAGTTATGATATACGCGCGTCGTTCCCGTCTGAATTATATAACTCGTTATTTCCGCAAGGGAAAGGCACAAGAGGATTGATAGAAGTACCCGTAAAGCATTGGTACATTGCCAAGATACGAGTATACCGCTGTATTCCCATCGTATACGACTTTTTCGGATTGTTCGATAAATTCATCGAGAACCAAAGACAGCCGTTTAATACGTACCTTACAAAGGATATGTTGGAATGTTTGGAAGAGTTCTACGACGTGGAATACGCGATTCAGTTTAAGTACTCGTACAAGATGCAGAAAAGTATATTCGATAAGTTTATCGAGGACAATATCTATACGCCTGACAAGCCTATCCGTAAGTATAACAAGGCGAAAAACAATACGCTGATAGGCTCGTTCGGTGCCAACGACCAATATCCCGTATACGAGTACATGATAGGCGGTGACAAGAAAAACAGGGTAAACGCGACGATAACGTATGAAACGAAAGACAAGAAAGCGTTTTATCCATTGTATCTGTACGTGAACGGCTCGGCCAAAGTCAAGATTTGCAGGTTATTGCAATCGAACTGGGAGCATATCATATACGCCAACACGGACGGTTTCGTATCCGATGCCCCCATCGAAATGGATTTAAGATTTAATTCCAGGTACTCCGATGTGGTCGGGAAAGTGGAACTCCGTCAATACTATCTTGAGTTTGCGGTAAAGGAAATATCCAATTACAGCGCGATATTTGCCAACGAGGACGGCGAAATCATGCAAGACATAAGATTGTCAGGCCGACGCATTATGGAGCCGCCTACGCATCAACAATTCATCGATGGCGGGTTCGAAACGTTATTACTGCAACAATCGGATTACGGTTTTATCAAGCCCGTAGTGTTCGTGGAACAGAGTTTGAAATATTATCAGTTGATAGAGGAGAGGGACAGAAAATGAAAAATAGAAATATATTATATGAAACGTTAAAAAGATATTTAGAATATAATTTTGAACTTACGAAAGCACAAGGCGAGTTTTATGCGAAAGAAGTCATAGATATTTTTGATAAATGTCCAGACATTCCCGAAAAAGAAAACAGCCCAATAGATAAAGACAAAATGATTTTTGAGTTTCAAGGCACGTTAAAAGAACTTGTAAAAGCATTGAACGAGTTCGCCAACGACTATCGCACGGCGCACGGCATGAATTACGAGGGCGGCGGCGGTATGTTCGGTGGATTATTCGGGAGGAAGAAATAAATGAATAATGACCATATGCAGCAAGCCGAAAAAGAGTTGTCGGAGGAAAGGGAAATGAAACTTGATTTTATTTGTAAAAAATGTGGCTCTACCGAATATGAAATAAAAGATAAATCAAATGGTACGGGTATAGCACACGGATTATACTGTGCAAAATGTGGTTTTTGGCATAAATGGATTGGAAAAGAAGAATTAAAAAGATTTAGTGAAACTAAACAGAAGGAAAAAGTATATTCGGTAGATGAAGTGAATCATTTGATTTCAGAAATGGATAAAGTGATTGCCAAACTCAAAACCGAAAACGCCGCCCTGCGTGAGAGGTTGGAGAAGTATAAAATAAGCTTTAAGAAGGTATATATGGATTTTTTCTCGAAGTTGAATCTCGATAAAGATTTTCGTAAAAGATTTGATAATGTAACCCTCGGGTGCCAAATTACGATGTTTGAGGATGCACTTGATAAAGCCGAAGCGCGGCTTGCGGAACTGAAAGGAGAGGAGAGATGAAAGCAGTATTGATATCCATACCGCCGATATGGTGCGAGCTGATCGCAAGCAGGAGAAAGACAATTGAGGTAGGGTTGGGGGAATTTAAACAGATGAAGATTAGTTTTTACTATTGACAAATTCACATAAATGTAGTATAATATAAACAGGGAGAGGGGGCGACAAAGTAGTACTGTTTGGGTTTTATCGCAATTTTAATCGGCGCGAGCCGTCCCATAGTGTCCGAAAGATCAGGCTACCCGCCCCCCTATCTATCCATGGGAAACAGCATTTACGAGAGCCAGGCACGGAAAGTGTTTGACTATAACCAATTCAGAATAAAAATATTGACGGGCGTGCGCGGAGCGGGTAAAACCTACCCCGTGCATGAGCATATCTTGAATAAGTATTTCAAGAAAGGCGAGTACTTCGTACTCGTGCGCGAAACGCAAGAAGAAGTGGATAATATGCTCGCGGGCGCGTTTTGGGACAGTTATCTATTGGACGATAAAAAGTACAAAGGGCACCAATACACGACCATGGGCAATAAAGTGATAATCGACGGTATCATTGTAGGATATGCGGTCGCTCTTTCCACGTATGGGAAGTTCCGCGGCGCGGTATCGCCCGTAGGACAGCGTGCCGTAAAGTCGAGGCGCGAACAGGAACTCGAGGAACAGATCGAGGAAATGGAAGAGTTCGTCAAGAACAATATCGAAAAGACCACCACCGCGTTCTTCGACGAGTTTATCCCGCTTACCCCGAAAATGTCGGACGATAAAAGATACCATGGATTTCTACACTTTTTGGAAACAGTTTTTCGATTTCGTCGCAATTGTATGGTTATACTATGCGGCAACATTACAAAGCCGTACGATATATTTCTTGAAAATTTCAATTTCAAACAGCCGCTCGATATTTCCTACGGAATCAAAAAATCTTATACGATTTATAAGCCGAGTTATCCGATAAAGCCGCTTGCGGTATGGTGCCATATCAAGCCGAACCCGAAGTGGCTCGCGGCACGAGAGGAGAGCATCGTAGGCATGATTACCCGAGGAAAGGAAGAGGATATGTTCTCGACGGGTAATGCGTACGTGAATACCGATGTAAGGTATATTACGGGCAAACCCGACAAGCGCAAGGCGATGTATAATCTCTCGGACGGAGAACGGCGCGTCACGTTCTGGAAGTCTTTGGAGCGGAACAAGTATTATATCACGGAACCGACGCGGAATAATTATACGACTTACGTATTCGATATCAAGTTATGTCGGCCCGATAACAGGTTGATACTGAAAAGCCTTGAAACGGCTATCGTGGAGATATTCGAAAGCGGGCTTATCGAGTTCGAGAATGCGAAGGTGTTCGATACCTTTGTAAATATATTGCCGACAAAAAGGAGTAAGAAATGAGTGAATGGTTAGATTTCGGGTTCAGGATAGCGGCCTACGCCGCTTGCCTTGCAACGGGGATATTGCTATTGATAGCGCAACTACGGAAAGCGTTCAAAGAAGCGCGCAGCAAAAACACCGAAAAGGTGATGAATATAAATAAAGAAAAGCAGAAAAAAGAAGAAAAGGAGTTGGAACCTATGGCCGTATTTCTATGCGATAAGTGCGGAGCACAGGTAAAAGTATCTGATGCGAAACAGTACAATGATTTCGATGTATGCGCGGCATGCTATGATAAACTCAACCGCAAAGACGGTGAATTGAAACAGTTGGACGCGCAGATTGCGGAGTATGAACGCGTGCTCGCGGAACTGAAACAGCGTAGAGACCAAGTGGAGCATGAATAATGACGGAAGAAGAATTTAACGAACTGCTTACTCGGCTTGCGGATAAGGGGTTCAAGCCTGCCGCCACTTCAGAGCCTGAGCCCCCCGCAACAGATGATGAGAAAGACGCGAAAATAAAAGCGTTGGAAGATGAAATACTACTGCTCAGACAGCAGAACGCACTGCTCGGCGCACAGGCGAAAGTAACGCCCGAGGACGAGCAGAAAAAGAAAGACGAGGAAGAGGCAAAACAAGTTGCCGAATATTTTAAAAACAGGAGAGTATAAACAATGTCGCATTTGATGGGTAATGAAAAGGTATTGAAAGCCGCGGGAGTGACCGATGAGGAAATCACCGCCATCAATACCGCAGACGCGAACGTAATCGTAAACACGTTGGAGCCTATCTTCAACAAACTGATGTCGTACGTACAGACCCAGCGCGTAGAAGTTGCAAGACTTGATAACCCTTTGCGCGGGCTTGAAAAAGGCTACGCCGCAATGAACGGCGGGAGCCTGAACGGTATGTTCCAGGAAGTCTTGGTTCAGGCGAGAGATAAAGGCGTAGACCGCCTGTACGGCGGAAAGAAGTATGTGCCTAAGACCATTACGAACCCTTACGTAACGTTCGATTACGGCAAAGAACCGCTTTCGTATATCTATAAAATCAACGCGAAAATGGAGCGTATGATTGACTATGACGCGGCGGATATGCTGATGGCGCTCAAAAACAATTCGCTCGATGATTTCATCATGGGCAAACTTGCGGTGCTCCAGTCCGAGAATAACGCGGCGGAATACGCTATGGAAAATAACGTATTGAACTGCGAAGAGTATCAATACGATACCTACGCCAACGTACAGAAATTCAGCGATGCGGCGTCCCTCAATGCGTTCATGCATAAAGTGTTTGCAATGCAGAGATACCCCGAATCGAACATGCAGTACAAGAAAGTTAAGTTCAACACCACGAGAGGTACGGGCGATTTCGTGCTTATCATCGATACGCAGTTCGCGTTTGACTTCGCGCAGAAGTTCACCTACAAGCAGTATCTGAAACCGTTCCTGTTCCGTTCCGAGGATAGCGATAACTACGGTATGCAGGAAGAGCGTTCCCGTATCATCGAGGTAGACGCGCTCAATCCTACGACGCTTGCGGCGAATACGAACCTCGACCCCATGAACATGACTGCCGCGACTATCACGGGCGGTAAACTCATCGGGCGTATCGTAGACTTCAACGCCGTGAAGTTCGGGCTTGGGTTCAAGTCCGCTATCTCCAAACCGTTGAACGCGCGTACCACGTACTACAACGAAATTCAGGATTACTGCTTCGACATGTGCCCCGCGTACGTAAACGTTCCCCTTGTCATCGCAGACGACTTCAAGTCCGACCGTATCATCAGCGTTTCCAGCGTTGCGGCGAAATAAATTTAAAAGGAGTAGTCAAATATGTTTGTAGACATCAAACTTTATATGACTACGATTGACGAGGAAAATCTGTTTGTGGGGAGTTCACAAGAAAACCGTGAACTCTCCCTGAACAGTTTAAGAGTTCAAACGGAAATCATAAAAGCACCGTTCAATCCTACAGACCCGTTCCGTTTAGAGGGAAACTACCTTGAATATCAGCGGAAGTATAACTATGCGCGGTTTAAGTATTACGTAAATAACGACGATACCGAGCCGAGCGTGACGAGGTATTATTTCATACGGGATTTCGAGTACGTAAACGATATGGTATGCCGTATGGTTTGCGACGAGGATTTAGTATCCAATATATTCTGGCAGTTGAAATTCGCAAGGTTCTATCCGTCTATGTGTACGTATAACAGCAATAAACTGACGGCGAACGGAAGAAAGTATAAAGCGATAGATGCAGGGCAGATATACGAAATAGAGGAAGAATACAACCTGCTGAAATATTTTCAAAGTTCTGGACTTCCGACGCTTGCAGTAGGATTTATTGTGTTTACGTCTACATATCAGCGCGACGAGGGGGACGGGTTCGCATATATAGAGGGAAATACAACATATCCTTTAAGGAATTACGTTTTACCTTTTATATACGACCCTCTGACGGGGAGCGTAAGGGAAGATTTTAAAATTTTTGCCGCAAGCGGAGATAGAGTTTTAGACGTGTTTGATTTAGGAAAATTCCTTAATCAGACTACGGCGGGGTTCGATATCGTTTCTTCAATGATTTATCTCAATCTTAAAAATGAGATAAATGTGACCGTAACAAAATATGATGATTACTATGGAGCAAGAATTTCGGGAATAGACGATAATTTTTTAAGGCAGATGACTTTGGCAGATATTGGAAATGCTATGGTAATAAAAAAGTTACCTGATGCTTTCGAAACATTTATAGAAAATCTGCCGATTGATATGTATTCTGTTCCTGAATACAAAAAACTGAATATATTTAACGGTGGAAACGTATATGAATACGATACCCGACAAATCGTTCCGTTCGGGGGCGTATCGAGAATAACGTATAAACAATCTTTCGTGCCGCCGTATCGCACGACGTTATATTTTAATGAAGAGCGGATACAGTACACGCCGAATAACTTTATCAGTTTCAATAACGATACCACGTTCATGGACTTTTCAAGCGCGTACGCAGACTGGTACCGCCAAAACTATAACTCCCAAATAATGGGGTTGAAAGTAAAACAGGAAACCGAACGTGAAAATCTTGGCGTGCGTACAGCGGCTGGACTGGCGAATACGGTGGTAGGAATAGGCGCAACACTTGCAGGAGGACAGATATCGGCGGCCTTAAATAAAAACGCTGCCGCACCTGCATTGGCAGGGGTAAGCGCCGCAAAACAAGCGACAGACTTTGCAACGAACACGATTTCAAACTATCTCACGCTGAACAACAACCAAGCGAAAGAACGGAAACTGCAAGAGTTTCAGATACAGGACTTGAAGAATACTCCGTCGGAAGTTTCATTCGGCTCGTCTATCGTTCCGTTTATCGTGAATAAAATGTATATGCGGGTCGTTGTGTTCAAGAATATATTCTATGATGAAATCGTGAAATACCACAAGGCTTACGGTTTCGAAAGCATGATTGATATTTCCGACAGTTTCCAACAGCATACGCTGTTCGATTACTACCGCGCGGACGATACCGTATTGAATACCGATGAGGTTTTCCTCGATGAGATGGAACGTAGCCAAGTAGAAGATACGTTTTCGAAAGGTGTGCGCGTGTGGTACGATTATAACAACATGAAAAACTTTACTATAGAAAATCCAGAAAAGGCGGTGTAAAATGGGAAAATTAAACGACAGGCTTATGCAACTCGAGGCCGCCAATAATAAATCGCAAAAGGATAACCAAATCCTGCGCGAGCAAATATTTAAACTGACCGCACAGGCGGCGCGCGCAAAGGTCGAGAAAAGCGATAGGGCGAAACTCCGCAATCATGTGAAACGGCTATACATGAACTCGTTCCAGGAAACGGCTATATCCATTTTCGATTGGCAGAACTTACCTGAGCCAAAGGAAATCGTAGGCGGTACAAGATTCGACAGTAAGCGTATAGAAAGCATGATTGCGCGATGCGGCCGCGTGGCGATATTCCCGTATTATTACTCGTTCCCAAATCTTGACGGGCATATGGTACGGAAAAAGACATACCTCGCGTTACCGTTTACTGGCTCATACGGTCTGGACTGCTACGGGGAGTTCGGCGTGGTGCGTCCTTACGCGGCGTTCGGCGGGTCGCAGTATTTCAAAGACATGATAGTCAATAAGGACTGCGTTATCGTTTCCGACTTCTTCTTTCCTACGCTTACAGCGGGTAACACATCGTTCACGGTATTTCAGGCGATAGAACTGTACGCCGCGATGGTAGCCGACTGCGAAGTAGCGAAAAAGGTCAACCGAAACTGGATAAAACTCCCGATGCTGTTCGGTATCGATACAAGCGATGAGGATACTATCAAGACCGCCAACGCATTGTCTTTGGAAATCAAACAGTTACTGCTTGCGACCGAGGATAACGAGGACGCGTTCGTATCCCGCGTGGTGCCGTATCTCAAAACGCTGAGCACCAACGCGCAATATTTCGGGAAAGAGTTATCCGAGGAAATAAAGAATTATAAGAATGAAATGTTCGAGTTCCTCGGCATAGCGCATAACCAAAACGAAAAGAAAGAACGGCAGATAACTTCCGAAATCGAAGTCACGGCAGACCAATACAACATGAATATAACCAAACGCCTGAAAAACCGTACCGATGCGTTGGAACAGGCGAAAAGGCTTTGGCCTGAGGATTGGGGCGGCGTGAACATAAAAGTAAACCTGAACGGTTTCAACGAAAAGGAGGAGAAGAAAGATGGCGAATTTGACGCTGACGCTGAAAGAGATTGACTTGATAATCGGCGGGATTACTTCTCCCCGTGAACCGCATCAGGGTGTATTCGATATGTGCTCGGGCGATATCAACGTGGAGTACCTCGGGGAAAACTGGGGTACCTCAGATATCGAAACGCTTATAATGAACGAGTATGCGTTCCGTGAAATGGCATTCGAAACCATTGAAGAGTTTCAGCAGTATTTTACGAACATATGGAACCGTGGGTTCTATATCATGAAACAAAACGTAGAGAACGCGCAGAAAATGACATTCCAAGACCAATCCGAAGATTATACCGAAAACACGAGCGCAACCTCTACTTCAACGACGAACGCGAGCGGGGACAGCAAGTTTACGAACGTACCGAACCAGTACAACAAGAATACCGACGCAGGGCTTACCTCGAGGAATATGAATACTTCCGAGGGAACGGGTCAAAGTTCAGGTTCGGGGGAACGTACGTTTAACTCAACCAAAACAGGGAACCCGTTCGAAAAATGGCTCGCGTACTCGGAGCGGAACCGTAACATTATTTATAAATTCGTGGATAGTTTCAATCCCATATTCATAAATACCGTTACGATACAAAATTTCTATAGGAGATATCTCGATGGCTACAATAAATGACAAGACCTATTCAGCATCGGAACATGAGCCTAAAACCGTCGCGGAACTGCTGTACCGCATGGAATTGATGCTGAAACAGGCGTTATTGCTCGGAGGGTTAAACTATAAAGGGATATACGATAGCGCAACAGTATACAGCAAAAACGACGCTGTTGTATATGCAGAAGACGGGCAAGGCTATGTACATGTAGAGGAAACCGATACTACAGGCGTTCCTCCTACAGATACAAGCGTATGGGAAATCTATGTAAGCGGCGTGCCTGGTGTTCCAGGGAAAGACGGACGCGGCGTTCAATCAGTACAAATTGTAGAGGTATAATAAATGGCTACAAGAACTTATGAAATAAAAGGTAAATACACGGACGGCACTGATTATACCGCGGGTACGTTTACAGTTTCAGACGGTACGAACGGAACCAACGGTACGAACGGAAAAGGTGCGATAACATATTTATTAACTATTGAAACAGAACAACCCGTCCAAGGTGCACAAAAAACGTTGCCTTTAGGAAATTTTTCATCGCAAGAATTAGAATTTAACGATACATTTTTTTCGATATGCCAATACGATACGGATAAATCTTATATAGGAATATGGGGTGTTCAATCCGTTGTAGAAAGTAACGTGACTTGTGTTCTTTTTTCATTTATTATTACAACGGGTGCTACAGGTCAGAAAGGAGCAGATGGAACCGATGGTACAAACGGTAAGGACGGTGTAGGGTTCTATTACACCACGGATACTACGACGGGAACTACACCTATTTCAACTCTTCTATCAAATATAATGCCTTCGGGGATAAAGGTAGATGATTTTCTCGTGAACGCAAACGGAAAAGTATGTCAAGTTACTTCTATACAAGGAAATACCGTATCGACAGGATATAGAACATCAATTAAAGGCGCGACAGGTGCAGCGGGTTCGCCAGGTGCTACGGGAAAAGGCATCGCGTCCGTACAAGTAGTTGAGGTGTAATCATGGCAAAGTTTGAATTAAAGGGGAAATACACTGATGGTACCGATTGGACAGCGGGTACTTTCGATGTGTCTACAAGTCTAAAGTACCAACATAATATTTGTATGAAAACAGATGGAGCATATGCTATTTCATTTCAAGTGGTATCTGACGTCGCACGTCAATATATCACAATTTCGCAACTTAAAGATTTGTTTCATGAATTAATCGACTACCCTGCATCGGGTCTTGTTTTAGTCGGGACCGGATATAAGAATGTGTGGTCAATTAAAAAGGTAAAAAATATTATGTATATTCAGCCGTGGGAAGGTGCATCAAGCGCCGCATATACTTTGGCTGATACAGCAATGATAACACAAGACACAGTAGTAAAACTTTAATTTTTAAACGTGGTCTATTATTAGCCCCGTTTATTTTTATTCATAAAATGTATATTTATGCACTTTCGACAAAATTCGTGCGTATTCGACATTTTTCCCATTGCCCCCAGGG
>ENA-UOJN01002124-UOJN01002124.1-human-gut-metagenome-genome-assembly--contig:-C125IIP-NODE-2124-length-12924-cov-9.813972_pt1 | contig 12924 bp, 9 predicted proteins | sample MGYA00242350_ERZ723897 | MGnify/ENA metagenome assembly ERZ723897 | reverse complement strand
GCAGTCGTAGCACTAAAGATTTCTGTTGAATTCATGCACAAGTATAGGAATAGCTTTTCCATCAACAGTGGACTGCGAACTTTGAACAAGGTAAGCACATCGCGCTTTATTACCTTATCCACAACATCCTCACGCAGCATACGCTGCGCATAAAGATCATCATCGGACAGCGCCAGTTCCGGAAATCCGCCGATGGTAAGATAGCGGTTGAAATGCTTAACTAACGGTTCAAAGCGCGCCATCAAATCCGCGACCTCGGCATTTTCCATTTTAGGTATATCTGTGATTTTTAAGTGGTCCGGCAGTAACGGCATATCATCCAACTGCAAAAGCTGGCAGTATTCATAAAAGGAAAGCGTGGGAATTTTAATGACTGTCCAACGACCTGTTCCGCTATCGGTTGACGCATCCTCAATAATAGGGCTTGCCGAACCTGTGGCCGCCAGCCGAATGTCTTTACGACTGTCATAAATCACTTTCATCCAGAGTTCCCAATTTTCGGTGTACTGAATTTCGTCAAAGAAAACATAGCGCACACCCTCTACCGGGTACATGGAATCGTAAGCAGATAAAACCATATCAACTCCCGCCATTTTCAGTACGGGGTTATCAAAGGTTGCATAAAAGATATTTCGCGGATTCACACCGTTATCAATCAGGTGATTGATGATTTGATAAAGAATGGTCGTTTTACCTACGCGACGTGCGCCGGAAAGAACAGCAAAACGCCGAATCGTCTTATGCTGCATAATTCGCAGTGTTTCATGATAGGCAACACGATGCTGTGGTCGATCTTCTTCTTTCGCAGCGCTTGGATTTCTCCACCAAGGATTGTAATTTCGGAGGGCTTTAATTACCTGCTCATTTGTCACCAATGCCACACTCATCACCTCATTATACTGATTGAAAGTATTGGAATCTTGCTCAATATAATATAGCATTTTCCGGGAAAATAATCAAGTATAATGAGCGTAGTGCTTCTTCTTACAGAATCATATCCAGAATATCCTTGGCAAAGTAGATGATGACACCACCAAAGAAGGTCATAAAGCCCTGTGCGCGCTGCCCGGCATCGTGGCTTTTGAGGGCAAGACCGATCTGTACAATGCCGAAGCCCAGCAGAATGGCACCAATCGCCTTGATGGCGCTGAACACAAAATCGCTCAGTGCATTGATGGTCGCCAGCGGGTCGTCCGCATACACAGGCAGCGCCATCATGATTACCGCGGCGGCAACCGTGGCAACCGTCAGGTAACTGCGCTTGATTTTGCGCTGGGTTTCCGGTGCGGATACAGTTTTTTTGATTGTCATAATAGAGATTCCTCCCATTCTTGTAATTCATCGTATAGATCTTCGGTAATTTCGGGGCAGGTCAGCTCCGCCACATAAGCAAGCGATACGGTGCCGGCCTGCGCCATATAATCCGGGGGCATCGTGTAGCCCTCCGGCGCAGGGATGGGGGTTGCAAACCGATGCAGCAGTCCCCGCGGGCTGCGGTAGTCGGGTGTGTATTTCAGGTTCGGGTGGTCAAAAAGGTTGTATTTCTTGTCCCTCACCGGTGCCTCGCCGCTGATCATCACAAGGCAGTCGCTGCGTTTCATGCGGCGCACCTCGTCCGGGGTCATCAGCTCGCGCCCCGTGACCTGATAGCTGTCGCTGGACGATCCGTGGCTGCCCTTGCCGATGCTCTGCCCCTTGGTGCGGATGGTCTGCTTGCCCAGCAGCTTGGAAATGTACTCAAAGGTGCTGTAATCGTTGCCGCCAAGGTAAACAAGACTGTCGCAGTTGCCGATGATCGTTTCCCAGTCGTCCTTGTATTTGCTTTTGATCTGGGAAATATTTTGCAGAATGATATCGCAGCTTATGTTGCGGCTGCGCGCAACGGCAAGGATCTTTACAAAGTTTTCCGGCGTTGCGACATTGGCAAACTCGTCCATCATCAGGCGTACATGAACCGGCAGTGTGCCGTGGAATTCCGGCGTGGAATCCGCAAGGCGAAACAGCTGGTCAAACAGTTGGGTGTACAGAATCGAAACCATAAAGTTAAAGGTATCGTCATTGTCGGGGATAACGCAGAAGATGGCGCGTTTCTCCACGCCCAACTTCGGCAGGAACATTTCATCGGTGGCAATCATCTCGGCAAACGCCGCCGATTGCAGCATATGCAGATTGGATACCGCCGTGACCATAATGCTGGACAGGGTTTTCGCGCTGCCGAGCTTGAACGAACGGTATTGCAGTACAGCCGGGTGATGCGGATTGCGCTGTTCCAGTTCACCGAACAGAATATCCATACGGTTTTCGTCGTAGCTGTCCTCACTGACCTTGCATTCCAGAATCATATCCATCATCGTGTTGAGGTTGCGCTCATACAGCGGGGATTCGTACAGAATATACAAAATCAGCGATGCCAGAAACATAACAGCGCTCTTGTCCCAGAACTCGTTTTCGCCGCCGGAGGCTGCCGGGTTCTTTTTGGTGTTGAACACCAGCGCATAGGCAAGTTTCATAGCGTCCTCATCGGTTTTCAGGTACGCTACCGGATTGTAATGTCCGCGGAAATGCACAAAGTCAATGACCGTTACGGTGACGCCGTTTTCCTCCATAGCACCGCCGAGGGAATAGGTCAGCTCCCCCTTGGGGTCCAAAAAGAAGTAGGAGCCGCTGCATTGCAGGGCATTCGGTTTTACAAAGAAGCGGGTCTTACCGCTGCCGGAACCGCCAATCACAACAACGTGCAGATTCCGCTGGTGCCGATAGGAATCATTGCTGAGGCGGACATTCTGGGAAAGAATGATTTCCTGCCACGGGTCCTTGCGGTTGCGGTAGCGTTCGTTCAATTCACTGGCATTGCCCCAATGGGCAGAGCCGTGTTCCTCGCCGGGGCGGCGATCCGCCTGATCGAGCAGATAGCAATACACCCCCAGCGGGTACAGCACCAAGACCGCCAGCAGAAATTTCGGGGTGCTGCTGCACCAACGCAGGTTCAGCGGGTCGTTCAACAGCGCAGTAAGCCCTGCCGCCAAGGCGGACAGCCCGTGCGTCTGTTCGGTGATTTGCGCCAGCCCTGCCGCCAGCCAGAGCAGCGGCAGCAGCAAGGCAGCCCAGAGCCAGAGGTTCTGCCGATTCTTATTCGGGCGCATGGCGGTCAGCGTTCCTCTGCGCGCTGCAAATCACTGCGCGGGCGCTGCAAATCCAGTTCCTTGCAAACGGTATCGCCAAACACCTTGGCCATCTCGCGCACTTCCTCCAACGCGCGGCGCTCCTCCCCGGCAGGAATAAGCGCCCGCAGACCGTTCAGCCTGTCGGCGGCATCGGCGGGCGGTGAAATGCCGAGCCGCCCACAAACTTCAACAGACACAGCCAACGCCATTTGGTTCAGGTATTCTTCATTACCGACCTCTGCATAGCACTGCGCTGCCGTGGCAAGAACAATATCCGCGGGCAGACGCGCAAGGACTTCTTCATTGCTTGCACCGCTTGGATAGAGAATAAGATTTTCGTCAGCAAGAAAACCTGTGGGTTGCTTATCATCAAACTGCACCTCCACCGGTGACAAGGCGGTCAATGCCGCAATGGCTTTGCCAAGCTGTTCACCCTGAAGCTCTACCGTCGGGCAGGGCTTGTTGCCGTAGGTCGCGGAACGGTCATACACCTTGCCCACCGTAAAATAGCCACCGGACCGCACCAACTGCGAAATGCCAACGGCACCCTTGCTGACCCTGCGTCCAAATTGGTTCCATCCGTCAAAAGACATCACGGCAGTCGCCTGCGGGCAGGCTTTCAGCACCAACGCGGCATTGCCGGAGGTAATCCCGCTGCCCAGCCTGCCGCGCCCCAGCAGGTAGGCGGTCAGATCCGCGCCGTCCTGCAAAACCTCCTGCAGCGCCTGCTTTTGGTCGGCCAACACGGCATCGCGGTCGTTCTTCTTTTTGGCTTTCCAATCCTCAATGTTCATACGCTCATACATTTAGCGTTCCTCCTTTCGGGTCGCATTGACCGCACGTTCCGCACTGCGGGCTGCTGCCTTGCGCAGCTGTGCCGCCACCGTCTTGAACGAGGGGCGGGGGTCAATATCCTCCATCGTCTTCCCGCGCGTCAGCATCGGATCGGGTATCTGGCGGCGGGTTTCTGCGTTTTTTCGGTCAGCCGAAATCTTCTTGGGTACGGTATATCCAAGCTGCTCATAAATGCGGTTGAGCTTGGATACATCCTCTGCCTTGAACATAATGTCGATTTTCTCGCCCTGTGCGCCCTTGTCCTTAATGGACGCAAACAGCACACCGTACTGTTTGGCATACGCCTTGAATTGAGCAAGATCCTTGGTCTGCAAGGGGATGATCTTCATCTCCTTGCCCTCGCGCAGTAGGCGGTCAAGGCTTGTCTTGCCGCGCACCTTGGGGTTCTCCTTGGCGTAGGCAAGCGCAATCGCCAGCGAGTTCTTAAAGCCCAGCGCTGTCAGCTTGATAGCAACCTCAGAAAATTGCAGTGCTTCCCGCACCATCTGGTCAGCGGCTTCTCCGCCGTTGTTCATTTTCGTTCACCTCGCGTTCTTCTTTTTCAGCCTGCCGCACTTCCTGCCACTTCAGCTGCAAGGCGGCAGCATCGGTTTCAATGTCTGCGCAGGTATTCAGCTCCCTGCGCACGGTCCGCATCCGGGCAGACAATTCCTCCAGCCGCCTGTTGCGGACTTCCGGCGTCAGGACTTCCTTGTGGTTATACAGATATTTGCGTTTTTGAGTAAGCACCTCCAGTTCGTGGGTCAGCTTTGCCTTGTAGGTCCGCAGTTCCTCGGTGGTTTCGATTTTTTGCTCCCACAGCAAATCGCATTGCCGCCGATAGCGGTTGAATTTGCTAAAATCCTCGCGCAGAAGATAGTAGCAGCGCCGTCCGCTTTTGCCGCGGTAGCTTCTGCGCAGCAAGGCGCAGTAATGGTAGTAGCAAGCCATAATGCCGCCCACCTTTTTATACGGGCGGTTCAGTCTGCTGCGGCAGCGCGCACGGCGCACGACCGGAAGTTCCGGTTCTTTCTGCCAGCTTTGCTGCACAGGCTGGTTTTCTGCCTGATATTCCTGCTGCATTTCTGGCGGAAGTTTTTTCAGTTGCGTGAAAAACTCTCTCAATTCCGATTCAGAAAACTGCGGCGCAACACCGTCCAGCCGCACAAACCTTTTGCTGTCTTGGTGCCGAACCGCCATGTGCTTGACGCGGGGACCGTACTTGACCTCATAGCCCAACTTTTGCAGCCTGCAGACAAAATCGTCAAAGTCGGTGCTTTCGGCAAGCGCCATTTCCACATCGGCTTTTACCATACCGCGCAGTGTCGGCTTGCCCTCGCAGCGGCTGCGCCACTCGCCATACAAGATGCCGCGCCCGTCCGTTTCTATGACCGACAACCGGTTTTGCCGGCACAGGTCATCGGAAATTTGCCGTATGCCCTGATAGTAGGTTTTGAAATCGTTGCGGAACATTTTGCCGTCCATAAAGGAAACCGAATTGACAACTATATGGTTATGCAGATGCCCCTTGTCCAGATGGGTGGACACCGTACACTCAAACCGATCTGCCAGACAGCGTCTGGCTAATTCGCAGCCGATTTGATGCACTTGATCCGGGCTGGCTTCGCCGGGCTTAAAGCTCTGAATAATATGGTAGCCGACATTGCCGTGTCCGATGTCTTTATGCCAGCGGCGTTTGGTTGCCTCCATAATCAGGCAGGCGTTTTGCGGGTCACAGTTAAAGCCTGTGACATAGAGCTGGTGTTCCGTCTTGTCCTCGTTTTGGGTGTAGTGCATCAGCCGGTCGAGCGTACCGCCGCGAAAGATCTCGGTCTTTTTCGGGTTGGCAGCATAGTCCAGGCAGTCTTTCAGGCGCTTGCGCACCGGCAGGATTTTTGTTGTTGCCATTATAGCTGCTCCTTCATAAGCAGCCAGATGCGGGTCATGATCTGCTGCGCTTCCTGCAGATAAGCATCCTCTGCCTTGCCGTTGAAGTTGGCAATGCGCGCTAACTGGTTCAGGTTGTTGCCGACCGCCGCGACCTGCCTTGCCAGCGCCTTGCAGCTGTCTGGTGTGCGGGGGTGAATCTCGCAGCCGTTGATAAGTGAAACCAAGAAAGGATTCATCTTCAGACCTGCCAGTTCACTTTTTCTTTTCAGCGTGGCATATTCCTGCTCCGTCAACCGAAGCAGGAAGGATTTGTTTCTTGTTTGCATTTCGCTGCTCTCCTTTGGATTATTGCAAGCGCGAGGGGGTCTTAGGGGTGGCAGCCCCTAGCAAGGGGTCGGAATGATAGCAAGCTATCATTTTGACGTGCTTGCCACGGCGTTGCCACGGCGTTGCTAACGCAATGCCGTTCCGAGCTTTCTGAAACAAACCAAGGTCGCTCCCACCCTTTGCGGGCGCAGATTTCATCAATTATCGTGCCCATGTGGTAGGCGGGCACTTTCAGATTCAGGGCATACTCGGTTGCAATGACATTGACCTTGTACCGCATCAGCCGCCTGAAAAAGGAAATCAGGTGCCGTTCCGTGCCGCTGATCTGGCTCATACGGCAGATATAAATCCTCTCGATATGTCCCGCCTTTGCCTCGCGCATCATCCTGCGGTAAGCAGGGCGGCGCAGCCAGCCGTGGTGAATGTCATATCCCCACCCAACTACTTCGGCACCGTCGCGCTGTGCCTGCAGCATCAAAACATTCAGGGTGTTTTTCGTTTCTATGTAGTTGCCGGGGACGCGCGCATACAACCATGCGCGCTGGGGTTCCTTTGTTGTTTTCATGGATTTTTGTTTCCTCTATTCTGTTTCGGTTTGTTTGGCAATCACAAGCAATCTGCCGTTATCGGTGATGTTGTCGCAGGTGGAAAGTGTGAGCAGCTTGTCGCCGTACTCAGCAAAGATGCCTGTATCGTACAGCGCCCGCGCTTTGCAGACCGACACATAATCGGCAAATTCTTCCGGGGCTGCTGCATCCACAAACAGATAGAACGCGAACGCATCGGCAGCATCTGCCTGCACGGTCGTGTGGATCACGGCAAAAATTTCATAGGCACAGCTGCCCAGCGCGGTATCGAACCAGACGGTTTTGTGTGTCTGCCAGAAATCCTTGCTGCGGTACTTGGCAAGATCTGCGAACATCGAACCATCCTTCATGTTGTGGCCATAGATAATCAGGTTATCGGATGGGCAAAGCGCATCGCAGTCTGCCTGCATAAAGGGGCAGCCGTAGTCGGTGTAGTTCTTTTCAAAGTCGTGCTTCAGGTAATAGGTGGGGTCTGTCGGTGTCTGCATCACGGGATAGTCAATGTTGGTGTCCTCGATAAGAATCCAGCCGACCATATCTGTGTTTTCCCAATATAAGTTTTGGTATGATGCCTGTTTCTCTGGTTCCGAAGCCGTTTCCTGTTGTGTGTCCTGTTTCCTTACGGCGGCAAGGTCACTGTAAAGGTGCGCCTGTTGTTTAGCCTGTGCGGCATACATCAACAGGAATGCGATGCTCGTGAAAGCTGCAATGCCGAACAGCCCAATAAAAAGCGACCATAGAAAGTTCTTCATCGTCTGCTCAACGCTCCCCATATGTAAAAAAGCTCAGCTGTTCCCCCTCCGTGCAGAATCGTAAATCTAAATCGTGCAGCGTATAGCTGCGGTTGAACCGTTCTGTTGCTTTATTGGGGGCATCCTGCAATTCCAGCAGCAGCTGCCACAAATCGGGGTGGGCATTGTACAGGTGCCGAAGCTCCCGCATGGACGCATTGGGGCAAAACCAGCAGCCGCCGCGCCCTGTGAACGCATATAGCGGGGACAGCAGCCCCTCGGCTTGGCACATTGCCTGCGCGTCTTTTTCGGTCAGGTTGTACTTTGCCAGCAGAGAGGTTTGGTTTGCCCTTAGTCGTGCCAGTCGTATCGGTTCATCGGCGGCAATCCCCAGATAGTAAACCGTGTCCTGCGGCAGCGTTTTCTGGTAGGTGCGTATGGGCGGCAGTTTGCAGTCCCTTTGTATACTGCAGCGTCCGGTCAGTGGAAAGGACGCCAGTTTTCCCTCGGCATTGCCGCGGCTTACGATGCGGTAAAAGCAGTCCAAATATGTCTTTTGCCCGCGCAGGACCCTTGTGGGAATGCCGCGCTTTTCAAAATACGGAATTGCTGTTTCGTAGATGAACCGCTTATGCTCCGGCAGTTCCCCCGATACAGTATCGCTGAACATTACCTCGGAATAAACCAGTTCATCCAGCGGTTCGCCGTGCTGCAGGGCAAGCAGCGCCGTGGCGATGCTGTCTTTGCCAAAGCTGCAAGTCAGAATATGCTTCATTCGATTTCCTCATAAAAAACGGGTGGCCCTCGCGGGTCACCCATAGTGGTTGGATGGTTCATTTTGGTGTTCCTTATTCGGTTTCGGCGTCATGCTCGGCAACGGATTTGCTGTGGACACACTTGAAAATCAATACCGCCAGCCCGGCAAGCGAAATACCGGCTACGGTCAGCAGCAATCCCAACGGGAAGGTATCGCCGGTCTGCGGAATAATTGGCTGTGGTGCCGGAGTCGGCGCAGGCGTGGCGCTGGGGGTCGGCTGTGGTGTTTCCTCAGGATGCGGTGTTTCTTCGGGATGAGGTGTTTTCTCCGGGATACGGGCATCCTTCATCACAACAGTCTGCACTTCGCCGGTGGGAAGAACAGTAAAGCGAATGCTCTCCGCAATGTCATATCCATCTGGTGCTGTGATTTCGGTCAGAGTGTAGTCACCGGCAGGCAGCTTTTCGATATAGTGCGGCGTATCGGTGGATACCCAGCGGTCGATTTGTTCGCCATCCTTGTCGGTACTGGTCAGCTCTGCACCGGGGAGTTCCTTGCCTGTGGCAATGTCCACCTTGGAAATTTGTACCTTCGTGATGTCATCACGCATGATCACAGTTGCATCGTCCAGCAGTTTCCAGTCGTCCCACGTCCAGAACAGGAAGTTCTTTGTGGTTAGGTAATAGACCTCGGCTTCCTGCAGGTTGCTGCCGTTTTCATCCACCTTTTGCAGCAGACGGAAGGTGATCTCATCCGCCAGTGCGTAGCCATCGGCGGGGCGGGTTTCGGTTAGGGTGTAGGCATCGCCCAAGTGCAGCCCCGTCACACGATTGGGCGTGTCGGTGGACACCCAGCTTTCCACAATGTTGCCGTCCATATCCTGAATGGTCAAGGTGGCACCGGGCAGTTCCTCGTCGTTGGTCAGATCGCGCTTGCTCACCCACATTTCGGTGGGTTTGTCGGTGCAGGTGCTTTCCAAAACCTGCACAGCCTGCCCGTCGTAGGTAAAGGTGACTTCCATCGGTTCTTCGTTGACATAGTAACCCAGCGGGGCGCGGATTTCCTTGACGATATACTTGCCGCTGTTAGTGGCGGCATCCTTGTGGGTGCTGCTGCCGTACTGCTCACCGCGGATGGGAATATCGCAGGTAAAGTAGGTGATGCCGTCCGCATTGGTTTCGGGGCTGGTAGCCACCAGCTCACCGGCGGCAAAAACAAGGCTGCCGTCTGCATCGTAAATGTCATCGGCGGTGTACAGGTTGAACACGGCACCGGCAAGGTATTTGCCGCTTTCCAGATCGGTTTTGTAGATGCCGACTTTGGCCTTTTCGCGCTCGTTATGGAATTCAACAGCGTCAGTCGCAACAATTTCCTGCGTCTGGTTGTCCCACGCAAGGGTCACATCAAAGGTGGCGTCCGTGCCTGCATAGCCATACGGCGGTTTCGTTTCCGCAATGTGATAGCTGCCCAGCGGCAGGGTCACGCTGACTTCGCCAACCGTGCCGTCGTGAATAACGCTCAGAAAATCATAGGTCGCCGCCGTGCGTGCAGGGGCAAAGACGGCAGTATCGGCGGTGCCGTCGCCCGTCGTAACGACCGCCACCACATCGCCCTTGGCGTACCAGAGGGTGCGGTTGCCGTAGTTGTCAAGCTGGCGATCCTGCGTGTAGATGTCCTCGGCTGCCGTGATGGTGTACTCGGCACCTGCCAGCGGGCGGGTTTCGTACACGAAATTGCCATTCTCAGCTTCGCCGGTCATCCACGGGTCAATGCCGTCCGGCTCAGACTGCCAGTCGGTCAGCTCCTCGCCGGTCTTGCGGATGGTCAGCTTGCCGAGGGTTTCGTGGTTGGAATACTTTTCGCCAATTACCAGCGTGTCCATGCCGTTCTCGTTCTTATCGCCGGTTGCCTGATAAATGCGGTCTGTGGTAATGGTGAAATCAACGTAGTGGCTTGCATCGGTAGCCCACGCATTGTAATAGCCGTTGGGTGCGTTGGTTTCTACAATGCGATACTTACCCAGCGGCAGTTTTTCGGGTAGGGTTAAAACGCCCTCGGCGTTGGTGTAAAAGGTGGTGACGTTCTTGGTAAGATGCCCGTTTACGGTGTCGGTCATGCGCACCAGCTTGGGCGCGCCGTTTTCCATGCGGTAGTTGCCGTCATCGTCCAGATAGTAGATTTGGAATGCCGTACCCGGCAGCAGCACAGCCTTGCCGGTTTCCTCGTCCAGCTTGGTGATGCGCAGATAGACCTCAATTTGCTCGTCCAGAACCGTGAATTTCTGGTAGCTGTCAGAGGCTGTCAGCACGCTGCCCTTGGGCGTTGCCATCGCGCTCATCGGGCTGTTGCGGTCAATGACCACCAAGTACGGTTCCGCCTGATACAAATCCTTGGGAACGGTGGTTTCCACCACCAGATAGGTGCCGTAGGGCAAGCCCTGCACACGGATGTTGCCCGTGTCGTTGCTGAAAATTTCCGCCAAACGGTACTCGTTGGCGGTGCCGGTGGGCTGCCAGCCGTCACCCTTGCCGTTTTTGTTGTCGCCCGCTGCGGTCAGCGTTTTGTTGTAGGCGGCAATCTCAGCAGCGTTGACCTCGTAAGTTTTGGCAACCGCCTGTCCCTCATCGGAAAAATCCCACTTGGGGTGGTCGTTGTTGTAGTTCTTGTCGAGGTAGCAGTCCAGAATGCTTTGCAGGCTGTAAGCGCCTGTCTGACTTTGGGTAAACTGCGCGGCTTTGGACAAATCGGACACCAGATAAAAGGTAAAGCCCGCATCCTCAAGCTCCTGCCCGTTGGACTCGCCGCTGGAGGAAATGATTTTGCTGATTTCTACATTGCCCTTGTCGATTTGGTCCTGGCTTTCGGTTTGGGCGTTGTCGCGGTGAATGTGGTAGTTTGCCTTATACACGGCGTTGTCGTTGGCAAAGGTGGTTTTCTCGACATACCAGCCCTCATCAGCGTAAGCAGGCGTAATGTAGTAGTTGTGTTCATCGCACAGGTAGCCGTTCGCAAAGGAAAGCGAATAGGCATCATAGGTCCAGCTGCCGTCCAGCGCCTTGCCCTTGGTGATGGTGCTGAACTGATTCTTGTACACCCAATCGGTGTACTGCCCGCCGCTGATTGCCAGTGCCGCGACCTGCCCGGTGGCGGCTTTGGTGCGGCTGTCTGCAGTGGGATAGGTCCCGGATACAGCAAGAGCGCCCTCACGCAGCGGAATGACCGTGCCGGTGGAGCGCTCTACCACATAATATTTGCCGAGGTACAGGTTTGCGAAGGTCAGCCAGCCGTCCTCGATTTTTGCGCTGGCTACCAAATGGTCTTTTTTGAGAATTGGCAGATAGTCATTGACCCACTGCCCGCTGTTGTCGCGGATGGTCGTGTGCCAGATGGGATTGCCATCGGCATCCACGATTTTGGAATAGTCCACAACACCGGTCACGCCGTCCGGGTGGGTGATGTCCTCGGCGGCGTAGAGGTCGTACACGGCACCGTCCAACGTGGCGTTGCCGTGATTTTCAACGTACTTTGCAGCGTCCAGGTCCACCTTGGAAATGCTGATTTCGCCCAAGGTGCGGTCGTTTTTCATCACGCCGTCCGTGGCGGTGGTGGTGTAGCTGTCCTCATTGGCAGCTTTGCCGCTGTTGTCGGTGTTGTAAGTGCGGGTAGAATCTTTGGCGGTGCTATAAATTGATACGGTGGCTTCCACGCCGCCACTGGTAACCAGCTTGGTGCCGCCCTTGTCGGCGGTCAGGATGTCAGCGTTGTAGTCGGCATTGTCCAGCCAAAGCACGGAATTGTTATTGCCCTGCGTTATCTCGATATAATAGGCGCGCTTGCCCAAGGGTGTACCCGCTGTGCCGGGGTGGTCGATGTCCGTCCAGTCGCCAAAATAACCGGCAGGGGCTTTGGTTTCCACAAGGATAAACTTGCCCTGATTGCGCTGGGTGTAATACAGCGTGTGGCGCATGGCGTCATTGACAGCATAGGCGGCGCTGTTGATGACTGCATAGGTGCCATCGCCCTGACGCTGCACACTGTAGGTGTTGTAGCCGCCGGTGGGTTGGTATTTGTCGGTCACCACATCCCACTGATAGATCTCATACTGGGCATCGGCTGCGATCTGGCTGCCGGTTTCGCTGTCGGTTTTCTTGAGGTTGACCTGCAAACTCCACTCGTCATTTTTCATAACATAGTCGTTGTTGGTGTTTGCGGGTACCGAAATCGTTTGGCTGCTGCCGTTCGTGCCCCAGTACTTGCCGAATCCATACGGTACTGTGATTTCTTCATAGCGGAACTGAATGCTGCCCAACTGCGCTTTGGCTGCTGCTATAGCGTTGTTGACAGCGTTCTGGGTCTCACCCTGCAATTCCGCAATGGCGGCGTCGCGGGCACTGTTGGAGGCCGCATCAGCAGCCTCCTGCGTGGTGAAAGGACCAACCTGTCCATTGCGAGTGCCCGATGTTTTGGTAACGGCATAGTGCAGATTCCAGCTTGCGCCTGCATCGCCACCGTTCTTCTGGTAGTTGTCATCGGCGGTATGACCGCTGGTGGTCACCGTTTGCTTTCCGGCAGGACTGATAGACCAGCTGCCGCCGTCAATGCTGCCGGATTTGGTGATGGGCTCGATCTCGATG
>ENA-UOJN01002073-UOJN01002073.1-human-gut-metagenome-genome-assembly--contig:-C125IIP-NODE-2073-length-13134-cov-14.891047_pt1 | contig 13134 bp, 5 predicted proteins | sample MGYA00242350_ERZ723897 | MGnify/ENA metagenome assembly ERZ723897 | reverse complement strand
GCGCCGTGATTACGGCGTTTCGCCTTCTGCGGGCGTTTGCACCGTTTCTGGCTTCACCGTTTCAGCCGGCTGCGCGCTGGGCGCAGGGGAAGCGCTGGGTTCCTCGGGCGAAGCGCTGGGCTCCTCGGGTGAGGCGCTGGGCTCGACCGGAGCGCTCGGTGCACTCGGTACATCCGGTGCATCCGGCTCGTCCGGCTCGTCCGGCGTCAGCGGGAGCACCTGCATCATGTACTCCGCCATCATCATCGCAAACTGCTCGCGCGTCGCCGCGCCCTGCGGATCGAGCAGCGCCTCGCGGCCGACTGCGACACCGGAGATCAGGCCCTCGGCGACCGCCCATGTCATGGGCTCCTTCGCGAAATTGGAAACCTTGCCCATGTCTGCAAAGGCCGACAGGTCGCCATACACATTCATGTCACAGCCCTTGAACGCTGCGTACTCATACAGGATCTTTGCGACCTGCTCGCGCGTTGCATCGCCGTCCGGGTCAAACTTGCCGTCGCCGATGCCGGCCACGATCTTGTTCTCCGCCGCCCAGATCACCGCGTTGGTGTACCATCTGTTGTCCGCAACGTCACGGAACGGATTCTCCCCGGTGGCGGCGGGCTCACCCTCGAGCGTATAAAGGATCTTGACGATCATTGCGCGGGAAAGCTTGGTCATGGGCTCAAAGGTCGTCGCGCTCGTGCCGAAGAAGAGCTTGTGCGCAACGACATAGTCGATCGCGCCGTGTGACCAGTAGTCGGTCGACTGCATGTCGCTGAAGATGTGGCCCGGGCAATGCTGATCGCCGGAGCACGGGATGCGCAGCGGATCCTGCCGCTCACAGACCGTGCAGTAGCCGCCGACATAGTGGTGCCTTGCCGGGATGCGCTTCGAACCTTCCAGCGTCGTGCCGCACACAGCGCAGACGATGCCGCCCGCCGTGCCATCCTCCGTGCAGGTCGCCGGAACGATCTCCGTCGCCTTCGGCGTATGCGGCTTCATCGGAACCTCTGTCTGCGCAACGAGCGTCTCGCCGCAGACGGAGCAGTGCTTGCCTTCCGTCAGGCCGGTCTGCGTGCAGGTCGCATCCTTCGCCGGGTCGATCACTTCCTTGTGGCCGAGCGCCGGGATGCTCTCGTACATGATGTTGCCGTTTTCACAGGTGTAGGTACGCACGCCGCTCTCGGTGCAGGTCGGCTCCTTGGTCACGACGCCATCGTCCCACGTATCGTTGAACTCTGCGCTCATCTTTGCGATGCGCGCGCTCAGCCACGTGTTGAGATCCTTGACGGTGTCGCCGTAGGTCGTTCCGTCGGGCCAGAAGTGATTGTCCGAGCTCGGCTTGCCGACGCGGACCAGCGGCCACTGGCGGTAGTTCATCGCGGCGCTGGCCGAGATGTGATCGTAATACCCCTGAACCTTGCCGTTGTCGCCGACAAGCGCCTGCGCCTGTGCAAGGAAGGTGTTGTGATAGTAGTTGTTCACCGCAGCGCGGAAGCCGGGGATCTGGGTGAGTGCCTGGACAAGATAGCGGCCATTGATGAAGGTGTTGTCCGACGTGATCACGCCGGACCAGCCGCCGCCGCCGGTCAGCTCCATGTCCCAGACAGGGCCGGCGTACATGAGGCCGTCCACGTCCTTATAGAAGAAGAACGAGGAGTAGAACGCATCGGAGTTGCCGGAAAGGTACTGGATCAGGTAAGCCTGAACCAGCGAGTTCAGATCGCAGTACTCATAGTAGTACTTGCCGGTCTGCGCGTTGTAGCCGGTATAGTTGCCGTCGGCATCCTGCGCGTAGACGGCGTCTTCAAACTCCTGATAGTACTCGCTGATGTAGGCCATAGCGTCCTTGCCGCACCACTCGGGGCTCTTGACATTCATCGCGGAGCCCTTGCCGGTGATGAAGCCGCTGGCCTCGTCATACTTCGGATTGTAGCTGTCGTCGAGCTTCGTGCCGTTGAGCTCCAGCAGGTAGCCGCCGGTGATGTTCTCCGGCTCGGTCAGGCCGGTGGTGTACTGGTAAGTCTGGCCGTACTTGTTCTCGGCCAGTGCCGTGGAAGCGTTCTCACCGTAGCCGGGGTTGCACGCCTCGTAGGCTTTTTCCATGTCAGTGATATTGACGCCCGTCTTGTTGACGGAGTTTTTCTCACTGACGAGGTAAGTGCCGCGATACACGCCGTCATAGTACAGATCCACCCAGTCGGTGCTGGCCGTGTACGGCATGCCGAGCGACTTGGCAAGATCCTTGAACATCTTGTCGCGCATGAGCGTTGCGTCGTGGGAGCCGGCGAGCAGGGTCCAGGTCTTGATCTTCTCGCCGCAGGCGATCAGGTCGGACTTGCCGTCGAGTTTGATCTGGTAGGACTTCTTCTCGGCGTTGGTGAAGGTGGTGTTGCCGCGCGCCTTGAGCTGCGTGAGCGCACCGTCATACACGGCCTTGCCGTCCTTGTCTACGACGAGCAGCTTGCCGGTCGCGATGTTGGACTTGCTGGCATCGACAAAGTCTCTGCCCTGTGTGGCCGGATCGTCACTCGTGATGTAGAGCGCGTTGATATTGGCCGACTGTGCAATGTGCACGACCGCAGCCTTCTGGCCGTTGACGAGAACCGCAAGATCATACAGGCCGTCCTGCGCATCCGCCAGCTTGGTGACATTCACGGCAGCACCGTCGAACGTCTGCGTGCCCTTCGTGCCCTGCAGCTCGATCTTGAGTGCGTCGCTGTTCTGCGTCGTGACCGTCAGGGCGAGCTTGCTCAGCTTCGCACTGGCCGGCAGGAACAGATACTGATCCGCACCGGACTGAAGGCCGGAGATCGTCTGTCCATCGACCGTCGCACAGATGTCCTTGAACTGTTCGGACGGCGCGAACTGGTCGGCGTTGAGTGTCGTTGCGCTGATGACACTGGAATAATGCTGAGAATTGAACCATGTGTCGCCGACCTTCGTGCAGCCGTATACGCGGAAGCTGTACGCCGTCGACGGGTTCAGGCCCGTGGCCACGCAGCTGGTCTGCGAGGTCACTTCCAAGACCTTCCAGGTATTTCCGCCGTCGCTGCTGATCTCCACGCGGTAGTTCTCAGCACCGGGAGCCGGATTCCAGCCGACGGTCAGACGCTTCTGACCGACATCCGTCACCGCAACACCGGAGACGACCGGCGGAACGATCTCATACTGTGCGGACACGATGCCATAGTAATCGCCCATGCCGCGGATCGTCACGACGCCATAGCCGACCTTGGTGTTGTTGGAATAGGAAACATAGCCGTCAACACCCGCGTCGCTGGTCTTGACTGTCAGCTTCTGTCCCTCGTAGGTGGCCTCCACATAGCACGGTGTGCTGCCGCCCTTATAGGTGGCCGGCCATGTCTTGACCGTTGCCTTGGAGATATCCCTGCCTACGAAGCCGCACTTCGTGCAGACATGGTTATCATCCCACTTGTGGCCCTCCGGCCAGAGAGATGCACTGTGATGAACGGCACCGCAGGTCTTGCAGGTGGTCTCCAGCCAACCATACTTCGTGCAGGTACGGGTGTCGACCGTCTCGGTCACGTGGGCAATGCCGTCATCACCGAAGTGATGCATCTCCTCACCGATCTGCTGCCAGCCGGTGACATAGTCGCCGGCCAGGAAGTACATCTGCTTTTCGGTGCCCTCAACGGTCATCCAGCCGGTGTACTGCGCGTCTTTGACGTCGATCAGCTTGCCGCAGACCGCACAGGCAGACTTGCCATTCTGGTAGGTCGTCAGCTGGTGGCCCTTCGAGCAGCGGGACTGCAGCGTCGTGGAATCGACCACACGGCCGTCCTTGCTGTCGTAAGCAGTGATCGTCATTTCCTTGCCGTTGGCCGTAACGTAAAGGATCAGGCCTTCATACTTCTGCTCTGCATAAGCATATTCGAAGTCGGAGTTGATGGCGTAGTTGATATCTCTGGACTTCTCGCCCAGATCGCCGCAGATGAAATAGGTCACGCCGTTCTCGGTGACGGCCGCGCCGTCCTTGACCATGATGCGTGCATAGGAGTGGTTATGACCGGAGAAGACCACGTCGATGCCGGCAGCCTCTGCCGCAGCCGGGATCTGCTCATGGAACTTCTCGCTGCCTCCATTGACGTTCGTGTAATACGGCGGCTGGTGGATGGACAGGATCTTCCACATGCAGGTGCTCTGCGCCGCGTCCTGCTTGAGCCATTCGCAGGCTTCGCTCAGGTCGGCGCCGTCGTTGATGACGGCGACATAGACATCGCCGTACTCCACGGAGTAATAATCCTTACCCGGGATCTGGAGGATGTTACCGGCAACCGTGCCGCTGAAGTCGCCATAGTATTCGTGGTTGCCAAGCGTATGGATGAAGTCCACGTTCGGGAACGTGTGGTTAAACGCCTCCTGCATCTCGGCCCACATGGCGTAGTTGGCGCCGTTGTCGACATAGTCGCCCGTCTGGAGGCCGAAATCGACCTGCTTGTCCTTGACGAGAGCGCCGAGCTTTTCGAGGACTGCGATGCTCTCGGCATCCGCCTCACGGTTACCGGACATCTGCGTGTCGCCCATGACGACGAAGGCCGTGGTGTCCTGCTGCGCCGCGTTCGTGCGGAAGGTGTGCAGCTCGGACCATGTGCTGCCGTCGCCGACGCGGAACTCATAGTCCGTTCCGGCCGTCAGGCCCGTAAGCTGAATGGTGTTGACATAGGCAGCCTGTCCGGAGGTGGAGAAACCTGTAAGCGTGCAGTTGCCCTCCGCCGTCTGCCAGTCCTCCGCGCCCTTGACACGGTACTGCGCGACTGCCTTTCCAGCCGTGCCGATGCCGGACAGCCAGCTGATATTCTGGTTCGTACTGCTGCCCTGAACGGCGTTGAGATGGACGGCGGTATACTCCGTGCCGGCAGCGTCTGCCAGAACGGTGACCTTCGTCGCCTCGGCGACGCCCTTCATGCCAACAGCCGTGAGCGTGCAGACCGTGCCGGCGTCCTTGGTCTTCATGGCATCGGTCTCGAGCAGGCCGTTGGCATCGGTCTTGCCGATCTCCGCGCCGTCGAGCGACACGGTCACACCGGCGGCGGGACTGCCGTCCTTTTCATAGACTGCAATCACGCTGGACATGCCGACCGCCTGCGGGCCGGGCTGGATGCTGTAGTATGCCGACAGCGGCAGACGCACCGCCGCCTGGGCCGCCGTATAGGCCTCGCCGTTCGCCGCGGTGAGCGCGATGTTGGACACCGTGTACGTGAACTGGTTGACCATCGTATCCAGATACGGGTTGATATTAAATTTCAGCGTGGCCAGCTCGCCCTCGACCGGGGCCGCCGACTCAAGGTGCAGCGTCAGCATGGCCTTCTTAAAGCCGGTCTTGGTGTACACCAGTTCGCCGGTCACACCGTTGGCATAGGTCACCGTCGGCTGGCCGATGTCATCGTTGAGGTTGAGCATCGTGATGTCCGCGGAGCGGACCTTGCCGTCTGCCGTGACCGTCAGCGTATAGTCGCCGCCGAGCGGGACGAAGTCCGAGCCGCTGACGCTGACCGTGGCCGTGTCCTGCATATCGCCGGCAACGACAAAGGCCGTGGTCTTTTCGACCGTGTTGCCAAACGCATCGGACACGGAGACCGTCATGGTGTGCTTGCCGTTCTGGAGCGTCAGACGCACGGTCGCATTCGTGTCGGAATTGTCCGACGGGAGCTCCTCGCCGTCGATCTTGATGACCGTTGCCTTGGCATTGATGCCGGAGCGGTTCTGACCGTCCGCATCGTCATACGTAGCGACCGCTTCGATTGCGTTTGCGTTGATGACGGTAGAGCCGTCGTCCGCGAGCGTCTGGCCGTTGATCGTTATGTCGTGGATGACCGGGTTGTCCAGGTCATCGAGGTTCGTGCCGTAGACGGCGCGATAGTTATCGAAGTAGATGGTGCCGTTTTTGCGCCCGGCCTCACCCAAGGAGCCTTCCTGATAGGACAGCCAGAAGATGCCACGACCCGGATCAATCGCCAGTGGATGCTCTGCATCGCTGTACAGGGTGCTGACATCAGCCGAACAATACATCCAGCCGCTCCAGTCAATGGTCTTCGAATCGCTCTGGCTCAGGAGTTCCAGATTTTTCACGGCGTAGCTCTGCGTATCGGGGTTCCAAACCATCAAGTCTGCGTGCAGAGAATATGCCGGTGTGTTCTCCGGCACATACACCCAGACACCGATCTCCGTAGGAGAGCCTTCAATCGTCAGCCGTTCTGCACCGCAGTAGCGAACATAGTAGTTAGAGTTGCTGGACTGATTATACGATGCATAATCATAGTCCAACTCCATAGAGCATTCGCCAAAACGTACTTGACCGCCCTCGGCCGCCGTCGTAATCTTCAGATCACCACTAAGATAATCCGCCAAAGAAGCATTCGGCCAAAGAAAATACGTATAGCCATCAGCAGCAAATGCACTCGCGGCGCCAAAGTAATTTTCCCAAGTTACAACCTGACCCGTGCTTTTGCTCGTATAACCGCCATTTGTATTTGGCCCACCTTCGCCGGCATATTTTGTCCAGCCCCAGTGGTAGTGCGCGCAGGTCTGGCGCTGGCCGTTGATGGGCTCAAAGTCCATGAGCGTCACCGGCAGCTTGCCGATCTCCACGCCGACCTCCGCCGACTTGGCACGGTCGTTTGCGTAAGTGACCGTGACGGTCGCGTTCATCGTGCCGCTGCCGGTACCGGCCACGAACGTGTTGCCGTCCATGTGGCCGACATCCTTATCCGACACACCGGCCGTCTTGGACTTGATCGTCCATTTGAAGTCACCGGGCTTATAGACGATGTCCACACCGTCACACTTGGCGACAAGGCCGAGATCGGATGTCGCGCCAAAGTCGAGCGACACGGACGAGCTGCTGAAATACAGGTCCGTGATGTCCGCGATCTTCACGGTCGTCGTGCCCTTGACGGTGCCGTCCACAAGCAGACGCGCCGTCACATCGCCCTTATAGTTCTTCGCGGGCGTGAACAGACCGTTGGCGTCGATCGTGCCGCTCTTGGCGTCCGCGACCGTCCAGGTCACATTCTCCGGGAGCGCGGCCTCGCCGCCGTTTTTATCCACGCCGATGGCCGAGAACTGGATCTGGCTGTTGGGCGTGTAGACCGTGTTGTTCGGGGAAAGGGAGGCATGGTCGAACACGCCGTCGCTCTCCGCCGTGGAGACCAGCAGCAGGGCGCTGGCGACCGTGCGCTCCACACCGTCGGACGGGCGGTTGCGGATCTGGAGGTCCGTGGTGCCCTCGCGCTTGGTGGCGCAGGTGGCGGAGCCGCCGCCGTCGAGATACAGCGCATCCACAACGCCCTGAGCAGCCATAAACTCGGCGACCTCGTCGAGCGTCATGCCGACCGAGTACGGGCGCTGGCGGCCGTCGGCCATAAAGGTCACGACCGTGCCGTCGGCCTTGATTCCAATGCTGTTGACCGGGATCAGGCCGTCGCTGCCGTTGTACTGGGGCTGACCATTCCTGACCAGATAAAACGGGCCGGAAACGGCCTCTTCCACGTCGGAGCAGTCCACCCCGGCGTCACGGATGGCATAGGTACCGTCCTTCAAAACCGCAAAATACGGCTCGTTGGCAACACCGTTGTTCTTCTGAATGAGGTTACCCTCCATGATGAGGTAACCGAGCGGCTGCAGCGTCTGCATGTTGTAGTAGTCGCCGTTCATGGCCATGATGACGTTGCCGCCGGTAGCCTTGGTGTAGTTGGCAGCCTGCAGCGTGGTCTTTTCCATGCTCCAGGCCAGATTGGCCGCCTTGTCCTTGCGGGACGCGGGCGTGCTGCCTTCTGTATAGTAACCGTTGTACGAGGCCTTGAATGTCGCCTTCGCACCCGGTGCAATCGTCGTCATAAAACCGGCGATCTGTGCATTGCCTTCCTTCGTATTCAGGAAGATGTCAGATTCCGTCACGCCGTCGATCAGCGTGTAATCCGTCTGACTCACAAGGATCTTACCGCTGGCAGGTTCGACGGGGTCTACGGTGTTCGCAGCCAGCGCCTGCGGGGCAATGAGCGTCAGCGTCATCAGGACGGCCAACACAAAAGCCCACGCTCTGTTCGCGAATCGGGTCGCTTTCACGACTCACATCAGCTCCTTTTCTGTAGTTTCCTCTCTAAATTTGTCAGCTCGATGTGTGAAAAAAGAAGAGATGAGGTTTTCCCATCTCTTCTTTGTGCTTTGGGGTCTATGATTTGTCTATTAGCAACCGAAGTCCTGATAGAAAAACATGTAATTTTCAGTGAGCTTCTTACTCCGCGAACGCGTTGTACAGGAACTCAACAGCCTCGGCACGGTTGCAGACCTTGTCCGGGCTGAACGTGGTAGCGCTGGTGCCGACAGTCAGACCGTTGGCCCATGCCCACTGCACTTCGTTGTAGTACCATGCGCTGGCCGGAACGTCAACAAACGGCATATTGTCCGTTGCGCCGTCCGACAGCAGACGCACGAGGAAGCAGACCATCTCGGCACGGGTGCATTCCTTAGCCGGGCTGAAAGTCGTGCTGGTCGTGCCGGCAACGATGCCCGCCTCATAGGCCCACAGGAGCGCATCCTCGTACCAGGCAGCGTCCGGAACGTCGGTGAACGGAACAGCCTTGATGGTCGCGGCCGGCTTGCCGGCGGCGTTCCACAGGAACTCGACCATCTGCGCGCGGTTGCAGGCTTCAAGCGGCGCAAACACCGTCGGGGTCATGCCGGCGGTCACACCGTTCTTGACGGCCCACATCACGGCGTCATAGTACCAGGCGCCCTCTGCCACATCGACGAACTTCATTTCAGGCTCGACCGGCTGGGACGGCTGGGACGGCTGGCTCGGCTGGCTCGGCTGAGACGGCTGGGACGGCTGGCTCGGCTGAGACGGCTGGCTCGGCTGAGACGGCTGGGACGGCTGAGACGGCTGGCTCGGCTGAGAGGGCTGGCTCGGCTGGCTCGGCTGAGACGGAACGACCGGCTGAGACGGCTGAGACGGCTGGCTCGGCTGGGACGGATTGCTCGGGGTGGACGGCGCGGTCGTGCCGGACGGTGCCGACGGCATCGACGGGGCGGACGGGGCCACGCCCGCAAGAGCAGTCGTGGCGAGCAGGCAGACTGCCACTAAAAGCGTCAATACGACTGTCAGGATTTTTTTCTTGGACATGCTTTTTTCCTCCGTTTAAAAATAATTGCAAATTCCTGTCATTGGATGCTGGAATTCCATGCTTCCAGACGAGTTAGAATTCAACACTGTCATCGTATCACAAGGTCTTCCATATTTCAAGCCCATTTCGGACAAAACATCCGGTTTTTGTAGCGTTTTGTGCATGCGGGTGTCCCTCCGCCGCAGCCCGGCGCTCTCAAGCCCCCGCATAGCCCGGAACACGCGCACCGCCCCTCCTGCCGATTTGGTTTGACACACGCACGCGCATACACTTATAATAAACCACGGCATCGTCCAGACGCGCGGCGGCGATGCCGTTTTGATGCCGGAACGATGTAATTTTGACCCGAAGGAGGCGGTAGCATGATCCAGATCCTGATCGTAGACGACGAAAAGCCGATCTGCGACCTGATCCAGATGAGCCTGACCCGCGCGGGCTACCGGTGCACGTGCGTGTACGACGGTCTGGCCGCGGCGGACATTCTCGAGCACAATGTCTTTGACCTCATCCTGCTCGACGTGATGCTGCCGAACGCCGACGGCTTTGAGCTCATGGAATACATCCGCCCGCTGGGCATCCCGGTCATTTTTCTGACCGCGCGCGGCTCGGTCGACGACCGGGTGCGCGGCCTGCGCATGGGCGCGGAGGATTATATCGTCAAGCCCTTCGAGGTACTCGAGCTGCTTGCGCGCGTGGACGTTGTGCTGCGGCGCTACAACAAGACCGACGCCGTCATCGAGATCGGCGGGCTGCGCATCGACACGCGCGCCATGCAGGTCTGGCGCGGCGCGGAGGAGATCGCGCTCACGCACAAGGAATATGACCTGCTGCTGTTTTTTGCCCGCAACCCCGGCACCGCGCTCTACCGCGAGACGATCTACGAGCACGTCTGGGGCGGCGAGTACAGCTACGGCAGCAAGACCGTGGATCTGCACATCCAGCGGCTGCGCAAAAAGGTCGGCTGGGAAAACCGGCTGCTGGCCGTGAACAAGGTCGGCTACCGGCTGGAGGTATGAGCGCATGAAGTTTCGCGCAAAGCTCACCATTGCCATGGTGCTGCTGCTGTCGCTGACCTACGGAATCGGCGGCAGCCTCATGATCGCGCAGTCGTTTTCCGCGTCGATCGACCGCGAGCGCGACGCCGCCGTGCAGACCTACCGCATGGTCGTGGACGTGCTGGATCTGCTCGGCGACAACGCCTCGCCCGGCACGGCGGCCAACACCGTCGCGCTCGTGCTGCACAAGCTCGGCAGCGGCGGGTCGAGCACGGCAGCGCGCATCCGATTCGGCGCACAGATGACCACAACGGGCGACACCGCGCTGCTCGACGCCGCGCCGGAGCCGTCCGACGGCGGCGACGGGCTCACGCGCATCGTGCGCACCGGCAACGGCCGGCACTACCTCATGCTCGGCGCCACGGCCGACGGCACGACCGTCCAGCTCGCGTTCGACGTGACGGAGGCCTATACCGTGCGCCAGACGCAGCAGCGCGCGTACCACACGACGTTCGTGATCCTCATCGCCATCGGCGCAGCCGTAGCGTGGCTCACGTCCTATCTGCTGACGCGCCCGCTCGGCACGCTTTCCCGCGCGTCGCGGGAATTGGCGAGGGGCAATCTCAGCTACCGGGCGCCCGTGCGCTCGCGCGACGAGGTGGGGCAGCTCGCGGCCGACTTCAACCGCATGGCCGGGCAGCTCGAGCAGAACGTCAACCGCATTCAGGAGAGCATGGCGCTGCAGGAGCGGTTCATGGCCGACTTCTCGCACGAGATGAAAACGCCGATGACCTCCATCATCGGCTATGCTGACCTGCTGCGCAGTCAGGTGCTCACGCCCGACGAACAGATGGACGCGGCAAACTATATCTTCTCCGAGGGCAAGCGGCTCGAAGCGCTGGGGCTGAAGCTGCTGGACATGCTCTCGCTCGACCAGTCGAAACTCCAGCTCGTGCCCGCGAGCCCGGCCGACCTCGTGGCAGGGCTTCTGGAGCATCTCAAGCGCGTGTACGCCCAGAAGGGCATCGCCCTGCAGTACCGCACGGCGGAGGGCATGTGCTTTCTGGAGCCGGACCTATTTAAAACCCTGCTCGTCAACCTCATGGACAACGCCCGCAAGGCGCTCGACAACGGCGGCTACATCTATGTCTGGCAGGAGATGCTGCCCGACGGCTGCCGCGTGCGCGTGCTCGATAACGGCCGCGGCATCCCGCCGGAGGCGCTCACGCACCTAACGGAGGCGTTTTACCGCGTGGACAAGTCGCGCTCGCGCGCACAGGGCGGCGCGGGCCTCGGCCTGTCGCTGTGCAATGAGATCGTGCAGCTGCACGGCGGCACGATGCAGTTTGAGAGCCGTGTCGGCAACGGCACGGTCGTGACCGTGGAGCTGAAAGGAGGCCGCATATGAAGCCGTGGATGCGCACCGCGCTGGCAGTCGCGCTCGTGCTGGCGATCGCGGCGGGCGGCTTCTTCCTGCCGAACCTCGTGGCCGCACGGCTCGACCGTGCGGAGCAGGACACGGCGTTTTCCCTCAGCACCGGCGACGAGCAGGGTCCGGCCACCGTTCTGCGCCGGAAACTGACCGACGGCATGCAGAACCTGTTTTACGGCGCCGAAGAGCCCGTCGAGCTCGATGAGAGCGCCGCGGCGCACACACTGGCCGAGATGGTGCAGTACGCGCAGGGCCTTCTGGGCGCGCTGGAAAAGGACAGCGCGCTGTTCGGCGGCGACTTTTCCGTGCAGGAGGGCGCGACCGTCGAGTATGCGAGCTACGGCAGCGGCTTCATCCTCTGGTGGATCCCGCTGAGCAATCCGCGCGGCGACACGGCATCCTTCCTGATCGACGATGCGACCGGCTGCGTCCTGGCGCTCAGTTATGAATTTGCCTATGACTTCGCCTTCCAGATCCGGCAGAACGATCTGTGGGATTATCTGCTGAGCGTGTTTGAAAACCGCGTCGGCGCCACGGTCGCGGCCTCGCTCGGCGTGCCGTACGACGAGGTGCAGATCCCGATACCGGACGCGGCCCAAAAAATGCTCGCCCTGCGCGCAAGCGGCGGGAACACCGTCCCACTGCGGCTGCTCAACTCCGGAACCGAGGGCGATTACAACAACGGCATGGACAGCAGCGTCACCGATTACCTGCAGTTTTACGACCCGGACGCCGACATGGCCTTTTCCCTGCCGGCATGGCGCGTGGAAAATACTTTGTATTTCAACGCCCAATGATGCCGATTTGATGCCAAAGCGTTGCCGGACGGATCACAGTCTCCGCTAAGATGGGGTCATACCCGCTTCGCGGAGACTTTTTTCGTCAGGAGATAACCATGATGCAGATACATGACCTTCCGCGCATCGGCGTGCTCGGCGCAGACCCGGCCGCCGTCACACAATTTCTGCGCCGCGTGCAGGCGCTGGGCGGAGAGCACACCGCCCTGCTGCCGCTGAGCCCGGCGGCCGTGCCCGACTGTGAGCCATATCTGTGCGGGACATCCACACAGCCGCCTCTGCCGAAGCTGCGCGCCGCGGCGGAGGTGCTGGCCGCCTCCGGCTGCACCGTCATTGCCGTGCCGGACAGTGCCGGCGTCTTCTGCGAGCAGCTCACGGCGGCCGCCGGCATTCCGGTCCTGAGCACTGCGGGCGCCGTGCTGCAGCAGCTCGTCGGCAAACTGCGGCAGCGTGCGAGCGTGCTGTGCACGCCCGGCGTGCGCGCCGCCAATGTCTACGGCCTCGCCACGCGGCGCTACGGGCTGCACTGCGGCTATCCCGACGCGCCTGTGCAGGCGCTGCTCGGCTGCGTGCAGCCGGAGAAGGTATGCAGCGAGCAAGTGCTGCGCTCGATCATCGAGCTGGAGCTCGCCCGCGGCAGCGACAGCGTCGTGCTCGACAGCGCGCAGCTGTGCGCCGCATTCGCGCACTTCGGGTTAGCTGCGCGCTACCCGCAGGCGGCCGACGGTATGGAGCTGCTGGCGCAGGCCGCGCTGCTGCACACCACGGCGTCCGCCGCG